>ERZ808044.58-NODE-58-length-155132-cov-6.636864_pt1 | contig 155132 bp, 138 predicted proteins | sample MGYA00380195_ERZ808044 | MGnify/ENA primary metagenome ERZ808044 (study PRJEB31490, sample SAMN06133423) | mouse gut metagenome | isolation source: Z7_2 | host: mice | place: China: Chengdu | collected 2015-05 ...
AAGAAGATTGACAAGCTGGTATCCTTTGCCAAGGATTATGGTGCGAAAGGGCTTGCCTATATTGCTGTCCAGGAGGATGGAGGGGTCAAGTCATCTTTTTCAAAGTTTATGAAGGAGGAGGAGATGTCTGCCCTGATGATGGCCATGGGCGCGGACAAAGGGGATCTTCTTTTGTTTGCGGCGGATAAGAATACGGTTGTGTGGGATGTCTTAGGCGCCCTTCGGTTAGAGCTTGCCCGTCAGATGGAGTTGCTTGATAAGAGTGAGTATAAATTCCTGTGGGTGACAGAGTTCCCGCTTTTAGAGTGGAGTGAGGAACAGAACCGGTATACGGCGAAGCACCATCCTTTTACCATGCCTATGGAGGAGGATCTTCCCTATATCGACAGCGAGCCTGGCAGAGTGCGGGCTAAGGCTTACGATATCGTGCTGAACGGCAATGAGATTGGCGGGGGAAGTGTGAGAATCTTTAATCCTGAGATTCAGAGTAAGATGTTTGAGGTGCTTGGATTTACACCGGAGAAGGCCAATGAGCAGTTTGGGTTCCTTTTGACGGCCTTTAAGTACGGCGTGCCGCCTCACGCGGGACTGGCATATGGGCTTGACAGGCTGGTGATGCTGATGGCTAAGGAGGACAGCATCAGGGATGTGATTGCGTTCCCGAAGGTGAAGGATGCGTCGGATTTGATGACAGAGGCGCCGACGGCTGTGGATCAGAAGCAGCTTGAGGAGTTGGGGCTTTCGGTTGTGAAAGAGAATGTGGAGAAAGAATAGATAGTAGGTGGAAATATTGACAGTGAGAGATAAGCAGCATCAGAAAGATTTACAGCGTTTGTGTGAATTGAGACCGATAGATGATGATTTTATGCGTTGTCTTTTTAAAAATAATATTCCATTGGCTGAATTTGTGTTACGCATTATTACGGATAGGCAGGATTTAACGATTACTAGCTGTGAGACACAAAAAGACATGAAAAGGCTGGCAGGGGCACGTTCTATATGCCTGGATGCATATGGGACTGATTCAACCGGAAAACGATACGATTTAGAAGTTCAGAGGCAGGATAAAGGTGCAGACCCACATAGGGCGAGATACCATTCCAGTGTGATGGATATTGAAAATCTCCACTCAGGACAGGATTTTAAAGACTTGCCTGATACGTATACGATTTTTATTACCGAAAAAGATTTCTATGGAAAGGGTGAGCCTGTCTATACGATTGAAAGAATTAATCTTGTAACGGGTAAATCTTTTGAAGATGGGGAACATATTCTTTATGTGAATGGTGAATACAGAGGAGAATCTAATCTGGGTAAACTTATGTATGATTTTAATTGTACCAATGCTGATGATATGAATTTTGAACTACTGGCAGAACGAACAAGGTATCTGAAGGAAAATCCGAAAGGAGTGAGTGAGATGTGCCGGATTATGGAGGACATGAGAAATGAATCGTTGAGAGAGGTTGCAATTCGTATGTTAGTAGCCGGAAAATATGCGTTGGAAGAAATTGCAAATATTTCTGGACTTCCACTTGACGAAGTGAAGAAACTGAAAGCAGAACAGACAGCATAAATAAACAGCAGGCCGGAAATCTATAAACAGGTTTCCGGCCTTTTTAGTCTTACAAAGGCTTCTTACCGTAAATTTTCTCCAAATACTCCACTCTTGCGCTCATATTTGCCATCAGAAGCTCCGCAATGGTAATGGCCGCCATAGACTCCACCACCACCACGGCTCTTGGGACAATCACCGGATCGTGGCGTCCGGTAATCGAAATTTTGGTATCCTGCCCGTATATGTCCACCGTCTGCTGCTCGTGGGAGATGGAAGGGGTAGGCTTAACCGCCGCCCGAAGCACAATCGGCTCCCCGTCGCTTAATCCTCCAAGAGTTCCTCCGGAGTGGTTGCTTCGCTTACAGACCTTCCCCTTCTCCATATAGAACCCGTCATTGTTCGAGCTTCCGGCTGCACAGGCGGCCTTAAATCCGTCACCAATCTCCACGCCTTTGACGGCGCCGATGGACATGACGGCTTTTGAAAGGGCAGCGTCTAATTTGTCAAATACAGGCTCTCCGATTCCTGCGGGTACGCCTTCAATGATACACTCTATTACCCCGCCCATAGAGTCCTGGCGCTTCACACATTTTTCCAGAATAGCGGCGGCTTCCCTGGCATATGCGTTGTTTGGCATATACAGAGGATTATCGTTGATACATCCATAATCATATTCCGTCTCCGGTATGGTAACGCTTCCGATGGCTTTGGTATAGGCGGCAACACGGATTCCAAGCCTTTGAAGGAGTTTGGAGGCCACGGCGCCTGCCGCCACCCGTCCAATAGTCTCGCGGCCAGAGGTCCTGCCGCCGCCACGATAGTCGCGGATGCCGTATTTGGCGTCAAAGGTATAGTCGGCATGTCCCGGACGGTAGCAGTCCTTAATCTTGCCGTAATCCCGTGAACGCTGGTCCTGATTATGCACAATTACCGAGATGGGCGTTCCGGTGGTCTTGCCCTCAAAGATGCCGGAAAGAAGCTCTGCTTTGTCGGCTTCGCTGCGGGCGGTGGTGTATTTGCTCTGGCCCGGCTTCCTGCGGTTTAAAAATTGCTGTATATCTTTTTCCGTGAGTGGAAGCCCCGCGGGACAGCCATCGATGACAACGCCGATTGCAGGCCCGTGGGATTCACCCCATGTAGTGATTGAAAATGAATTTCCATAAGTTGATCCAGCCATATACCTCTCCTTTGCCAATTTTAATTTTTCAATTATTTTAGCATAAACCTCTGTCAGATGGAAGAATAATAAATTGTATAATTTTAATATATTTGTAATAAAATTGCAATATCTTCAGGAAATATTCATTATTTTTTTGGTTTTTTTTCCTGTACTTTTATAAATGTGCATATTATAATGTATAAGTGTATTGTCTTGACGTCATATGATGGATGTCCTGACAGACGGACTTTGTCCGATAAGATTTGAAATTCGATCAGAGGAGTAAGGTTGATGAGTAGTAAGAATAAAAGGCCAGAAGATATCATGGAAGAATCCATAAAGAGGAGCTTTGACGAACTTAACCAACCAAAATTTACGAACGAAATGGATGATAGCGATGAAATTCCCAGAAAAAAATCTTCCGGCAAAAAGGCTTCGCGGGAGAAAAGGTCTAAAGAGGTATCTGCCAAAGAGGCTTCGCGGGAGAAAAGGCCTAAAGAGGTATCTGCCAAAGAGATTTCGCAAAGGAAGGCTTCAGAGGAGGCTCGCCCGCATAAAAGGAAACCTCGTAAGGAGGGTTCTGACCATGCTGGTATATCTTCTGACAGAGACGTATCTGGAAAAAGGAGACGGGAAGTACAGGAGGAGGCCATAGACAGGCGCAGAAGGAGAAAAGCAGATTATGACGAGGATTTGAGAGATTGGGAGCCAGAAGAAAAAGAGGATAAGATGAGCCGGAGAGGCAGAAGGAGGAAAAAGAGCAAGAATAAGAGTAAGAAGGCTCAGAAGGCAGCTCTGATTACAGTTGGAAGTGTTGCGGGTGTTCTGCTGGCTGCTTACATTGGCTTGGCCGTGTATTTCAACAGCCATTTTATGTTTTTTACAGAGATTAACGGAACCGACTGCTCTATGAAAAGCGTTGACCAGGTGGAAGACGAGATGAAAAAGAAGGTGGCAGGCTATAAGCTGACTCTTAAGGAATCCGGTGGCGGGATAGAGACGATTGCCGGCTCGGATATCTCGATTCAGTATGTGCCGGGTAAGAAGCTTGACGAGCTTGCAAAGGACCAGAATGGGTTTCTGTGGCCCAAGTCTCTGTGGGAGCATCCGAAGATAGAGACGGAGATTGGGGTTCAGTATGACGAGGCGGCCCTTAGCGCGTCAATCGCGGCCCTTGGCTGTATGAAGCCGGAGGCGCAGACGCCCTCTGTGGACGCCCATCCGGAGTTTCAGGAGGGACAGTTTGCGGTTGTGCCTGAGGTTGTGGGAACCCAGATTAACGGGGAGGTATTTAATGCAAAGATAGCGGAGGCAATCAATGGATTTCAGCCTACCCTTGATCTTTCTGAAGCGGGATGCTACGCTCTGCCAAGATTTGTGTCTGATTCGCCGGAGGTTACGGCAGCGGCGGCAGCTATGAACAGCTACCTTGGGGCGAATATTACTTATGATTTTAATCCCAATACAGAGGTGGTGGATGCATCCGTAATCTCTCAGTGGGTGAGGGTTGACGCTGATATGAATGTGACCTTTGACGAGGAGGCAGTCAGGGGATATATACAGACCCTGGCTGATAAGTATAATACCAAGGGAGTTCCAAGACCTTTTACCACAGCCAGCGGCAATGTGGTGACTGTGGAGGGCGGCGGCTTCGGATGGAGAATCGACCAGGAGGCAGAGTTTGGCGCGCTTCTGGCTAACATCCAGAATGCAGAGACGGTAACCAGAGAGCCCAACTATTCAAGCCGTGGAATCAGCCATGGAGGCACGGATGTAGGCAGCACCTATGCAGAGGTGGATCTGTCCAACCAGAGGATGTATTTTATCAAGGACGGGCAGGTGGTGTTACAGTCCGATTGCGTTACGGGTAACCCGAACAAAGGGCATGCGACGCCCCAGGGCTATTACTCTCTGGCCTGGAAGCAGAAGAACAGGACGCTGAGAGGGGAGAAGCAGCCGGACGGAACCTATGAGTATGAGACTCCGGTTGCTTTCTGGATGCCTTTTAACGGAGGCATCGGATTCCATGACGCCACCTGGCAGTCATCATTTGGCGGCAGCAGATACCAGACCCACGGCTCACACGGGTGTGTGAACCTGCCTTACAGCGTTGCACAGCAGCTATACGACCTGGTATACGACGGTGTGCCGGTAATCTGCCATTATTAGTAAAAACAGTTAGGAGAAGGCCATGTATGAATTAATCAAAAGAGACGGCCTTGCCAAGAGAGGAAGATTGCATACTGTACATGGGGTCGTTGAGACCCCTGTATTTATGAATGTTGGAACGGCAGCAGCCATTAAGGGCGCGGTTTCCACCGATGATCTGAGAGGAATCAAGACACAGGTAGAGCTTTCCAATACCTACCATCTTCATGTCCGTCCAGGGGATGAAGTGGTGAAAAGACTTGGAGGGCTTCACAGGTTTATGGCATGGGACAAGCCGATTCTCACGGATTCAGGCGGTTTCCAGGTATTCTCTCTGGCAGGCTTAAGGAGAATCAAGGAGGAGGGAGTTTATTTTAACTCTCATATAGACGGAAGAAAGATATTTATGGGTCCGGAGGAAAGTATGCAGATTCAGTCCAATCTGGCCTCCACCATTGCCATGGCGTTTGACGAGTGCCCGTCAAGCGTTGCGGACCGAGAGTATATGGAGAGGTCTGTGGACCGGACGGCGCGGTGGCTTATCCGGTGTAAAAAAGAGATGGACAGGCTGAATGGCCTTACGGACACCATCAACAGACATCAGTTGCTGTTTGGGATTAACCAGGGAGGCGTTTACGAGGATATCCGGATTCGCCATGCCCAGGAGATCACAGAGCTTGGCCTTGACGGTTACGCCGTCGGCGGTCTGGCGGTGGGAGAGTCCCACGAGGAAATGTACCGGATTCTGGAGGCTGTGGTGCCCCACCTTCCGGCAGATAAGCCCACCTATCTCATGGGCGTGGGGACGCCGGCGAATATTTTGGAGGCGGTGGAGCGGGGCGTGGATTTCTTTGACTGTGTATATCCGAGCCGCAATGGGCGCCACGGCCATGTATATACCAATCAGGGGAAGCTGAACCTTTTTAACGCTAAGTATGAGCTGGATGACAGCCCCATTGAGGAGGGCTGCCAGTGTCCGGCGTGCCGGACGTATTCCAGGGCCTATATCCGTCATCTGTTAAAGGCGAAGGAGATGCTAGGTATGCGTCTGTGCGTACTCCACAACCTGTATTTCTATAACACGATGATGGAGGAGGTAAGGGAGGCGATTGAGGAGGGCCGATATCAGGAGTATAAGGCAAAGAAGCTTGGCGGGATGGCTTAATCCATTAAAATATCATGAAAAAAGGAAGAATTCTCTAAAATAACTTGATGTATGTCTGATTTTTGTGTATGATAGCAATATCGTTTTAAATTTAGGAGGAAAGATTTTATGTACACATTGGCAACGCAGAGTGCGGGGGGAAGCTGGGCATTACTGATTCTTGTATATGCGGTTATTTTCGGCGGCTTTTATTTTATTTTCTTAAGGCCCCAGAAGAAGGAACAGAAAAGAGTCCAGGCAATGATTGCTGAGATGGAGGTGGGAGATACGGTTCTCACCACAAGCGGCTTCTACGGTGTGCTCATTGATATCAGTGACAGTGATGTGATTGTGGAGTTTGGCAGTAACCGGAATTGCAGGATTCCGATGCAGAAGTCGTCGATTGCCCAGGTGGAGAAGGCAACGGCAGAATAATTTATATGGAGGAATATTATGCTTGATTTAGCGACATTTTTGCAGAACGAGCTGAATAAGGACGTAAAGGATGCAGGCGACAGGGAGATTTATTATGCCCTGCTTGCATACACGAAGGAGAGATTGAAGGAGACGCCGGATATTACCGGAGATAAGAAGGTATATTATATTTCAGCGGAGTTTTTGATCGGTAAATTGTTATCCAACAATCTGATTAATCTTGGAATTTATGACGAAGTAGCGCAGTTATTGGAGAAGAACGGGAAGAAGCTGTCTGCCATCGAGGAGATTGAGCCTGAGCCGTCTCTGGGAAATGGAGGTCTGGGCCGTCTTGCGGCATGTTTCCTGGATTCCATTGCGTCACTGGGGCTTAGTGGGGACGGAATCGGACTGAACTACCACATGGGCTTGTTCCGTCAGGTGTTTGAGGACCATAAGCAGAAGGAGGTGCCAAACCCATGGATTGAGCCCAAGTCCTGGCTTTCGGATACGGGAATCAGCTTCCAGGTGCCTTTTAAGGATTTTACGCTTAAGTCTAAGCTTTATGACATTGATGTGGCGGGATACGAGAATGGAAAGAACAAGCTGCATTTGTTCGACGTTGAGGGTGTGGACGAGAGTATCATCTGGAACGGCATTTCCTTTGACAAGCAGGATATCGGAAGGAATCTTACCCTGTTCCTTTATCCGGACGACAGCGACAGGGCGGGGAACCTGCTTCGGATTTACCAGCAGTATTTCATGGTTTCCAACGGCGCCCAGTTAATCTTAAAGGAGTGCGAGGAGAAGGGGTATGACCTTCGCAAGCTTCATGAGCATGTGGCAATCCAGATTAACGATACCCATCCGTCCATGGTAATTCCGGAGTTAATCCGTCTTTTGGTGCAGAAGAACGTGGATTTCAATGAGGCAATCGAGATTGTACAGAAGACCTGCGCTTATACGAATCATACCATTCTGGCAGAGGCGCTGGAGAAGTGGCCTCTTGACTATCTTGAACAGGTAGCGCCTCAGATTGTGCCGATTATCAAGGATTTAGACATGCGTATGAAGGGCAGATACCAGGATCCAAGGGTTGCCATCATTGACGACCAGCAGCGGGTGCACATGGCGCACATGGACATCCATTTCGGATACAGCGTCAACGGTGTGGCGGCTCTGCACACGGAGATTTTGAAGAATTCAGAGCTTAAGCCCTTCTATGACATTTATCCGGAGAAGTTCAACAATAAGACCAACGGGATTACCTTCCGCAGATGGCTTCTGCACTGTAACAAGGAGTTGGTGCAGTGGCTTGACGAATACGCAGAAGGGGATTTCCGCAAGGATGCCAACAACCTTGAGTCATTGATGAAGCAGCTTGACAATGAGGCCGCCCTTGAGAAATTGCTTTCGGTTAAGCATACGAAGAAGGCAGAGCTTTCGGAATACTTGAAAGAGGCGCAGGGGTTAGAGCTTAATCCGGATTCTATCTTCGATATTCAGGTGAAGCGTCTCCATGAGTACAAGCGTCAGCAGATGAACGCACTCTATGTAATCTATAAGTATTTGGAGATTAAGGCAGGAAGGAAGCCAAAGACGCCGATTACCATGATTTTCGGGGCAAAGGCAGCGCCGGCCTACAACATTGCCAAGGATATTATCCATCTCATTCTGTGTCTGCAGGAATTGACGGCAAGTGACCCTGAGGTTGCGCCTTATCTTAAGGTTGTGATGGTGGAGAACTATAATGTAACGATGGCAGAGCACCTGATTCCTGCCTGCGATATTTCCGAGCAGATTTCCCTGGCCTCCAAGGAGGCGTCAGGAACCGGAAACATGAAGTTTATGTTAAACGGCGCGGTGACTCTTGGAACGGAGGACGGCGCCAACGTGGAGATTCACGAGCTGGTGGGAGATGAGAATATCTACATCTTCGGTAAGTCCAGTGAGACGGTTATTGAGCATTATGCCAAGAGCAGCTATCGGGCGGCTGATTATTATATCGAGGATGAGCAGATTCGTACGCTGGTGAACTTTATCATCAGTCCGGAGCTTATGAAGATTGGAGATCCCTATCATTTGCTGCAGATTCATGCAGAACTGATTTACAAGGATTGGTTCATGACGCTTCTGGATCTGAAGGATTATATTGCAGTAAAGGAGAGGGCATACGAGGACTACGAGGACAGGAAGGCATGGAGTAAGAAGATGCTGGTCAATATTGCCAAGGCCGGATATTTCTCATCAGACAGGACGATTGGGGATTATAACCATGACATCTGGCATTTAAAATAAGAAGGAAAAGTAAGAATGGGATTGTCGGAAACGCAACGGTTTCCGGCAGTCCTTTTTTTGGTGGGGAATTCTCACGTATTTGGAATGTAAGGAGGAAAATCCGCATAAGCTGACTGTGAAAGCAGATACGAAATGTGGGGCATGGGTGGATGAAAAAGCATACGTCAGTGCTGCTTTTATGCATATCCCTTGCCGTTGGCGGACTGTTGACGGCTAAAGGGGAGTACAACTCGTCTTTTCGCTGGGAAGGCGTGACGGCTATGAAGGCAAAGGAGAAGGAGGGGACTGGCCAGACGGAGGATAACGGGAAAGACGACGATTCCCATCAGGCAGAGGAGGGGGAGAAGGATTATATCAAATGGGTAGAGTTTAACGTGACCTGCGAAGCTATGAGGAGGGCTTACCAGTACGACCTTGATACCTACGAAAAAGACGTGCATCTAAACTGGGTAGAGCTTTTAGCAGTTCTGGGGGCAAGGTACGGTGGTGATTTTTCCGGATACAAAGAACAGGACCTGGACAATATAGCAGAGGTTCTCGCAAATGGGGAAAAGACTCTGGAGGAAATGACGGAGGGTATGGAGTATTATCCCTATTACCGAGAGGCATACGGGGCGGTGCTTGACGGCATGGTGGGGGCGTACAAAATCGCCGGCAGGAGGGTATACGGCTTGAAAGCCTTTCATCCCATTGCCAAAGGCTTCCCTTACAGAGACTATGACGACTTCGGCGTATCCAGGACCTACGGTTATCGGAGGAATCACTTAGGCCACGACATGATGGGGCAGGTGGGAACACCGGTGATTGCCGTGGAATCCGGCTATGTGGCAGAGCTTGGATGGAACCAGTACGGCGGATGGCGGATAGGAATCAACAGCTTTGACGGGAAACGTTACTATTACTATGCCCATCTGCGGCAGGATAGGCCCTATGCGGAAAATCTTGAGAAAGGGTCTGTGGTGCAGGCGGGGGACGTGATTGGATATATAGGAAGAACGGGATACAGCAAGGAGGAAAATGTAAATAATATTGACGAATACCATCTGCATTTCGGGCTGCAGTTGATCTTTGACGAGGCACAGCGGGAGGGAAGTAATGAGATCTGGGTTAGCGGATATGAGCTTGTCAGATTTTTGTACCAGCATCAGTCTGAGGTTAAGCGGGACGACGCCACAAAGGAATGGAGGCGAGTGGAGGAAATGAAGGACCCGTCGGCAGTCCAGTATCTGAAGGAGAAGAAGGAAAAAGACGAGGGATAAGGCAAGCCTTATCCCTGAAACATATTCTCCACATAATTCTGCATCTCCTTACGGCTTTTCATCTGGCGGGAGCCGTCCACGATTCGCTGCTGCTCGTCCGCAGAAAGGGAAGCGAACTTAGTCAAAACGTCAGAGTGTTGGGCCAGCGACATGGTAAAGCCGATTGGAAATTCGTCCTTGAAAATCATTGCATCACCCCAAGCATTAGTATACCCAGGGCGGCAAAAAGCTATTCGGGAGATTTCTCTTTTGTATCCTCAGTAATTATCAGAATAGCTGTCGATCACGGAATGTATGACTGAGCGACGTTTTGGTGAAAGGCTCTGATACTTTTCAATCAGTTTTGCTTCGTCCTGGTTCAAGGATAATTTGACGGTTGGTTCAATCTTGTGCGGGAGTTCTGTGTAACCAACTACATAGTCAATGGAGGTCTCAAAAAAATCTGCAATATTCTTTAGTGTCTCGATATCCGGAGAAGTTATATCATTTTCATATTTGTAGACAGACTGCTGGCTGATATGGAGTATGTCAGCCAGTTTTTGCTGAGTTAATCCTTTTTGGTTTCGCAATAATTTCAGATTTTTCATGATATCACACCCTTTCAAGATTATTTTATCAATAGTTTGTGTATAAAAATAAATCTTTAAAGGTGTTGACAAATAAACTTTATAAGATTATAATCTTATACGACAAAAGATGTGGTAAGGAGAATGGTTGTGGAAAAGTATGTAAAGATAGGTATTGCAGGTGCGGTTATAGCGGCGCTTGCCATAGTGGGTGTTATTTTTTTCGCGGGAAGTCCGAAAAGTGAGGAAAAAGCCGAGGTTCAAGAGCTGAATCTTGACGAGGGAGAGGAGAAAAAGAAGGTAGAAATTCCGGTGGATTTTGATGAGCTTCAGGCAGTCAACAGTGATGTCTATGCCTACATCCAGATACCGGGCACCAAGGTTGATTATCCCATCTTACAGAGCGCGGACGGGAGTGTTGATTATCTCAACACAACTCTGGAAAAGACGGAGGGGCTTCCGGGTTCTATTTACACGGAGAATCTGAACAGTCGGGATTTCCATGAAAACAATACCATTATCTATGGGCATGACATGAACGACGGAAGTATGTTTGGAAGCCTTCACGACTATGACGACGAGGCTTTTTTCAGAGAGAATACGGAAATCAACATTTATCTGCCGGACGAGGCGATTAAATACCATGTGTACGCGGCAGTCGTGTTTGATGACCGTTACATACCCAAGAGCTATAATTTCGACACGCTGACAGAGAGGAGCCGGTTTATCGAGGATATCAAGAATTTCGGACAGCAGCCGGCGTATTTCAATGAAGAATTTGCGCCCACGAACCAGGACTCCATGATTACCCTGTCTACCTGTATCGGCGACCAGCCGTCCAACCGGTGGCTGATTATCGGAGTGCGGGATGATGAAGAAGAATAAGAAAATTTATCTATGGGGGATGCTTCTGGTTGGAGTTGTTCTTCTGGCCGGAACATTTTTGTATGTCCTGTCCTGGTCAGGCGCCCTTCTTAGGAGAAATAAGGTTATAGAGGGCAAGGCGCAGCCGATTCAGTATGAGGGAGAGCATTATGTATATAACGAGGATTTGATTAACATCCTGTGTCTTGGAATCGACCATGACCATGCCTTGAACCAGGACGTGCTTCCAGGAGAAAGAGGGCAGTCCGACGCTATTTTTCTGATTAGTTTGAATTCAAAGACCAGGGAGATGAAGATTTTAAATATTCCCCGTGATTTGATGATGCCTGTGGATATCTATGACGCAGAGGGAAATTATTTTAATACCAGGACCATGCAGATTACCCTGCAGTACGCCTATGGTATTGACGAGGAGGATAGCTGTCTGAAAACGGCGCAGGATGTTTCCGCGCTTTTGCTGAATATTCCCATCCACAGGTATTGCGCCATTAATTTTAATGCTGTTCCCGCCCTAAACGACGCTGTGGGAGGGGTTACGGTCCAGATGGCTTCGGAATATGTGGACGCTGAGCTTGCAAAGCTTAGCCCAATGTTTACACCGGGAAATACGGTGCATCTTACAGGAGGCCATAGTTTTAATTATCTCCATGTGCGGGATATCCATACTTACGCAAGCTGTGAGGAAAGGGTAGAGCGCCAGAAGCAGTATATTAAGGGATATATTGGCGCGTTAAAAGAAACAATAAAGACTGACCCGAAGCTGTTGTTTGAACTGTACTCTATCATGAATGAGAATATGACGACGGATATCGGGAAAATGGAATTGCCGTCTTTTTACTTTTATATAGATAAAATGGATTTTGAAGACCTGGTTGTCCAGATTGAGGGAGAACGGACGGTGGGAGACCATCATGAGGAGTTCTACGCGGATGAGGAGGCGCTTGAGCGTTTAACGGTAGACATGTTTTACACGTTAGCAGACAAAGGTTGATATTAGAACCTTAAAATAAGGTTTTAATATAGAATAAACAAAAGAAAGGAGGGATATCCGATGGTTAAATTAGGAAAAAAGATAGTTTCCCTTGCAGTTGTGTTGGGATTGACTCTGAGCATGGGCATGGTAAGCTTTGCCCGCGATGAGGTGGACGGAGATTACGTTTTTAATAGTTCATCCGCGACGACATACAAGAGTCCTACGGCTACAAGCGACGGTACGGTAAAAAGCAATTCTACGGAAGTAAAGCTTTCTGTATACGATCCGGCGGCATACTCTGTTGCAGACGCGAAGCTTAGAACAACAGCAGGACTGAGAAAGATTCTGGGAAATTATTACAGAGAGGGGATGAACCTTCAACTGTTACACGTAACAGAGGTAGTACCTACCAGAGAAGTGTCAGAGGCGAATCCTCTTACAGTTAGTTTCGATGTACCGAAGGTTTCCAAAAACGACACGATTTTCGTACTTCACTGCGGTAAACCATATACAGACTGGGAAGTAATTATTCCGGATGCAGTAGGAGATGAGTGTGTAACAGCAACATTTACAGACTTGTCACCAGTTGCGTTCGTGAAAGCGAACAGACCGGCAGCGTCAGGAAGTGGCAGTGGCGGCGGATTGTCACCAAAAACAGGGATGTAAGAGAAGAATGTTCTGAGGAGAAATCTTCCATGGCAGGCTTAGGCAGGCTGTGGAAGATTTTTTGATGTTTTGACGGGGAAATTTTATACAGGAAATCATTTTCACAGGCAGAAAAAACTGTGAAATCCACAGGAAATGACAGGGAATGGGTAATTCGACAGATTAAAGTCTTGAAACCTGCATTAAAATAGGATATTATAAAGGATAAAGTTTGGGGCGGCTGGTATGGGCTTGTGATGCAGGAACACCAGTATGCCATTGCAGGAAGGATGAGAATTATGAATCTGAATATCGGAGTAATTAAGGGAGACGGGATTGGGCCGGAGATTGTGGCGGAGGCTATGAAGGTGCTTGACCAGGTGGGAAAGACCTATGGACACACCTGCGGCTATACGCAGCTTCTCATGGGAGGCGCGTCCATTGATGTACACGGCGTTCCGTTGACGGACGAGACGGTTGCAGCCGCTAAAAGCTGCGATGCGGTATTGATGGGCTCGATCGGAGGGGACGCGAAGACGTCGCCCTGGTATCAGCTAGAGCCCTCCAGGAGGCCGGAGGCCGGATTGCTTCGGATACGCAAGGAGTTGAATCTCTTTGCGAACTTAAGGCCGGCGGTGCTTTATGATGAATTGAAGGGCGCATGCCCCTTGAAGGAGGAGATTACTGAGGGCGGCTTTGACATGATGATCATGCGTGAGCTGACGGGTGGCCTGTACTTTGGAGAGCGCAGGACCGTTGAGGAGGATGGCATCATGACGGCATACGACTCTCTTACATATAATGAGAACGAGATTCGCAGGATTGCGAAGCGTGGATTTGATATTGCCATGAAGCGCAGGAGAAAGGTAACCAGCGTGGACAAGGCCAATGTATTAGATTCCTCCAGGCTGTGGAGAAAGGTTGTGGAGGAGGTGGCTAAAGGGTATCCTGAGGTTACGTTAGAGCATATGCTTGTGGATAACTGTGCCATGCAGTTGGTAAAGGACCCTAAGCAGTTCGACGTGATTCTGACGGAAAATATGTTCGGGGATATTCTGTCCGACGAGGCGAGTATGGTGACGGGCTCCATCGGGATGCTCTCAAGCGCAAGCTTAAATGAGACGAAGTTTGGGCTTTACGAGCCAAGCGGCGGCTCGGCGCCGGATATTGCGGGCAAAGGGATTGCGAATCCCATTGCAACGATTCTCTCTGCCGCGATGATGCTTCGGTTTAGTTTTGATTTGGACAAAGAGGCAGACGCCATTGAGCAGGCGGTTGAGAGGGTCTTAAAGGAAGGATACCGGACTATTGACATTATGTCCGAGGGAAAGCAGCAGGTGAATACAGAGAAGATGGGCGATCTGATTGCCGGATATATTAGATAGAATAAGGAATTCTTTAGGAGGGAAAATCATATGAAAAGCGATACAGTTACAAAAGGAAAACAGCAGGCGCCCCACAGGTCCTTGTTCAACGCTCTGGGGCTTACTTTGGAGGAAATGTCCCGTCCATTGGTGGGAATCGTCAGCTCTTATAACGAGATTGTTCCGGGACACATGAACCTGGATAAGATTGTTAATGCAGTAAAGCAGGGAGTCGCCATGGCGGGGGGGACGCCTATCGTATTCCCTGCAATCGCGGTGTGCGACGGAATTGCCATGGGACATCTGGGTATGAAATATTCTCTGGTAACCAGGGATTTGATTGCGGATTCCACGGAGGCTATGGCGATTGCCCACCAGTTTGACGCGTTGGTTATGGTGCCGAATTGTGACAAGAATGTGCCGGGACTTTTGATGGCGGCGGCAAGAATCAACGTGCCTACCATCTTTGTCAGCGGCGGGCCTATGCTTGCGGGTCATGTGAAGGGGAAAAAGACCAGTCTTTCCAGCATGTTTGAGGCAGTAGGCGCGAATGCGGCGGGGAAGATTACAGACGAGGATTTGCTCGAATTCGAGAACAAGACCTGCCCTACCTGCGGCTCATGCTCAGGTATGTACACGGCCAACAGTATGAACTGTCTGACCGAGGTACTGGGAATGGGACTTGGAGGAAACGGCACCATTCCGGCAGTCTACTCTGCCAGAATCCGCCTTGCCAAGCAGGCAGGAATGAAGGTTATGGAATTGTGGGAGAAGAACATTTGTCCAAGGGATATCATGACAGAGGACGCGATTTTGAACGCGTTGACAGTAGACATGGCCCTTGGCTGCTCGACCAACAGTATGCTCCATCTTCCGGCCATTGCCCATGAGATTGGCATGGATTTTGAGATTGATTTCGCGAATGGTATCAGTGAAAAGACACCGAATCTCTGCCATCTTGCGCCGGCAGGCCCTACCTATATGGAGGATCTCAATGAGGCGGGGGGCGTCTATGCGGTGATGGCGGAATTGAATAAAAAGGGACTCCTCCATACGGACTGTATGACTGTGACAGGCAAGACGGTTGGGGAAAATATAGCCCATGCTGTCAACAAGGACCCAGAGGTGATCCGCCCCATTGACAATCCTTATACGCCCACCGGCGGCCTTGCCGTGTTAAAGGGAAATCTTGCGCCCGACGGAAGTGTGGTAAAGCGCTCTGCCGTGGTGGAGGAGATGCTTGTCCATGAAGGCCCTGCAAGGGTATTCGACTGTGAGGAGGATGCCATCGACGCCATTAAGGGCGGCAGAATTGTTGCAGGCGACGTGGTAGTGATCCGTTACGAAGGGCCAAAAGGGGGGCCTGGAATGAGAGAGATGCTTAATCCTACGTCAGCCATTGCGGGAATGGGGCTTGGCTCTAGTGTGGCGCTGATTACGGACGGACGGTTCAGCGGCGCCTCCAGAGGCGCGTCTATCGGCCATGTATCTCCGGAGGCGGCTGTGGGAGGGCCCATTGCGCTGGTTAAGGAGGGGGATATCATAAAGATTGATATTCCAAACCTGAAATTAGAGCTTGACGTGTCAGAGGACGAGCTGGCAAAGAGGAGAGAAAGCTGGAAGCAAAGAGCGCCCAAGGTGACCACAGGATACCTGGCCAGGTATGCGGCTATGGTGACCTCCGGAAACCGCGGGGCTATCCTGGAGATTCCCAGATAGTTGGGATTTTTAGAATACAACTTATATATAATAGAAGGAGAATGACGAAGATATGCAGTTGACAGGCTCAGAGATATTGATCGAATGTTTAAAGGAGCAGGGCGTGGACACCGTGTTCGGCTATCCGGGGGGCGCTATCCTGAATGTGTATGACGAGTTATATAAGCATAGCGATGAGATTACCCATATCCTGACCTCCCATGAGCAGGGAGCCGCCCATGCGGCTGACGGATATGCAAGAGCCACCGGAAAGGTGGGCGTGTGTTTTGCAACCAGCGGGCCGGGGGCTACGAACCTTGTCACAGGGATTGCCACCGCATATATGGATTCTATCCCGATTGTGGCAATCACCTGTAATGTGGGGGTCAGCCTTCTTGGAAAGGACAGTTTTCAGGAAATTGACATTGCAGGGGTCACAATGCCTATTACCAAGCATAATTATATTGTGAAGGATGTCAATGACCTTGCCGCTACCATACGGAAAGCATTTATTATTGCAAAGAAGGGAAGGCCGGGGCCGGTTCTGATTGATATACCAAAGGATGTGACCGCCAACAAGGCAGATTATCAGAAAGAGACGCCAAAAGCCGTGAAATCAGAAAATGAGGTGAGTGAGGCGGAGATTGAGACAGCCCTTAAGCTGATTGAAGAAGCCAGGAAGCCCTATATCTTTGTGGGCGGCGGCGCTATTTTATCGGATGCCAGTGAGGAGTTGGTTACCTTTGTCCAAAAGGTGGATGCGCCGGTGACCGATTCTCTCATGGGAAAAGGCGCGTTTCCGGCAACAGACCCTCTCTATACGGGAATGCTTGGAATGCATGGAACCAAGACATCCAACTACGGGGTCAGCGAGTGCGACCTTTTGATTGTAATCGGGGCAAGGTTCAGTGACCGTGTGACCGGCAATGCGAAGAAATTTGCCAGCAATGCGAAGATTCTCCAGTTTGACATTGATCCGGCGGAGATGGATAAGAATGTGTTAATCACAGCCGGAGTTGTAGGAGATATCCGGGAAGTCCTGGGGCTTCTGAATGAGAGACTTTCACAGCAGGAGCACAAGGACTGGATTGAAAAGATTATGGACTACAAGGGGCGCTTCCCGCTGTCCTATCATCCGGACGTGCTGACAGGGCCCTATGTGGTGGAGGAAATATACCGCCAGACGAAAGGCGAGGCTTTGGTGGTGACCGAGGTAGGCCAGCATCAGATGTGGGCGGCTCAGTTCTACCGCTACACGAAGCCAAGAACCTTCTTGACCTCCGGCGGGCTTGGAACCATGGGATATGGGCTTGGCGCGTCTCTGGGGGCTAAGACGGGAAGACCGGATAAGATAGTGGTGAATATTGCGGGAGACGGCTGTTTCCGTATGAATATGAATGAGATTGCAACGGCTGTCCGCCACAATATTCCGATTATCCAGGTGGTGATCAATAACCATGTGCTTGGAATGGTGCGCCAGTGGCAGAACCTTTTCTACGGACAGAGATATTCGGCGACTGTGTTAAACGACGCCGTGGACTTTGTGAAGCTGGCGGAGGCTATGGGCGCAGTCGGGATTCGGGCCGCGACCCAGGAGGATTTCAAGGAGGCGTTTGCAAAGGCGCTGGCCTTGGGAAAGCCGGTGGTGATTGACTGCCAGATTGACGCGGACGACAAGGTATGGCCCATGGTGGCGCCGGGAAAGGCCATCAGCGAGGTATTTGACGAGAAGGATTTAGAACAGGGCAAGCAGAGCGAGACATAAGAAAGTGGAGGAATGAGAATGAGCAGAGTGTACAATTTTTCAGCGGGACCAGCCGTATTGCCGGAGGAAGTGTTAAGAGAAGCAGCAGAGGAAATGTTAGATTACAGGGGAACCGGAATGTCCGTTATGGAGATGAGTCATCGCTCAAAGGCATTTCAGGAGATTATCGACGCTGCAAAGGCAGACCTGCGTGATTTGATGGGAATCCCAGAGGATTATGAGGTACTGCTCCTGCAGGGAGGGGCGTCGCAGCAGTTTGCTATGATTCCCATGAATCTGATGAAGAATAGGTCGGCGGATTATATCGTCACAGGACAGTGGGCGAAGAAGGCCAGCGAGGAGGCGAGGAAGTACGGAAAGGTGAATATCGTGGCCTCCTCCGAAGACAAGACGTTTTCCTATATTCCGGATGTCAGCGATCTGCCCATATCCAAAGACGCGGATTATGTGTACATCTGTGAGAACAACACGATTTACGGGACAAAATATCATGAGCTGCCTGATACAAAGGGAAAGCTTCTGGTGGCGGACGTATCCTCCTGCTTCCTGTCCGAGCCTGTGGAGGTGGCAAGGTACGGGCTTATCTATGGAGGCGTACAGAAGAATATCGGGCCGGCAGGTACGGTGATTGTGATTATCCGCAAGGATTTGATTACAGACGACGTGCTTCCTTTTACGCCCACCATGTTAAAATATAAGACCCATGCTGACGCAGGCTCTCTCTACAACACACCTCCCGCATATGGAATCTATATCTGCGGCAAGGTATTTCAGTGGCTTAAAAGACAGGGCGGCCTTGAGGCTATGAAGGCGCATAATGAGAAGAAGGCGAAGCTTCTGTACGATTATCTGGATGAAAGTAAGATGTTTCGCGGAACCGTAGAGCCAAAGGACCGGTCTTTAATGAACGTTCCGTTTGTGACAGGGAATGATGAGCTGGACGCTAAATTTGTCAAAGAGGCGAAGGCAGCGGGCTTTGAGAACCTGAAAGGACACCGCAGCGTGGGCGGCATGCGCGCAAGTATCTATAACGCCATGCCAATCCAGGGAGTGGAGGCGTTGGCAGCGTTTATGAAGAAGTTTGAGGAGGAGAATCTGTAATCATGTATAAATATTATTGCTTAAATCCAATCTCTGACGTAGGGCTTGAAAAATTAACGGAGGAATATGTTCCGGCAGGTACAATGGAAAAGGCGGACGCGGTTCTGGTAAGAAGCGCCGTAATGCACGACATGGAGTTTTCTAAGAACCTTAAGGTGATTGCAAGGGCAGGCGCCGGAGTCAACAACATTCCCCTTGAGAGATGTGCGGAGGAAGGAATCGTTGTATTCAATACGCCGGGAGCGAATGCCAACGGTGTGAAGGAGTTGGTCATTGCAGGCATGTTTCTTGCGTCGCGGGACATTATCGGCGGAATTAACTGGGTACAGGAGAACGAGGAGGACGGCAATATTGCAAAGGACGCGGAGAAGGCCAAGAAGGCATTTGCCGGATGCGAGTTAGAGGGAAAGAAGTTAGGCGTCATCGGCCTTGGCGCGATTGGCGTGCTGGTAGCCAACGCCGCGACCAACCTTGGGATGGACGTGTACGGCTACGACCCTTACGTTTCCGTGGATTCCGCGTGGAGGCTGTCAAGGAGTATCCATCATGCAAAGACGGTGGATGAGTTGTATCAGGGCTGCGACTATATCACGATTCACGTTCCCGCAATGGACCAGACCAGGGGAATGATTGATAAGGACGCCATCAGTCTGATGAAAAAGGGCGTTGTGGTGCTGAATTTTGCCAGGGACGTGCTGGTGGACGAGGAAGCCATGGTGGACGCGCTCTTGACAGGACATGTGAAGCACTATGTATCGGATTTCCCTACGCCTGTGACGGCGGGGGTTAAGGGTGCGATTGTGATTCCCCACCTTGGGGCTTCTACGGAGGAGTCGGAGGACAACTGTGCCAGGATGGCGGTTAAGCAGTTGAGGGATTATCTGGAGAATGGAAATATTAAGAATTCGGTTAATTATCCCAACTGTGATATGGGCGTCAGGGGTGACAATACCAGAATTTTGCTTCTCCACAGAAATGTGCCGAACATGATTGGACAGTTTACCAGGATTCTGGCAAAGGATAATATGAATATTGCGGATTTGACCAATAAGAGCAAGGGGAAGTATGCGTATACCATGATTGATATTGACAGTCCGGTATCGGACAGCGTGGCGGATGAGCTTTCACAGGTGAAAGAGGTGCTGCGGGTCCGTGTGATTCAATAAGAACATTCTTTTTGAAAGGAGGCAAAAAAATGACGCTTGAAGAACAGAGAGAGGTTGCAATTAACAGATATGTAGATTTAATGCGCATCAAAGCTCATGAGACAGGTGAAAACAGAGAGCTTGAATATCAAATCAAGGTTGCAAAAGTAAAGCTGCAAAGTTTTGGTATTGATTATTCAGAACTTGATTTTTAATGAGAATGTTAAAGAATAATTAAATATTCTTAACATAATCTTTATTGAATTGTTTTTTAATTTCCTGTATACTCAGCTAAAGAGCCAATCAGAGATACATCTGTGCGGTTTAACCTAAGTGACACGACGGAATGGCTGGATATACAGGGGAGATATTAGGAATGACGAAAGATAGAAATAGAGAAAGAAATGAGGAAAGAAGGCTGCTGAGAGAGAGAAGGATCCGTAAGGTGAGGAGAGTGAGGATGTGTCTGCGCATTCTTACTCTTTTGCTGATTTGCGTGGTTCCGCTTCTTTTTTTGACCACGGCGACTGCTTCCAGGCAGGAGGCGTCTGTCTATCTGAAGCTTGAGGGCGCTTCCATTTTACAGGGGGAGGAGTTTCCGGCGTTCGGGGTAGAGGCAGAGCTTATAGGCAATGGGGAGACGGTGTTGGACGAGAAGTCAGGATACACTGCGGCAGACCTGGTGAAGGATTTCGAGAACGGAACGGGCTATACTGTGGAATGTGAGGCGGATACCGCCGCAGAGGGAGAGTATCCCATGCATTTGAAGCTATCGGACGAGATTTTGACTTCTCTTGATAAGGAGTGGGTCGGACTGGTTACGATTGATACGCTGGACGCCACGCTGACGGTGAAAAACGCAGTCGGGGAATGGGACGGCGAACGCTTCCGGCGGTATGACGGAACCTACGTGACCAACGACTTCGTAGTTTCCAAGGGGAACACCTATTATTTCGACGGGGAAGGCAATAAGGCAACCGGCTTCGTGGATGCGGGAGGCGTCAGGTATTACATGGACGCAGACGGTGTGCGCAAGACCGGATGGGTGGAGATGGAGGATTCCAGATACTACTTTGAGGCGGACGGGCGCATGGTGACCGGATGGAAGGATATTGACGAGAATACATACTACTTTGACCAGGAAGGGAAGATGGCAAAGGGAGAAGTTTTCATAGGGATGACGAAGTGCTCATTCGATAAGGAGGGGGTTCTTAAGTCCATGAAGGACAGCAACGTGGATCCGTCAAGACCTATGATTGCCCTGACCTTTGACGACGGGCCGGGGAAGCGCACCGGAGAGCTTTTGGAGGCTCTTGCGGCGAATCATGCCCATGCAACCTTCTTCATGCAGGGGAAGAATGTGTCAAGATACCAGAGTGAAGTGAAGCGGATGAAGGAGATTGGGTGCGAGCTTGGAAGCCATAGCTTTGATCATCCGGATCTCTCTAAGATGGATGCGGCAGGAATACGTGACCAGATTGACCGGACGAACCAGAACTTAAAGGATGCGGCGGGCCAACCGGCCTCCGTACTGCGCCCGCCCTACGGCGCTATCGGCAGTACCCTTAAGTCTGTGGCAGGGATGCCCTTGATCCTGTGGAATATTGATACCCTGGACTGGAAGACCAGGAATGCCCAGGCGACCATTGATAACGTTATGCAGAAGGCGAAGGACGGGGATATTATCCTGATGCATGATATCCATACGGAGAGCGTGGATGCGGCTATCGTGCTGATTCCAAAGCTGATTGAGTCAGGCTACCAGTTGGTTACGGTTTCCGAGATGGCGGCGGCGCGCGGGATCGGGATGCAGAACGGGAACAGTTACACAGATTTCTGCAAATAGATTACAAAAGAGACTGACAGGGAACGCTAGATGGTTCCTTGCAGTCTCTTTTTCCTTCCCGCAGCCTATGTCAGCCTGCGGTTATGCTCTTTCAGAAGTCCATGGATCTTATCTGTGGGATTTAAGACTTTCCCGATGGAAATATCGTGGTTCATGGAGTCTATGATCAGTGCGATGAATTTACTCATATCCGCTACAACAAAGTAGGGCTTTTCATAGGCTGCCGGCGGCAGATAGGTCAGATTGGTGGTGATAACGCGGTTGATATAGCCCTTGTTGTAATATTCATCAAAGATTCCAAAGCCCTCTGTAAACAGCCCGAAGGTGGTGCACACGAACACGCGGTTGGCGCCCCGTTCCTTGATCTGCCTCGCCACATCCAGCATACTCTCGCCGGAGGAGATCATATCGTCAACGATAATGACGTCCTTCCCATGAATATCGTCCCCCAGGAATTCATGTGCCACGATAGGGTTCTTTCCCTTCACGACGGTGGAATAGTCCCGGCGTTTGTAGAACATCCCCATGTTCACGCCGGTTACATTGGAAAAATAGATGGCGCGGTGCATAGCGCCCTCGTCGGGGCTTACGATCATCAGGTGCTCCTTGTCCACGATTAACTCAGGCTCTGCCCGCAAAAGAGCTTTGATAAACTGGTAAGGCGGGTTGAAGCTGTCGAAGCCGTGGAGTGGGATGGAATTCTGCACTCTGGGGTCATGGGCGTCGAAGGTGATGATATTGTCCACGCCCATATCCGTCAATTCCTGGAGAGCCAGGGCACAGTCTAAGGATTCCCGCTTGGTGCGTTTGTGCTGGCGGCTCTCATAAAGGAAGGGCATGAGGACATTTAACCTGTGGGCCTTGCCGTTGGCTGCTGAGATGATTCGTTTCAGATCCTGATAATGGTCGTCCGGAGACATATGGTTTAGGTGTCCGCCTACCGTGTAGGTCAGGCTGTAATTGCATACGTCAACAATGATGAACAAGTCCTTGCCGCGGATGGATTCGTGAATCAGGCCTTTGGCTTCCCCAGTGCCAAAGCGGGGACACTGACAGTCTACCAGATAGGAATCCAGTTGATAACTGGAAAAAAGCGGAGAATCCAGAGACTCCCGCAGCGTGTCCTGGCGGAACTGTACGATATACTGGTCCACTTTTTGTCCAAGCTCTTTACAGGAATCCAGAGCCGCGATTTTGAGAGGCGCTATCGGAAGCGCCGTTTCCATTAATTTGATGTTTGGCATGTTAATCTCCTATAAGTGTTAGTTGATACAATCCTAAGATATTTATAACATTTTGGGGAAGGACGGTCAACTATTGATTGTATAAGTATGCGGAAAAATACATTGTATGGAAATTGGGTCAGGGATGTGCTATACTTAGGCTGTGAAAGCTAAAGCCCAGGGAGAATGAGTAAAATATGAGTATAAAGAAGCATGAGCATGTGATAAAGAGGGTATTGCCGGGCAGTATCGCCAAGGAGATGGGAATCGAAGCGGGAGACAAGCTGATTTCCATCAATGAAAATGTGGTCGAGGATGTGTTTGACTATCATTTTTTTGTGAATGATGAGGAATTGACGCTTCTCATCCAGAAGCCTGACGGTGAGGAGTGGGAGCTTGAGATTGAGAAGGATTATGAGGACGACTTGGGAATCGAATTTGAGCAGGGGTTGATGGACGAGTACCGTTCCTGCAGGAACAAGTGTATGTTCTGCTTCATTGACCAGATGCCAAAAGGCATGCGCGAGACGCTTTATTTTAAGGATGATGATTCCAGGCTGTCATTTCTCCAGGGGAATTATGTGACTCTTACGAATATGAGCGACCACGATATAGACAGGATCGTGAATTACCATCTGGAGCCCATCAATATATCGTTTCATACCATGAATCCCGGCCTTCGGTGCAAGATGCTTAACAACCGTTTCGCGGGCGAGGCGTTAAAGAAGGTGGACAGGCTCTATGAGGGCGGGATTCAGATGAACGGGCAGATTGTGCTTTGTAAGGGCGTCAATGACGGTGAGGAATTAGAAAGAAGCATCCGTGAGCTTAAGAAGTATATCCCCTGTTTACAGAGTGTTTCCGTAGTACCGGTAGGGCTTACCAGGTATCGGGAGGGCTTGTATCCCTTAAAAGCCTTTACCAGGGAGGATGCAAAAGAAGTCCTTCAAACCATACATCGGTGGCAGGCTTCCATTTATGAAGAACATGGAATCCATTTTATCCATGGAGGCGACGAGTGGTATATCCTGGCAGGGGAAGAATTGCCTGAGGAGGGGCGGTACGACGGGTATCTTCAGTTGGAAAACGGCGTGGGGATGCTGCGTCTGCTTAAAGATGAATTTAAGAGGGCTTATGAGAGGGCAGAAGGCGACGGCAGGACGAGAGGCGTCTCTGTGGCAACAGGGCTTCTGGCCTATCCCTATATTAAGGATATGGCGGTGCGGCTTTGCGACAAGTACCCAGGGACGAGGATTTCTGTTTATCCAATCCGCAATGATTTTTTCGGGGAGATGATTACAGTGTCAGGACTGATTACAGGGCGTGATTTGATTGCGCAGCTTAAGGGCAGGGATTTAGGGGAGAGGCTGTTGCTGCCCTGCAATATGCTCCGAAGCGGGGAGGACGTGTTTCTGGACGATATTACCCTTTCCGAGGTGGAAGATGCTTTACAAGTGCGTGTAGATATTGTAAAATCAAGCGGACAGGACTTCGTGGACGCTGTGCTTGGCGTCTGAAGGCTGTGTACAGAGGGAGAAAAGAGACAAGAAAGAATAGGAGATAGAGTATGAGTAAACCAGTAGTGGCGATTGTTGGGAGGCCCAACGTAGGAAAATCGACCCTTTTTAATGCCCTGGCAGGCGGGATGATTTCCATTGTCAAGGACACGCCGGGCGTGACCAGGGACCGAATCTATGCGGAGGTTTCCTGGCTTGACCGAGAGTTCACCTTAGTGGATACAGGAGGAATCGAGCCGGAGAGCAAGGATATCATCCTGTCGCAGATGCGTGAGCAGGCGCAGATTGCCATTGATACGGCGGATGTGATCATATTTCTCACGGATGTGCGTCAGGGGTTGGTGGATGCGGACTCCAAGGTGGCGGACATGCTGAGGCGTTCGGCAAAACCGGTTCTGTTGGTTGTGAATAAGGTGGACAGCTTTGAGAAGTTTATGCCGGATGTGTATGAGTTCTACAACCTTGGTATCGGCGAACCCCTTCCGGTGTCGTCGGCGTCAAGGCTCGGATTGGGAGATATGCTGGATGAAGTAATCAAATATTTTCCACAGAGAGCCAAGAGCGAGGAGGAGGACGAAAGACCGCGGGTGGCAATCATCGGAAAGCCCAATGTGGGAAAATCCTCTATCATCAATAAGCTTCTGGGTGAACAGCGGGTGATCGTGTCGGATATAGCCGGTACCACCAGGGACGCCATCGACACGGATATTGTTTACAACGGAAAAGAATATGTGTTTATCGATACCGCCGGGCTTCGCCGCAAGAGCAGGATTAAGGAGGAGTTAGAGCGTTACAGCATTATTCGGGCGGTGTCTGCCGTAGAGCGTGCGGACGTGGTGCTTATGGTGATTGACGCCGTAGAAGGCGTGACCGAGCAGGATGCCAAGATTGCGGGAATTGCCCATGAGAGGGGCAAGGGAATTATTATTGTGGTCAACAAGTGGGATGCCATTGAGAAGAATGATAAGACCATGCGGGAGTATGAGAACGAAGTCCGCAGAGTGCTTTCATTCATGCCTTACGCGGAGATTATGTATGTATCCGCACAGACAGGACAGCGCCTCGTCAAGTTATATGACATGATTGATATGGTGCTTGAGAACCAGACATTGCGTGTGGCAACAGGCGTTCTCAATGAGATTATGACGGAGGCCGTGGCAATGCAGCAGCCGCCGTCGGATAAGGGAAAGCGGTTGAAGCTTTACTATATCACCCAGGTATCCGTGAAGCCGCCTACATTTGTCATATTTGTAAATGACAAAGAGTTGATGCATTTTTCTTATACCAGATATCTTGAGAATAAGATTCGGGAAGCATTTGGTTTTCGTGGTACCTCGCTTAGATTCTTTATTAGAGAGAGAAAGGAAAAGGGGCGTTAGTTATGGAACGTTTGGTCAGTGTATTAATCGGGTATGTATTTGGCCTTTTGCAGACAGGATATCTGTATGGGAAGCTGCACCATATAGACATACGAAGCAAGGGCAGCGGTAATGCGGGAACCACGAACGCGCTCAGGACTATGGGATGGAGGGCAGGTGTGGTGACCCTGCTTGGAGATGCTTTTAAGTGTGTGTTTGCGGTGCTTCTGGTGCGTTTTATTTACCGGGACAGCCACGGCGATATGCTGCCCCTTTTGTCCATGTACGCAGGCATGGGGGCGGTGTTGGGGCATAATTATCCGTTTTATATGAAGTTCAAGGGCGGAAAAGGGATTGCCACGACTGCCGGACTGCTGCTTAGCACGACTAATGCCTGGATGGTGCTTATCTGCCTGTGTGTGTTCCTGGGGATTGTGGCCGGAACGAAATACGTGTCTTTAGGCTCTCTTGTAGTGGTGGTTGTCTACCTGGGAGAGATTATCTACCTTGGACAGAGTGGGGCGTATGGCATAGCCCAGAATTATCTCTATGAGATGTACGGGATTGCCGCGTTTCTGATGGTGTCGGCGTTCTTTAAGCACAGGGCGAACATTAAGAGGCTTTTGTCGGGAACAGAGAACAAGTTAAGCGTTGGAAAGAGCCAGTGACGTCTATAAAGGTTGGTTTCTGATGGGAACAGAGAGAATAGGGGAAAAATAAGAAAGGATTTGAGGACTATGGCAAATGTAGGAATTATGGGTGCGGGAAGTTGGGGAACAGCCCTTGCGCTTCTTCTTTCCAAGAATGGGCACCAGGTAACCGTATGGTCAATCAGTGAAGATGAAGTGAAGATGCTTTCCGAGAAGCGAGAGCATGTAAGCAAGCTGCCGGGAGTGGAGATTCCAGAGGACATGTTATTTACCACGGATATGGAGGAGGCGGTGAAGGGAAAGGACTTCATCGTGCTGGCAGTACCGTCTCCGTTTACCAGGAGTACGGCGCGTAAGATGAGCCCCTATGTGGCCGAGGGGCAGATCATCGTGGATGTGGCAAAGGGGATTGAGGAGAGTACGCTGATGACCCTTTCTCAGCAGATTGAAGAAGAAATTCCAAAGGCCCAGGTGGCGGTTTTGTCAGGGCCAAGCCACGCCGAGGAGGTAGGCAGAGGACTTCCCACCATCGTGGTGATCGGCGCGAGAAAGAAGGAGATTGCCGAGTATTTGCAGGAGATGTTCATGAACGAGGTGTTCAGGGTGTATATCAGTCCGGATATGAGAGGGATGGAGTTAGGAGGCTCTCTTAAGAACGTGATTGCCCTGGCAGCAGGAATCGCGGACGGACTGGGCTATGGAGACAATACCAAGGCTGCGCTCATCACCAGGGGAATTGCCGAGATTGCCAGGCTTGGCGTGAAGATGGGCGGCGCGGTGGAGAGTTTTACCGGACTTACGGGAATCGGGGATCTGATTGTAACCTGTGCCAGCGTCCACAGCCGTAACCGTAAGGCAGGGTATCTCATTGGCCAGGGCAGGACGATGCAGGAGGCCATGGACGAGGTGCAGATGGTGGTGGAGGGGGTTTATTCCGCCAAGGCTGCGGTGAAGCTTGGACAGAAATACGGCGTGTCCCTTCCGATTATTGATAAGGTAAGCGAAGTGCTGTTTGAAGGAAAAGATCCAAGGGAGGCGGTAAATGAGCTGATGCTCAGAGACGGAAGACCTGAGCATCAGGCTTTGCACTGGCAGGAATAAGGTTTATGTGAGGAAGGGGTCAGCGCGCCCCTTCCTTCGTTTTTTTCAGAGGCTTCAGTATCGTTGCGTACATGGTCGTATAGCAGGCAAGACCGCCGATGAAATTTGAAATCGGTTCGGCAAGAAAGACGCCGGTTACGCCAAGGCTTCCGAGCCGCGGCAGAAGGAGTGTCAGCGGTACGACGATCACTACTTTTCGAAGCAATGAGAAGAATACTGCCTGCCTGGGCTTGTTTAATGCCTTGAACACGCTCTGCCCCGCAAACTGGAATGCCATCATGAAAAATCCAAAAAAGTACACGTGCATGGAAGGGGATGCCGCGGCAATGAGCTCTTGGTTGTGGTTAAATATACGGATGAAGGCTTCCGGAAAGGCGGAGAAAAGCCCCCAGATTGCCAGCGTATATGCGAAGCCTAAGCGGGTCATGAAGCGGATTGCCCGTCTCATCAGCCGTGTATTGCCAGCCCCGTAGTTGTAGCTGATGATGGGAGACGAGCCTTCGGAGACTGCCATCACTGGAGTCTGCGCAATCTCACGGACAGAGCTTATGACCGTCATGACGGTGATGTAGAGGTCCCCGCCAAAGGTCTGAAGCATGAAGTTGCAGACAATCTGGACTAATCCGTTGGTAAACGCCATGCAGAAGGTGGAGACCCCAAGTTTAGCCACCTCAAAGATGCATGGGAAGTCCGGTGAGAAGCCATGGAAATCAAGGGTCAGCTCTGCCTGTTTCCCTGTGAGGAAGCGAAGCACCCATGCGGCGGAGAAGAACTGGGAGATAATGGTGGCTAACGCTGCGCCTTTAACACCCATGTGCAGCAGGAATATGAAAACAGGGTCCAGGAGGAGGTTGGCGGCGGCGCCTAACAATACGGTATTCATGCCCACCTTTGCGAAGCCCTGGCTGTTGATGTAGGGGTTCATCCCAAGAGAAATCATTACAAAAACGGTGCCGAGCAGGTAGATAACCATATAACCTGAGGCATAGGGGTAGGTGGCGGTGCTTGCACCGAACAGGAAAAGCAGGGGCTTATGAAATGCGATTCCGGTAAGGGTCAGGAGTATTCCAATGACAATCAGCATAAAAAAGGCGTTGTTCATGATCTTCTGGGCTTTTGGCCTGTCATTTTTTCCCCTTGCAATCGAGCAGAGAGGGGCGCCGCCCACTCCGAACAGGTTGGAGAAGGCTGTCACCATGGTAATCACAGGAAAGCAGAGTCCAAGCCCTGCTAAGGCAAGCGTGCCTTCGCCTGGTATTTTCCCTATGTAAATGCGGTCAATGATGTTGTAGAGCAGGTTGATAAGCTGCGCCGCCAGCATGGGAGCCGTCAGAGAGAGAATACTGCGTGATACATTTTCATTTCCGAAATCCACTTGCAAAGACTGCATATATCAATCACTTCCTTCTATTTAGCAAAAGCCTTCTTAGATGTATTGTATCATAAGTGTTAATCTTATAATATTCTTAATTTCACTTAAGATTCTTAAAAAAATATTTTCATTATTCCTAAAATCGTGTATGATAAAAAATATTGTGGCGAGTTTTGCTTGCAGTAAGTGAAGGGGAGGAAATTCTTTTTACGCTTAAGAGGTGTACAAAAGAGGAGAATTATGACTAGAAAAGAGATGAAGGCCAGGGCGCGGCAGACGGTAAGAAGCCATTATATGATTCTTGTAATGACAGGGCTTATCGCCGTGTTTCTGGGGCTTAAAAGCTCTAGCTTCGATAATTTTGTGAGGATGTATTCATCGGACAATGTGGCGGCTGCCGATGTAGATGAAAGGGCGCAGACAGAAGGAGAGGCAGATACCAGAGTAGCAATGGGAAGCGTCGGTATACTGGATGTGGTGGAGAATATATTGATGGGTGACCCGGAAAAGGGGCGTGAGCTCTCGGAGAAGATTAAGGAGGCGGAGATTGAACGGTCAAAGGAGGGCAATCGTGTTCTTGGCAGGAGTCGTGGCGCGCTGTCTAAGCTGGTCAATGGAGTTACGTCAGGTTCTTTTATCGTGATGTTTGTGTCAGGGATTAATTCCCTGTTCGGGACCAATAACCTGGGAAGCCTGCTTCTGGTGCTGCTTGCTTTTGCAGGAGTGTTCGGCTTCTATCTGCTGGTGGTCAATACCTATATGGTAATCTCCGCGAGGATGCTTCTTGAGAGCAGATGCTACGAGAAGCTGCCCATTCAGAGGTTTGCATTTTTGCTGCGTGTGAGGAGGTGGATACGGGTATCCCTTGCAATGCTTGTGTACACCGTCTATGGGTTTTTGTGGTCGTTGACGATTATAGGAGGGGTTATCAAATATTATTCCTACTATCTGGTGCCCTATATTCTGGCGGAGAATCCGAACCTCAGCGGGCGGCAGGCGATTACGCTTTCGCGGAAAATGATGCGGGGGCATAAGTGGGAATGTTTTATCATGGAGTGTTCTTTTCTTGGATGGAGTGTCCTTGGTGCGTTTACACTTGGGCTTACTGAGATATTCTATTCCCTTCCCTATCAGATGGCGGCGTTCTGTGAGTATTACGCAAAGCTGAGGGCGGAAGCGAAGGCTGCGGGTATACCAAATGCTGAGCTTATGAATGATATTTATTTGTACGAGAAGGCATCCGGCGAGCTTTTGAAGGAGGCTTACGCAGATGTGTTTGAGTGGAAAAAAGAGCAGAAGGAGGGCGCAGGGAAGCCGGAGGGTATTAGAGGGGTTCTCTCTGACTGGTTCGGCATTTTCCTGGGGGATTCAAAAGAAGCGCGAAGCTATGAGGAAAACAGAGAGCTTCAGGTGCGGCTAGGCATGTGCAGGGAGGTGGTGGAGGGCAGAGCCTATCCGAGCAGGCTGTCGCATTTTCCAGAGGAGGCGAAGCACAAGCGGATGGAGACGTTACACTATATGCGCCATTATTCCGTCTGGTCGCTGGTGCTTTTGTTCTTCTTTTTCTCTATGATTGGCTGGTGTTGGGAGGTGAGCATCCATCTGGTGCTGGACGGTGTGTTCGTCAACCGCGGTACGCTTCACGGGCCTTGGCTTCCGATTTACGGCGCAGGCGGGGTGATGCTGCTTACCCTTTTGAACAGAGTGCGTAACCATCCTGTGGTGCAGTTTTTCAGTATTATTTTCCTGTGCGGCATGGTGGAATACTGGACGTCCTACTATCTGGAGAAGGTCTATGACGGGAAAAAGTGGTGGGATTACAGTGGATATTTCCTGAACCTCAACGGAAGAATCTGTGCAGAGGGGCTGTTGGTGTTCGGAATCGGGGGTATGGTGATTGTGTACGTTGCGGCGCCGCTTTTGGATAACCGGATACGTGGAATCAAAAAAAGTGTGCTTATGTGGTGCTGTGTGATGTTGGTGGGCCTCTATGCCGCGGATTGTGCGTATTCCGTCAGGCATCCCAATGAGGGGAAGGGGATTACGGATTACCAGCCTGTGTCGCAGGAGTATACCCAAATGGCATGGAAAAGAATACATAAATGTTAGGAGTGAGGAGTATGCTGGCGGTTATTTTATCTCCGCTGTATTTTTTAGTAAACGCTTATATTATCCGATGGATTATTCGGTGGCTGAGTACCTGCAGGCATGAGTTCCGCAGGTTCAGGGCGCGTCTCATTGTTTCAACTGTGTACCTGTTTTTTGCCAGCGCCATGGGGGTGGGTTTTTTCCTGCCGCCAGGCGCGGTGAAACGTTTTTTTGTAAAGATTGGGAATTACTGGCTTGGGATTCTGCTCTATACGATTCTGGTGGTGGGTACGGCGGATATCCTCCATGTTATCCTGAAAAGAAGCAGGAGGATTAACCAGGAAAAACTAAGGAGTTTTAAGGTATTTGTGGTGTCCGGCGTCATCTGTGCCGTTGGTATCGCCGCGCTTAGTATCTGGGGAATGATAAATGCGGGAAATATCCGTACCACAAGATACGAGGCGGTGATTCAGAAGAATGCAGGGGATATCAGGCAGATGAAGGTGGTTCTGGCGGCGGATCTACATATGGGATACAATATCGGATGCGAGCATGTAAAGGAAATGGTTGACAAGATTAATGCAGAGGAGCCGGATATGGTGGTCTTTGCGGGTGATATTTTCGACAATGAGTATGAGGCGTTGGAGGAGCCGGAAAAGTTGATTTCTATTCTGAAAGGAATCAAGAGCAGGTATGGTATCTATGCCTGCTATGGGAATCATGATATCAAGGAAAAGATTCTTGCAGGGTTTACGTTTGGAGGAGGCCGGAAGAAACAGAGCGATATCCGGATGGATGAGTTCCTTGAGAAAGCAGGGATTACCCTCCTTCGGGATGAATCGGTGATGATTGCTGACAGTATTTACCTCTATGGCCGTCCGGACAGCCAGCGGCCAGGCCGGGGGATAAAGGTGCGCAGGACGCCAAAGGAGATTACGGAAGGAATGGATCTTACGAAGCCGGTGTTCGTCATCGATCACCAGCCCAGAGAGCTTAAGGAGTTGGCAGACGCGGGGGTGGATCTGGATCTGTGCGGCCATACCCACGACGGGCAGGTGTGGCCGGGGAATCTGACGATTCGTCTGATGTGGGAGAATGCCTGCGGATATCTTAAGAAAGGGGATATGCACAATATTGTGACGTCCGGCGTCGGTGTGTTTGGACCGAATATGCGGGTTGGGACGGCTGCGGAGATTTGCTCGGTTACGGTGAAGTTTGAAGGGGAGTAGAGATAAGCTTTAGAGTAAATACTTTGCGAAATGAAAGGAGGTGAGGGTCGGTATGAGATTTGACAGGGGAAGTTAGGTAAAATGTATTTAGGAGGTAATGAAATGAACTGCTCGGACTTATTGCAAGGGAGTGGGAACGGCCCTGAACGACAGAGGGGCTGCAAAAATAAAATAATGGAGGATATTTGAAAATGAGCGTTAATGGAATAGGAGTAGCAGGAAATCCGGCTTGGTACGGATCGAGGAAAGCGGAGAAAAACGCCGTGTCTGAAACTACGGGATTTATGGAGGTTGTGGCAAAGAAAGCGGCCCAGGATAAAAGTGATTCTGATGAGAAAGCCTTTGCGTCAGTGGGGGCGAATGCACCGGAGGAAGTGAAGAAAGCGTGGATGGATGCGGCAAAGGAAACTGGCGTGAACGGGCTTGGGATGTCTGGGAACGGTATGCTGACGCATCTGTCAGAGATGATGGTGCAGAGGCTGGAAAACTGGGTGAAAGGAATCGGCGGGACAAATGACTTGCTTGGAAGCACGGTGCAGTCGGCAATCAGGGCAACGGAGGAGGCACTGTATGATTTAGACCACCCGCTTACGGCGGAGAACTTAAAGAATATGGATGTATATAAGCAGCACATGAAGGAACGCGAGTTCTATCAGTCATTTTTGGAAAAGTTAGGTGCGATGTTGTAATAAAAAATGGACAGGACGACAAATAGTGTCCGCACCCCGATATGCGGCTTATAAATGTTCGGGATTAAAATGTACGTAACACTCTGCTTTCAGGCAGGGTGTTACTTTTATAGGAGATAATTTTATGCTTCAGGCTCAGTTGTACTTCAGATCAGTATTATCAGGATTTTCCAGATGAAAAGCTTATGAAAAATAGAGATATCATTGATGGGATACCGCATAACCGTCCCTGCTTTTTTGCATTTGCAGATTCTAAAATAACCGATATTTATTGGATTGTTCCGATTTCTTCAAGATATGAGAAGTTTAAACGTATAGAGCAGGATAAGTGTTCAAAATCTACCGTGGGCTTGAATAACAGCTACAAAATGTATAACAGTGAATCTGGTTACATTATTAAAAAAATCGTAGAGTATTTTACTCTGCGATTTTTTGCTTTAACAGCATAATTATTATAACCACCTAAAACTAATAAATCAACACTTAATTTACTTTTGTAAAAATTTGTTGCAAAATCACGAAGGGAAAACAAACAAAACAGTCTATTTATTCAAGTCTATTACCAAAGAAATCTGTATTTATTTTAAAAACCACTTAATTATCCATAAATATTATTTAAAAATTTTCGCAGAGTAAAATACTCTGCGAAGGAAGTGATTGAAATCTGGTATCTACTTTATTGTCCAAGACAAAATGAATGGAGGATTCTAAACTCCGTCAAACGAAACTTGTCCAAGGCAGCGCTAAAGGACGCATTTATTTTCACTTATGACAGAATGCGTAAGTTTCAAGGAAAATGGCGTGTGGAGAAACAGTTGATGTTTCCAGGCTATGTATTTCTGGAAAGTGATAACGAAGAAGCGCTGGCAGAAGAATGGCAGCAATATAAAGGAGTGGCAAATCTCCTCCAAGAGAAAAAAGCGATTCTCCATATCCAGAAGAAAGAAGAATTATTCTTAACCTCTTTGTGCAGAGAAGCGCGCCATCTTGGTATGTCCAAAGGCGTAATACGGGATGGAGTTACCCTGATTACGGAAGGTCCCTTGCAGGGAATGGAGGAAAGCATCTGCCGGATTGACAGGCATAAGCGGCTGGCAAGGTTAAAACCGCCGGAGGGTTCTGTGTCTGAAAGTATTCTGGCAGGGCTTGAGATTGTAGAGAAAAACTAGGAAAGAATCAAAAAAACAGGTTCAGAAAATCAGGTTGTGGTTAGTGCCATGATTTGGTGGGAGTCTGTAATAATGGTGCCAAAAAAGAGTTCAGAGCTTTTATAGCTGTGGATATGGCGAAGCCTACATTTTTATAAGAAAAACCTGTAAAGAGGTGATGAAATGTGGTATGTAATTCAGACCCGAACAGGGGATGAAGAAAAACTGGTAGAATTAATTCAGAAAATGATTTCCAAAAAGCATTATAAAGAATGTTTTTGTATGAATAGAGAATGTGCCAGAAAGACGGAAAAAGGATATGAGACATTCTTACGTCCGTTGTTTCCGGCATATATTTTTGTAGTGACAGACAGCCCCAGGCAGATGTATTTGGAGTTAAAACGGGTGCCGAAGCTAACAAAGCTGCTGAGTGATGAAGAAGATACATTTTTTTGCGTGTCAAAGGAGGAAGAAATATTTTTAAAAAATGTACAGAATGATGAACACATTGTCCGCAGGTCTTTGGTGGAGGTGGATGACGAAGGGACGATAGTGAGGGCAGACGGCGCGGTAGGAGTATATTTAAGAAATATTGTCCGGCAGAGGCTTAGAAAGAGGTATGTCTGTGTGGAGAAGGAATTTCTGGGGGAGAAGCGGAAGATTTATCTGGGGATTAAGCTAGGAGAAGATAAGGAGATTGGTAAATGAACATGATGGAATACAGAGCCATACCCTTCAGTCCTCCGGACATTTCTGATTTAGAGATAATTGAGGTAATCGAAACATTAAAATCCGGATGGCTTACAACCGGACCAAAAACGAAAGAATTGGAGAAAAGGCTGGCTGAATTTTGCCATACCTCCAAAGTCGTATGCCTGAACTCGGCAACAGCGGCAGAAGAATTGAATTTTAGAATCTGTGGTATTGGAGAAGGGGATGAAGTGATCGTTCCGGCTTATACATATACTGCCACCGCGTCGGCGGCAATTCACTGTGGGGCGAAGGTCGTATTTGTAGACAGCCAGCCGGATTCTGTTGAAATGGATTACGCCAAAGTGGCAGAAGCCATTACAGAAAGAACAAAAGCGGTAGCAGCCGTAGACTTAGGAGGCGTGATTGCCGACTATGATAAACTCTATGCCGCTGTTGAAGGTAAGAAGCATTTGTTCCGTCCAAAAGAAGGAGGAGGTCTTGGCGCAAGAATACAGCAGGCTCTTGGAAGGGTATTGATATTCGCTGACTGCGCCCATGCGTTAGGCGCTGTGAAAAATGGAAAAATGGCGGGACAATGGGCTGATTTTTCTGATTATAGCTTCCATGCCGTCAAAAATTTTACCACAGCAGAAGGCGGGGCTTCTACATGGAAGGATATTCCGGAAATTGATAATGAAGAAATCTATCATCAGTTCCAGCTTTACAGCCTTCACGGGCAAAGCAAGGACGCCCTGGCGAAAACCAGGGCAGGGGCATGGGAGTATGACATAGAAGGCGCGTGGTACAAATGCAACATGACGGATATCTTAGCAGCCATTGGTTTAATGCAGTTAGAGCGTTACCCGAAGCTGCTTGCCAGAAGGAGGGAAATTATCGGAAGGTATGATGAAATGTGCGATGAATTAGGTGTGAAGCATTTGATTCATTACGGAAAGGATTTCGCATCCTCCGGACATCTGTATCTTACGCGGATTCCAAAAGCATCCGACGGACAAAGGAGAAAAATCATCGTCAAATTAGCCGAACGGGGCATAACAACGAACGTACACTATAAACCCCTTCCAATGATGACTGCTTATAAGAAAATGGGATGGGATATAAAAGATTTTCCAAATGCCTATGCGTATTATGAAAATCTGATTACATTGCCGCTTCATACAAAATTAAGCAATGAAGATGTAGAGTATATTATTTCAAATTTTAAAGAAGTGATTCAAAATTTGGAAAATTAATACGAGGAGGATAAGGATGAAAAAAGTTATGATTCTCGGCGCAAGCCCTTTACAGATACCTGGAATAAAGCAGGCAAAAAGTATGGGATTATATGTCATTGCAGTAGACATGAATCCTGGTGCAGAAGGGTTTCAATATGCGGACGAAAAGGTTGTCATAAGCACGATTGATATCCCCAATGTGGTAGAAGCGGCAAGACGCCTGAAAATAGACGGTGTTTTAACCCTTTGTACAGATTTGCCTGTCAGGACGGTGGCCTCGGTTGCTGAAGCCTTAAACCTTCCGGCAATCAGTGTTGAAAATGCGTACAGGGCTACGGATAAGATTTTAATGCGGGAAGCCCTTAAGGAACACAAGGTTCCGATTCCCTGCTATTTTCAGGCGTCCAACGAAGAAGAATTTATGAAGGCAGTCAGGGAAATTAGAAATCTTGGATATCGGTGTATTGTAAAGCCGGCAGACAATTCCGGCAGCCGAGGGGTCAATCTGCTTTCCTGCTATGATGAGGATTACCTTAAGAAAGCCTATCGTTATAGCAAGGAAAGCTCACATTCTGGGAATGTAATTGTAGAGGAGTATATGGAAGGGGTTGAGGTCTGCGTAGAAACATTAAGTGTGGACGGTGTCTGTTATCCGATTCAGATTACAGATAAACTGACGACAGGCGCCCCTTATTTTGTGGAGATGGGACACAGCCAGCCTTCACAGCTTCCGGCCACCGTACAGGAGGATATCAGAAGGGTTGCGGTCGCCGCTAATTTAGCGGTTGGCAACTTTAACGGCTCCTCCTGCACAGAAATAAAAGTAACCAAAGACGGGGCTAAAGTTGTAGAGTTAGGCGCCCGTCTTGCAGGCGACTATATGACGACAGATTTGGTTCCTCTTTCCACCGGCGTCAATATGGTGGAGGGTGTTGTGAAGATTGCTTTGGGTGAAAAACCAGAGTATGAGCATAAATATCAAAAGGCGTCTGCCATACGATTCTTAAAGTCAGAAGAAGGAAGCATTACTTCTATCACAGGTGTAGAGGAAGCAGGGGAGATACCAGGAGTAATTCGTATCGGTTTTGACCGCAAAGTCGGAGATAAGGCAGTCGAAATCAAGAGCAGCCTTGACCGAGTGGGATACGTCATTGCACAGGCGGATACACCTGCCAGGGCGGTAAAAATCTGTGAAGAAGCGATGAAAAAAATCAGCATAAAAGTGAAACGATAGATATGTATGAAAAATATGTTAAGAGATGGCTTGGATTTTTATTGGCGCTGACAGGACTTCCCATATTTGCAGTCGTCTATGTAATCATTGCGCCTTTGATTTATTTTGAAGATAAAGGGCCTGTGTTTTATAGCGGAGAAAGAATCGGAAAAAACGGCAGGATATACAGGATGCATAAGTTCAGGTCTATGAAGGTAAACGCGCCGGATATCCGGTTAGCCGACGGGTCAACTTATAATGGAGAGGACGACCCAAGAGTAACCAAAATAGGAAAGCTTCTAAGAGAGACAAGCCTGGATGAAATACCTCAGCTTCTAAATATCCTGAAAGGGGAAATGAGCTTCATTGGGCCAAGGCCGGACCCGCCGGACTGGCTTTCTAAATATCCGGACGAGCTTAAAGTTTTTTTAAGCGTTCGGCCTGGGATTACCGGATACAGCCAGGCGTATTATAGAAATTCGGATGATTCTTACGAGAAGATTGTCCACGACGCTTATTATGCCAAACATTTGTCCTTTTTATTTGACATGAAAATATTATTTAAGACCATTCAGACTGTGTGTAAGCATGAGAATCTTTACCGGAAGGACGACAATAAAACCTGGGAGGAAAAAGTGAAAAAATGGTGATACGATGGGAAAAGTATTAATTATATCCTGTAATGACAGCTATGATTATCATACCAGAACAAAATATGTAAAGGATTATTTTCAGAGGCGGGGATATAAAGTTGAGTTTCTGACTGCGGATTTTGATCACAGAAGCAAAGCCAGATATCGGGCTAAGCGAAAAGATACCATGCATTATATACATGTAAAATCCTATAAAAGAAATTTATCGATTTCAAGAATTCTATCCCATATACAGTTTGCCAAAGGCGCCAGAGATTATTTAAAGCATAACAGTTATGAGCTGATTTACCATTGCGCGCCGCCCAATTATACCATAAAAGAGCTGTCACATTTTAAGAAAAAGAACTCAGACGTTTTTCTTATAACAGAAATCGGGGATATGTGGCCGGAGACGCTTCCGATTCCTAAGATAGCTAAGAGGCTGTGTTATATTCCGCTGAAAATATGGGAGAATTTAAGAAATAAAAACTTAAAAAATTCGGATATTCTTATTACGGAATGTAATCTGTTTCAGGCTATGATTGAGAGTAAGGCTCATGCGGCGGCAAAGACGCTGTACTTTTGTAAACCTTTTGCCGGCAGGGATAATTTTATATGTCCTGATTTCGGTTTGGAAATGAAATTGTGTTACCTGGGTTCTATTAACAACATCGTTGATATAGATGTAATCGCCCGTCTTGTCAAGGTGATAAGCGCAGGCAGGAGGGTGACGGTTGACATCATCGGGGACGGAGAAAAGCGGGAAAGGCTGGTTTCAGAGATTAAAAAGAATGGCGCAGAAGCAGTCTTTCATGGGATGATATTCGACGAATACAGGAAACGGGATGTCTTGGAGAAATGCCATTTTGCATTGAATATTATGAAGCCCCAGGTCTGTGTGGGTATGACAATGAAGTCACTGGATTATTTTTCTTATGGGATTCCGGTTATCAACAATATTGGTGGAGACATAAAAGATTTAGTGAGCAGAGAAAGGGTTGGGATTAATTTGGATATTTCTAATTCTCGGACATTGGACTGCATACTTCAGATGACAGAGAGGGATTATCTGGAAATGAGAGGACGGATGAAAGATTTCCATAATCAATATTTTAGTGTGGAAGGTTTTGACAGAAGTATGGACAGATTATTAAAAATGGAGGAAATATGAGAATCCTATCGTTTAACGATTATTATATACCGGCTACGGATGTGGGCGGTCCTGTAACAAGTATCCATAATGCTGTAAATGCGTTGAGTGATGAGTTTGAATTTTACATAGAGGCTTACAACCATAACTATTCAGACAGAATTCCCTTTGACGACATTGAAACCCACAGATGGTATGATGTGGGACAGGCTCATGTTATCTACAATGAGAATGGATATTTAGATTTTAAGTATAAAAGAATGAAAGAGTTTTTAGAAGAAGTACAGCCGGATTTACTGTGGTTTGCAGGGCTTTTGATGCCTCATAAGCTGCACAATGCGATTCGGTTGGCGGAAAAAATGAATATTCCGGTTCTGATTTCACCCAGAGGAGAGGCAAGCGCCGACAGAATGGCATTGAAGGGATACAAGAAATATCCCTATGCAATCCTTGTAAATTTGATGGGAATTTACCAGAAAAAGAACGTCTTTTTTCATGCGACCAGTGATGATGAAATAGAGGGATTAAAAAACTTCTTTCACATAAAAGAGAATAGAATCACAAAAGTGGCAAATATCGGTGTGACGGGGGAGAGAAGGCATGAGGGCTACAAAAAAGAAGCGGGTAAAGTCAGGGCAATGTTTCTTTCCAGAATTCATGAGGTGAAGAATTTGGACTATGCAATCAGCGCTTTTTCAAAATTAAAGCTGGCTGGCGAATTCCATATCTACGGCCCTATTGAATCCAACGAGTATTGGAGTCAGTGCGAACGGCTGATAAGAAAGGCGCCGGCTCATGTGACAATCAAATATTGCGGAAAAGTTAAACCCGAAGCTGTCGGGGAAGTTTATCGAAAATATGACTGCTTTTTATTCCCCACAATGAATGAAAATTATGGACACGTAATTGCAGAGGCGCTGGCCAATAGCTGTCCTGTGATTCTAAGCAAGGGAACTACGCCCTGGGACGATATAGACGGCAGGGCTGGATTTGTGTGTGATTTAAAAGATATGGAGAAATTTACAGATGCCCTTACAGCAATCGCGAATATGGATGCAGAGCAGTTTGAAGGATTTATGGAAAATACTTATCTATATTATCAGGAAAAGATGGCAAAGGACGACGCTGTGGTTGGCCATAGAAGGATGTTTCATGAAGTCATAGAGAGCTTCAGATATAAGGAATCATGATGCGATGAAAAGAAAAAACGATTTAGATACAGCAAGGGGAATCTGTATTTTGTTTGTGGTTTTAGGGCATTGTTTTCCGGAAAATATATTTTCACTTGAGAATCCAGGTATTGCGAAATATGTATATGATTTTGTGTATATTTTTCATATTCCATGCCTTTTAACAATCTCTGGTATGTTGTTTTATAAATATGTTGGAATGTTCTCCCGCAAACAGTTAGAGAGAAAACTAAAAAGGCTTTTCGTTCCATATCTTACATTCAGTATACTTTATATTCCGCTGCGGTTAGTGTTATCGTCTTATGCAAACAGCGAATGGGAAATAAGGGATGTATGGCAGATTTTAATCGGCAACAGTCCTAATGGCGGGGTATGGTATCTTTATGCTTTATTTCTGTATTCCTTCATTGCGATGGCAGCAATGAGAGAAAAGTATATTGAGAGCTGGATTTGTATTTCAATCCTTTTGTATTTCGCAGGGCGGAATTTCCTGACAGAATTTGGGGATTGGAGTAACTATATCAGTAATTTTATGTGGTTTGTAATGGGGGTCTATCTTTCACAAATGAAAGAGAGATTTTCTTATGATTTTTTTACAATAAAGAATCAGATCGACTTGGTTGTTCGTGTAATTGTTTTTGCTGCTTCTTTTGTTCTGATTGAAAAATATTCGCTGAGTATTCGTGTATTTGCGGGTTTATTCGGCATTAGCATAATTATGTGTATTTCAAGAAGGTTAGAGGGTAACAAATTATTGACTCTGATGGGTATCAACAGTATGGAAATCTATTTATTGCACGGACCAATCTTAATTGTGTTAAGGATATTGCTGCTGAAAATGAATGTGCCACTCTTTTTTGTGCCGCCTGTCTTGTTTGTGTGTGGTGTGGCTGGTTCATATATGATAGGCGTATTGATACTTGGAAGATTTCAATTACTGAGATTAATCTGTTTTGGAAAAAATAATGATAGGATAAACATATATGTTAAGTAATGAAAAAGTCTCAATTAATATACTCCATTATAATTCGTTTGAAAAGACGAAGCAATGTATTTTGAGTTGCATGAATCAGAAAAAAATTGATTATGAAATCATTGTGATTGACAATCATTCATCAAATGACAGTTTGGATTCCTTAAAAGATTATTTTAAGGAACATAGGATTGATTACTTAGAGAACAAAGATAACTATGGCTACGCAAAAGGAAATAATATTGGAGTACAGTATGCCTTAGATAAAGGGATTCGATATTCCCTCCTGCTTAACAATGATATTACTTTGGCAGGCGATTATGTCTTAGAAAAACTAGTGAAGGTAATGGAAACCTATGGATGCGCGGTAGCGGCGCCGTATATCTATAATGTTACCGCAGATGGATTGGAATTGAATCAAAATGATTCTGCATATTTGAAGCTGCTGCGTTTGTTTCGTGTTTTACCTGAAAATAAGGTTTATGATGAAAATGTACAGGAGGTCAGTGAAGCGCAGGGTTCTGCATTGCTTGTCGATAACCGTGAGTTTGTTAAGGCAGGAGGTTTTCCAGAGCATTATTTTATGTATGGAGAAGAAGGATGCTTTGCAAAAAAGCTGCTGTGTGCTTCAAAAAAAATTCTGTGGTATAGAGATGAAAAAGATTTTGTACTGCATCATCATGATAAGACAAATTCGGTTGATCCATGGAGAGTGTATCTGATGGGAAGGAATCGGGCTTTGGAATATTATGAAAACAGGAGTGCCTCTTTTTTTCGCTGGAAGTTCGTTTTTACTTTCTTTTACTTGTCGGTCTTAGTTCAGAAAAATAGGGTGTATTTATCAGGAATGAAATGTGGGAAAAAATTAGTGAAAAAGAAATCAGATTATGAAGCAATCTATCGCCATGCAAAAGAGGTCAGAACACAGAAAATTGAGGGAATGAGATTATGATCGTAAAATTCTATTTGCCATTTGTAATCATTATATTGCTCCTTTATATGATAAAAAGAAATAAGATCCTTTTTAATGAAGTATTCTGGCTTTTGTTTTGGTGGGGCTTGGTGGTTGGTTCAACAGTGTTTTCTGGAATATACTATGGCTATCCAATTAAGAACAGTGTATATATTTATATTGGTATTTCTATTTTTTGTTTTTTATCCGGAAGACTTTTTGGAATGAAAGTATCTTTAAAGCCTATAATAATCTCAGATTGTGAAATAAAGAAGTTAAATGTCTTTACATGGGCCGGAGTCATTGGGAGTCTATTGTTTATATTTGATTATCTCAGATTGAATGGGATTGGCTCTGAGAAATCCACCTATGAGATATCCATAATCGGGAGTGTTGGTATGCTTCTCATTCCGATTCTATTGGTTGTTGGGCTGTATCGGTTTGGTTATCGGAGGGCTTATAAGAATAAAATAGATGTCATATCAATCTGTCTGTTGGGAGGATACGTGCTTCCTGGTATTTTGAATTCTGGGAGGGAGAGTATGGTAATGCTCATTATTGGCGTAATCGCTATGAATGCTTATGTCAACAGTATAAGAGGAAAGGATATGATAACAACCTATAAAGAGCTAACCCGTAAGGGAAAGACAAAGCTTCTTGTTGGTATTGCAGGGTTTATAGGTATTTATAATATATTCACAATGACTTTATCACGGTTTACTGATAATGAGATTAATATATTCCTATATCGGAATATTGTTCCTGGTTACATTATGGAGGAAGCAAATAAGCTTGGTAATTTTAAATTTATTTATTATACCGCATTATCTTACTTTGGACATCAGGTTGCTTTTTTACAGAGTATCTTAAACGACTATTCAGGCCCATACTTATTTGGAATGTATGAATTAAATATTATTTCAAGAAGGCTTCCCGACTTCTTGGAGTTAGACTATAAATTGGGAAGTACGGCTCTTAATATGTTGGCCGGAGGACGGTTTAAAGGAGACTGGCAGACGGTTCTTGGGTCTTTGATTGTAGATTTCGGAAAAATATTAACGCCTGCAATTTGTGCATTTTTAGGATATTTTGTCGGTAAATCAAGAAAGTATTTTGAGCGTGACCAAAGCATTACCAGGGCGGTGCTAATCGCTATGTTTTGTCTTTCCATGACCAGTACCGTACAAATGGGGCCCTTTTATAATACGAGTATATACGGTGCATATATATGGTGGTTTATTATATTTAGATTAAAAATTGGAGTAAGAAATAAATGAGCTGCTTATTTTCGATAGTAATCCCATTCTATAAAGTACCTTTTCAATTATTGGAGGAATGTCTGGCCAGTGTAGCTTCGCAGACTTATAGGGATTTTGAAGTCATTATAGTCAATGACGGTGATCCTGACTTTCCACAAAATATGATTGATAAGAGAAATAATTTAGCTTTAAAATACATATATCAGGATAATTCTGGTGTTTCCGTTGCAAGGAATAAAGGGATTGAGGCCGCAAACGGGGAATATATTGTTTTTCTGGACGCGGATGACAAGCTGACTCCTGATACATTGGAGGTATTTCAAAAGGAGATTCAGGAAGGTTATGAAGATGTATATATCGGAAGGTATATCAGTAACATAGAGACAGTGGAGGCGGCGGCAGAGCCAAAGCCTCACGAAGTGGTGAAAAAGGATTTAATAAGCTGTATCATCAGCCATGAGAATGATTTCCCAGGATATGCGATTGGCGGGCCATGGGGAAAGGCGTTTAAAAGAGATTTTCTTAAGAAAAATCACATAAGATTTATTCCAGGCGTAAAGAAATGCCAGGACAGGCTGTTTATGATGGAGTGCGCCAGGATGGCAGAGAACATATCTTTCGTGAATCAGGTAATCTATATATATACAATGGACAATCCCGCCTCTGTCTGTGTAAGGTATAATGACGAAATCGATGAAATATTAAATTCGGTATTAATGTATACAGAAAAGTTTATAAAGAGCTATTATCCGCTAGATAAAAAGATAGATTATGCTTTTGGCCAGATGCATATTAATTTTATTATTGTGATACTGAAGCTTAAATATCTGAACAGGAATAGGAAAATTAATCTGATAAAAAGAGTGAGGGAATTTAAGGCATTTTGCAAGGAATTTGACGCCAGGTATTATGTATCAAATTATAAGATTTCAGGAATGACCGTCAAATGGAGGATGGTTTTCTGCCTGATTAAAATGATTGGATAAGGGATGTTTATATGTGTGAAGATAAAAGATATATGTTAGATTTACTAGAGAGAATGCTTCAGCCCTTTTTTGAACAGGATGCTTTTGATGAAAAATTTCTTTCTGTTTACGATGAAAAGGTGATTGGATTAGAAGTTTTTTCCAGGATGTTGCTTGGACTTGGGCCTTTGATTTACAACACTCACAATATAGAGCGTCTGAACTATGCCCTTGAGACGATTGCAGATGGAGTGAACCCTGAAAATAAAAATTTTTGGGGGATAAAAGAAAATATGGATCAAATGCATGTGGAAATGTTTTCCATAGCATTTTTTTTGTTCAAAAACAGCTTCTTAATTCCAACGGAGTTTTGGAGGAAGAATTCAGAGCATATAAGAGAATGGCTTTGCAGTATTGAGAGGGTAAAGTTACCGAAGAATAATTGGATTTTTTTTCAATTATTAGTGCATGTGCTCTTATATAAATTAGATTTAAATCCTTTAGATTGGGATAAAATAAGGGCTTGGCAGAACCAGATTAATGAATTGTACAGGGGCGATGGTATTTATAGCGACGGGGAGGAGTGGCGCATTGACTATTACAACAGCTTTGCGTTTCATTTTTATTCTTTGCTCTATTGCTCGTTGATGGAGGGAGAGGACGCGGAAATATGTGAAACATTTTCTATGAGAGCAAAGCAGTTTGCGGAAATATTCATGCTGTTCTTTTCCAATCACGGGAGAATGCTGCCATATGGACGCAGCCTGATTTATCGCTTCGGCGGTCTTGCCTTTTGGAGTGCGGCAGTTTACTCTCAGAAGGATATTTTTGATAGGAAGTATATCAAATGGTTATTATTTACATCCATAGAAGAATGGATGAAGCAGGATATTTTTGACGGCAAGGGTTATTTGAATATCGGCTACTATTATAGAAATCATTTGCTTGCAGAGGACTATAATTCCTATGGCTCAGTGTATTGGGCGTTCAAATATTTTGTTTTTCTGTATTTGGATGACGGCGACGAGTTTTGGAAAATAAAATATGACGACATAGCTTGTTATGGGGACGATAAAAAATATGAATCAGATTGTATCTGTATCGGCAAATATGGAGGGTATACGTACTTATATCCATGTGCGTTAAAAGCTGAGCATGTGGAATTTTCTCATTTTCAAGATAAATATTCAAAGTTCTGTTACACGAACTTATTTGGCTTTAATGTTTCAAAGGGAATGGGAGGTTTAAAGGAGATTGCCATAGATTCCTCCATGGCCGTAAGTTATGATAATCAGTTTTATATAGGGCGAAATCATGTGACTTTAAAGAAGGTTCAGGAGGGTGTCATACAAAGTCAATGGAGGGTTAATCCCTATTTAAGCATCACTTCTTATATATGTATGTTTGGAAAATGGCACACAAGAATTCATATAATTGATACAGAAAAAGATATATTTTTGGTTGAAGGCGGATTTCCTGTGGAGGATTCCTTGGATACGACGCTGGAAAAAAGTGAAGGGCAGATATGTATGTCAAAAGACGGACAAATCTCCTTCATAAAAACCAATATCGGAAACGGATTGCTCAGCCAGGTTAAGCTGTATCCTAATTCTAATGTTTATACAAGAAAGACGTCCGTGCCTGTTGCTTCATATTATGTAAAGAAAGGTAAAAAAGTAATTATCAGTTCTTTCCTGGCGACTTCTAAGGAAAGCGATATAGGTCAATGTCCAGGTATAAAGCAGAGCAATTCAATCGTGAATATTTCTTGTCAAGGTGTTTCCTACGAGGTACAGGTCGAGGGAAGAAGCGTTTCAAATTGTGAGTTAAGAGGGATAGATGCATTGAAGCGTATGTATACGTTTATCAGAAGATTTGCGAGGTAGGAGTTTTGAAAAAGAATTTTATTATGAATGTATCTTACCAATTCTTATGTATATGTTTACCATTCATTGTCACGCCTTATGTTTCCAGGGTTTTTGGCGCTGAGGGGATCGGTGTATTTTCATATAATATGACGGTTGCTTCATATTTTGGCCTGTTTATTATATTAGGATTAAATAATTATGGTAATCGTGAAGTTGCCATGAATAGAGGTGATATGAACAGATTATCCAGTCTGTTCATAAACATATATATGATGCAGGTATTGGCAGGGATATTGGTGCTCTCCGTATATGGAGGGTACTGTGTCAGTATAGCGAAAACAACGATTTCCTGTGTGTTTGGGGTCTACTTATTGTCGTATTTGTTTGATATTAATTGGTTCTTCTTTGGAATGGAGGAATTCAAAATCACGGTTATTCGCAATACAATAATCAAGCTTGTTACCACAGTATTGACTTTAACACTGGTGCGGGAAGAAGATGACCTGATTATATATGTAATGATTACCGTTGTTTCTTATTTGCTTACACAGCTTTCAATCTGGCCTTTTTTGAAGGGAAGAATTAGGCTTGTAAAACCTGGTTGGAAAGAGATAAAAAGGCATATGGCTCCTAATCTTATTTTGTTTATACCCGTCTTAGGGGTCAGCTTATATAACATGATGGACAAGGTGATGATTGGGCTTATTTCGTCTAGTGCGGAGGTTGGTTATTATGAAAGCGCCGATAAGCTAAAAGCGATTCCGATTATGTTTGTTACGGCATTGGGCACTGTTGCATTACCCCGCATATCTTATTTGAACGCAAGGGCAGAAGAATCAGAAATAGAAAAAGTATTTTCAAATAGCGTTACGTTGATTGATTTTGTTATGACCAGTATTTGTTTTGGAATGATGGCTGTTTGTTCTGAATTTGTACCGGTATTTTTTGGCGAGGGGTTTGAAAGGAGTATAAATATTTTATATCTTCTTTTGCCTAGCTGCTTTTTTATAGGTATAGAAAATATTATGAAAACGCAGTTTTTGATACCCAAAAAGAAAGACAGCATATATATTCAGTCTATTTTCATAGGCGCAGGTTTAAATCTGGTTATGAATATTGTTATGATACCGAAATTAGGCGCCGTAGGCGCTTCAATCGCGACTCTATTTACGGAAATTGTTGTGTGCGGCTATCAGGTGATTAGAATATCGCCGGATATTCCGGTGATGAAATATGTGATAAAAGACGGTTATATGTATATGATAGGGATGGTTATGTTTTTGGCGGTCAAATGGATTCATTTTCCCGTAGCATCGGAATTACTTAATATTATGTTAAGGATATTGCTTGGTGGATTTATATATATTGTTTTGTTTTTGGGGGTTCGGCAGAAATGAATTTAATTTTTTTAGTATTTATAAGTATTCCAAAATCTTTATATTTTAACCTTAAATATTTTCCGGTAAAAACTGCATTGCATTTTCCGGCTTTAATAAATTATAGGACAGAATTAAAAACGTTAAAGGGAAAAATTATCCTGCCCTCCAAGTCAAGCTTTGGGCTGGTTAAAATAGGTTTTTCTGGTTCATATGCTTTAGGGGGGGGGTAAAATCTTACTTTGAAAATGAAGGGCTAATTGAGTTTGGTGGAAAAGCTACATTCTCCAGAGGTACGCAAATCATTGTAGGAGAAAAAGGTATTCTTAGGTTTGGGGCTGATTTCAGATGTAATTCAAATTGCATTTTTAATGCCAGGACGAAAATTTCTTTTGGTGACGACTGCCTTTTATCATGGGATATCACTTTGATGGATAGTGATGGGCATACAATTATTAATTTAGCTGAGGGCAGTCTCGCTGAACAAGCGAAAAATATCAGTATTGGTTCGCATGTCTGGATTTGTTCTGGAGTCACGATATTAAAGGGAGTATATATTGGGAATCATACGATAATTGCGGCGGGTTCAATCATTACAAAAAGAATCGATGGAGAGCATATCCTTATCGGAGGCCATAATAAAATATTAAAGCGTGAAATTGACTGGGAGGTGTAGTCTCTTGTCATCTGAATGCAATAATAAAGAGCATTTCGAGCACCTCCTGTATATAATGGGTTACTTTTGTATTTTTATTGGTAACATACAATTTTTTTGATTCCTATAACAAAATATTAATAAAATGTAGAAAAAAGTAAAAAAGGATATTGACAAGACAGGTCAAGTTATTGTATAGTATCAATGTTGCATATCACATGTATGCTGCCTTGGCTCAGTCGGTAGAGCGTCGCCTTGGTAAGGCGGAGGTCGGCGGTTCGATTCCGCTAGGCAGCTTTGGAAAGAGTGAAGATAAGGACTTTTCGAGGTATTATAATACTTTGGAAGGTCTTTATTTTGTTGTAGGGTGACAGGTACATAATAGCCATATATAATATAAGTACGAAAAACCATACGAATTTGTGAGGTGATACTATGTTGGCAGTAAAGAGCATGGATGTGCGTGAAAATTTTAAGGAATGGTGCAATAAAGTGATAGGTGGTGAAACACTTGTTGTATCAAGACCGAAAAATGAAAATGTAGTAATCGTATCTGAAAAAGAATATAACGAAATGGCAAAAGCAAAGAGGAATGCAGAATATTTGGCTATGTTGGACAGAGGCTATGCTGATATTGCACTGGGAAAAGGCGTAGCAAAAACCATGGAAGAATTAAGGGCAATGGAAAATGAATGATTTGACTTTTTATGGTGATAGTTTTGAAAGTATAGAATAAAGGCGTTTCAGGGAGATAGCTCTTTGAGACGTCTTTATTTTTCTATCTATTGTTTTTCGCGTAGTTGTTTGTTATACTTTATCAATATAGTTTGAAAGGATGAAAGATAGGAGGAGGAGAACCGTGCCGTCATTTTTAGAAGATATATCCCGTTTTCGTGGAACCAAAGAGCGTAATGCTAAAGGGGAGACTCTGGAGGAATTCTTAAAAGCCTACGACCCCAGAAGATACGAGTCCCCAAGCTGCACAACAGACGCGCTTATATTCGCCCATTCAGGAAAGCCTGACCCGTCCTTAGAAGGCTTAAGCCTCCTTATGGTAAAACGGAGTAACCACCCCTGCATCGGGACCTGGGCGCTGCCGGGAGGCTTCGTCAATATAAGAGAGGACTTATCGGATACTGCCAGGAGAGAGCTGGAGGAGGAAACAGGGGTGAAAGGGCTTATCATGGAACAGATTGCCACCTACGGGAACTATGACAGAGATCCCCGTTCCAGGGTAATCACCACAGCATACATGGCACTTGTGGATGAAAAAGATGTGAAGGTCAAAGCAGGAGACGACGCCGCAGATGCCGCATGGTGCAAGGTGCACTTAGAACTGCTTTCCTCCAGACAGGAGGGCGGCAGGATAACGAACAGCTATGCCCTATCTCTGGTAAATGAAAGCAAAAGGCTGGCGACAAAGGCCATGGTTCAAGAGAGCATCAGAACGGACGGAGTGATTCAGGAAAAGAATTATATTGTGACAGACCAGGGAATGACGGCGGCAGACCACGCGGCAATCATTACCCAGGCATTATTGCTTCTGAAGAAGCGTCTGTAATTTGCGTTGCCGCGACCTTGTTTCGCCATATTTTTTATGATAAGATAGGGGACAGAATGTAAGTATCTACAAGGAGGAGTAATATGGGAGAAGAAACAGTTTCCAAAAATTTTATTGAGCAGGAGATAGATAAGGATCTGGCCGAGGGAGTCTATACAGAGGTTTGTACCCGATTCCCGCCAGAGCCCAACGGCTATCTTCATATTGGACATGCCAAGTCCATCCTGTTGAATTCCGGTCTGGCAAAAAAGTATAACGGAACCTTTCATCTGCGGTTTGACGATACGAACCCTACAAAGGAGGACATGGAGTTTGTGGAGTCCATCAAGGAGGATGTAGAGTGGCTCGGCGCAGACTGGAAGGATCATCTGTATTTTGCGTCCGATTATTTTGATGTGATGTACGAATGTGCGGTAAAATTAATCAAGAAGGGGAAGGCGTTTGTCTGTGATTTAAGCGCGGACGAGATTAGGGAATACCGCGGTACATTGACTAAGCCTGGAAAGAACAGCCCATACCGTGACCGAAGCGTGGAGGAGAATCTGCGTCTGTTTGAAGAAATGAAGGACGGAAAGGTGAAGGACGGGCAGAGGGTTTTGCGCGCCAAGATTGACATGGCCTCCCCGAATATCAACATGCGTGATCCAGTCATTTACCGTGTGGCTCACATGGCGCACCATAATACCGGGGATAAATGGTGCATCTATCCCATGTATGATTTCGCGCACCCAATAGAGGATGCGGTGGAGAAGATTACCCATTCCATCTGTACCTTGGAGTTCGAGGATCACAGGCCCCTTTATGACTGGGTGGTGAAGGAGTGCGAGTTTGACCCTGCGCCGCGCCAGATTGAGTTTGCAAAGCTGTATCTGACCAATGTTGTGACCGGCAAGCGATATATTAAGAAGCTAGTGACGGACGGCATTGTGGACGGGTGGGACGACCCAAGGCTTGTGTCAATAGCGGCGCTTAGAAGAAGGGGCTTTACACCGGAAGCACTTCAGATGTTTATCGAGATGTGCGGCGTGTCTAAGAGCCAGAGTTCTGTGGATTATGCCATGCTTGAATACTGTATCCGAGAGGATTTGAAGCTTAAGCGCCCCCGCATGATGGCGGTGCTTGACCCTATTAAACTGGTTATCGACAATTATCCGGAAGGCGAGACCGAGTATCTGGAGGTGGAAAACAACCTGGAGAATCCAGAGCTTGGTATGCGAAAACTCCCGTTTTGCCGAGAGCTTTATATTGAGAGGGAGGACTTCATGATTGATCCTCCGAAGAAGTATTTCCGTCTGTTTCCGGAAAATGAGGTGCGTCTCATGCACGCTTATTTTGTGAAATGTGTGGGCTACGAGACGGATGAGAACGGCAATGTGACGGTGGTTCACTGTACGTATGATCCGGAGACCAAGTGCGGTACAGGGTTTACCGGACGGAAAGTGAAGGGAACCATTCACTGGGTAGCGGCTCCTTACGCAAAGCAGGCGCAAGTGCGCCTGTATGAGAACCTGGTGGACGAGGAAAAGGGAGTTTACAATAAGGAGGACGGTTCTTTGAATCTGAATCCCAATTCTCTGACTGTCCGCAGGTGTTATGTGGAGGACAGCTTCGCAGAGGCAAAGGGGTGTGACAGCTTTCAGTTTGTGAGAAACGGATACTTCTGTATTGACTCTAAGGATTCGACGCCGGAGGCCCTGGTATTTAACCGGATTGTATCTTTAAAGAGTTCGTTTAAGCTGCCCAAATAATATGAATGAATTGACTATGAATCTTAAGAGCCATTCTAAGATTCCTCTTTACGAACAGATTTACACCTATATCAAGACGGACATCCAGAACGGAAGGATTGGATATAAGGAGAAGCTTCCCTCAACCCGTGCCCTGTCAAGGCATTTGGAGGTAAGCAGAAGTACGGTAGAGCTTGCCTATGAGCAGCTTTTGTCGGAGGGGTATATTGAGTCAGAGCCATACAGAGGTTTTTTTGTGGCGCAGACAGAGGAGTTATACCGTCTTAAGAAGGAGAAGCCCAAGGTAAAGCAGGGAAAGCAGGAAAAGAAGAAGTTTCGGTTTGATTTTTCGCCAAATGGGGTGGACTTAAGGAGTTTCCCTTATAATGCATGGCGGAGGCTGTCCAAAGATATTTTGATGGATGACCGGACGGAATTATTCCGTTTGGGAGATTCCAAAGGAGAGTATGGCTTCCGCTGCGCCATAAGCAGTTATCTTCACCAGGCGAGAGGGGTGAACTGTTCTCCTGAACAGATTATCGTTGGCGCGGGAAGCGACTATATCCTGATGCTTCTTAGCATGGTTTTAGGGAGAGAGCATAGGATTGCCTTTGAGGATCCTGCCTATAAGCAGGCGTATCATATGGCAAATGCATTAGGCTATGAGACTTATCCGGTGTCCCTTGATAAAAACGGAATGAAGATTCGTGAATTGGAGGAATCGGGCGCGGACATTGCATATGTGACTCCTTCCCATCAGTATCCCACAGGGATTGTGATGCCGATTAACCGGAGGATGGAGTTGCTTCGGTGGGCGAAGAAGGGTGAGGGACGGTATATTGTGGAGGATGACTATGACAGTGAGTACCGTTATAAGGGAAAACCTATTCCTGCGCTAAAGGGGTATGACGCCCATGAGAAGGTTGTTTACCTGGGGACATTTTCAAGGTCAGTGGCGCCGGCAATCAGGCTTAGCTATATGGTGCTTCCTGAGCCGCTGATGGAGGAATATGAGAGAAAGCATGGCTTTGTACACTCTACCGTTTCCAAGGTGGACCAGATGATTATGCAGTGGTTCCTTGAGGAAGGGTATTACGAACGGCATCTTAATAAGACGAGAGCGCTGTACAAGAGCCGCCATGATGTGTTGTTGGAGGGGCTTAAGGTTATGTCGGATATCCTGGTGGTTTCAGGGGAGAATGCAGGAGTCCATCTGCTTTTGACATTTCAAAATGGGATGTCGGAGGAGGAGTTGATTCAGAGGGCGGCTAAGAAGGAGGTACGGGTGTATGGGATGTCGGATTACCGGATTCTTAGGTCGGGAGAGGAAAAGGCGACGATATTACTGGGATATGCGAATCTGACGGAGGACCAGATTCGGGAGGCGGTTAAGATATTGGAGGGATGTTTTCGGTGTTAGGGCACTGAGAGCATCTTTTTTTGCTTGTTTTGGAACTTGCTGTCAGCCTTCTTCATAGTTTATATAGTGAAGGAGTGATTTTTTATGAGTATGAATGGAATTGACATCAGCAGATGGCAGGCAGGAATCAACCTGGCGGCAGTCCCCTGTGAGTTTGTGGTCATAAAAGCGACGGAAGGAACCACTTATGTGAACCCATATTGTGATCAGCATTTTGGGCAGGCGGCAGAGCTTGGAAAGAAGCTAGGCGTCTATCATTTTGCAGGCGGCGGCGATGCAGCCGCGGAGGCAGAGTATTTTGTCAGAAATGTCAGAGGATATATCGGCAAAGCGATTCTGGTGCTGGATTTTGAGATACAGAATATGGCAAATGGCGCGGCCTGGTCAAAACGATGGCTTGACCGAGTCTATGAGCTGACTAGGGTAAAGCCGGTGATTTACATGAGTAATTATATGGCGAATCACCTGGATTGGAACGCTGTTGCATCGGCAGGCTATCCTCTATGGAACGCGTATTATTATGCCTATGGGACGCCGATGGGATACAACCCCGATGCGCCGCTGCCTGAAAGGCTTGGACCTTGGGGCAAGGCTTTGTTGTATCAGTATACCTCAGAAGGGAGGCTTCCCGGATATAACGGGTATCTGGATCTTGACGTTTTCTATGGAGATCCTGTTGACTGGGACCGTTATGTAAGAGAAGATGGGAACGCAGGCCCGAATCCGCAGCCAGACCCGACGCCACCACCGAATCCGCAGCCACAGCCAACATTTACGTACAGGATACAGCCTGGTGATACGCTTAGTGGAATTGCGGCCAGATATGGGACGACAGTGGCAATGCTGGCACAGTTAAATGGGATTGCGAATCCAAACAGAATCTATGCAGGGCAGGTAATCCGTATTCCGGCAGGTTCGGTTAATCCGCCGCAGCCGATGTATTATGTGGTGAGGCGTGGGGATACGTTAAGCGGGATTGCCCGCCGGTTCGGCACGACGTATCAGAGATTGATGCAGCTTAATGGAATTCGGAATCCGAATCTTATTTATGCGGGGCAGAGGCTTAGGATTCATTAGCAGGAGAATGGGTGCGGCGCACCAGCTTTTTCTAATCATTTATATAATTCGGTTGAAAATATACTTCTGTGGAAGTATAATTGGAGAAGGAAAGACGGGGATTGTATGTCATATTTACAATGTTGATAAAAATAAGAATTGTAACGAATGTATTAAGGTAATTATGGAAATTATATCCAAGGGAACTCCGTAATACATGCCTTTAACGGGCGGGTGGACTTCGTCCATTAAAGTAGTAGAAATTATATTTAGGGACATGATGATTTTAAGATATCGTCATGTCCTTTTTTAATCGCACTCTAAACACCAAAACAGACGATTATCAAGATTCTCCAAATCGGAGAGCCAATCGCCAATTCGGGGATTGAACCATATTCAAAAATATCATATAGTTTTATCAGCAGCCAGAGCACTGCCGAAGCGGGAGGTCAAGACAATGGATCAGATTAAAATTGGGAAATTTATCGCAAGCATGAGAAAGAGCCAAGGGCTGTCGCAAAAGCAGCTTGCCGAACAGCTTGGTGTTACAGACAAAACCATATCGAAATGGGAGACAGGAAACAGGATGCCCGACGCGTCCATCCTGTTGAAGCTCAGTAAGGAATTGCAGGTTGATGTGAACGAATTACTTGCAGGAGAACAATTCCTGTCAGAAGAATTTTCATCAGAAGAATATGTGAAAAAATCGGAGAGCAATATTGTAAACCTGGTGGATGAACTCAATGAAAAGGAGAAAAAGAGAAAGGGCAGAGGCATTGGAACAATCATAGGGATTCTATGCATTGCCCTGGCTTTTATGGACCTGCTTGGTTCCTCACTTCGGATGGGAGGGATTGCCGACATTTTTGATTTGCCCACATTATTTTATTTGTCCGGATTTAAATTCCTGATTCTGTCCATTTCTGGCTGGTTTCATGACTACTTAAATGCATGGAGGACATGTTTGCCGAGAACGGAATTATCTGTAAAAGAAATGAAATTATCTATGCAGGCCGTCAAATATGCGGGTGCGTTATCGCTGGCCATTGGCAGTCTTATAGCGTCAATCGGATTGTTTTCCCTGTTGAATTATCTGGAGGCCAATACGATGCTTGGTTCTGCGCTTGCACAGATTGTATTAGGTTTCTTTTATACGTCAATAGCGGAGACAATCTATGTGATACTTCTGTTTCGGATAAAGGGGATGATTTCTGACAGAAAGACGGAGGATGAAACGGCAGACGAAAGATATTTTGGGAAACCAGTGTGAGAGATGGAGGGAGACACGAATGGAAAAATTATTGGAAATCAAAAATCTTACAAAAACGTATTATGAGGGGGCCGCAGAAAGCAGAGTTGTTGACAATGTAAGCATGGAGGTTGACAAGGGAGAATTTGTTGTGATAATGGGTGCCTCCGGCTCTGGAAAAACGAGCCTTTTGCACCTGCTCGCAGGTATTGATGATTTTAACGAGGGGACGGTAAAGTATTTCATATGTCCTAAGGGAAATGATTTTGGCCGCATGAGTGAAAAGGCAAAGACTATATTCAGGCGTACAAACATAGGGATTGTTTTCCAGCAGCAATGCCTGATTCCAGACCTTACGGTTTATGAAAATATTATGCTGCCCATGATGCTGACCCATCAGCCAAAGAAGGATACCGTTTTCAATCTGTGCAGTCAATTTGGCTTAAAAGAGCATATGGGAAAATATCCCTCCAGGCTTTCAGGAGGGCAGCAGCAAAGGGCGGCGATCCTGCGCTCTGTGGTAAATAAACCGCCTCTTTTGCTGTGCGACGAGCCTACTGGGAGTTTAAATTCGGCTCAGACAGAGATAGTCATGGATTTGCTGAATGAATTGAACCAAAACGGCCAGACCATTATTCTGGTGACCCATGACAGGAGGGTAGCTGTCAGAGGAGAACGCATGGTCTACATTGAGGACGGACATATTGAGGGAGAGCTTAAGTTTACGGGAACAGACAGAGAACATGAGCTTATGGATTTTCTTGGGAAAAGAGGGTGGTAATGTGAAAGCAAGTATTATGTGCGCTCTGGCGAAGGTAAAACGAAGGAAGATACCAAATCTATTGATGGGTATCTGCATTATGGTTACTGCCGTTTTAATGGTAAATGCCTTTGTATTTTTAAAAGAATTAGACGCGATATTTGACAGGGCATACGAGGGGATGGAGGGGGCGCAGATGTGCTGCCTGTGGAGTAAGAAAACGGTATCCTGCGATGCTGTCAGGGAATATCTTAACGGGTCGCCAGAGGATATTGATTACCAGATTACGGAAAATACGAAGACGATAGACTATATTGAAAAGGACGGGGTGAAGTTAAGCAACGGCATATTGTCAGAGCTTCCCCAAAGTTCCGTGGGCGGCAAAGAGGAGTTGCTTTCGCCTAAGATGATAGACGGTTCAAAGGCAGAGACGCCAGGAAAGGGAGAGATTTGGGTTACCACGAAAATAGCGAATATCCTGAGGCTAAAAGCGGGAGATGATGTTTCTCTTATGTTAGCCGACACGCCTGTGAAGGTAAAGGTTGTAAAAATAGTTGCCGACCCTGTCTTTGGCGGCAGCAGCACCAATATATACCGGATGTGGTGCGGATACGGAGAACTTTCAGATTTCCCCATGGCCAGGAATGCTTCTGCAAGCTATCTGGAAATTCGGTTCAGAAAATACAGTCCCAAGACAGAGCAGAGCTTTATCAGTGAGACAGAACAATATTTTCAAATGCCGTTGGGCGATACCCTTTATACATATGGGCAGATAAAAGGCGGATATACGTCGCTGTATCGGATGATAGGCGCAGTATTGTGTCTTGTAAGCGTGGTTCTTGCCGTTACGGTTATCGTTTTGGCGCTGTTTTTAATAAAGAGTGATATAGAGGAGGATATCAGGAATATTGGTATCTGCAAATCATTAGGCATGACCCAAGGACAGGTTATTGGAATATATCTGGTAAGCTATGGAGTGATTGGGGCGGCAGGCGCCGCTTTGGGAAGCGCTCTGGGCAGGTGGCTTAACCAGGAGATGATAACGAAAATTTTGGGAGATATGGGAATTTACAGGGTTTCATTTTCTGGGACAGAAATCTATCCGGTTTTGGTGTGGTTCATTGTGGTGACGGTGATTATGGCAGTGTGTTTCTGCGCTATTTTTAGGGTGAGAAGGTTAAATGCGTCTCAGGCGGTAAGGCTTGGGGCATGGAAAGAGGCTTATGAAGGCGGGACAATGGGAAAATCTGTATATGACGAAGGAAGGCGTTCTTTTGAACTCTATTATGCTGTCAGGGGGATGGAAAATAAGAAGGCCAGATATCTGTATATCGCGGGCATTTCCATGATATTTGGCTGTCTTACCATCGTTTGTCTGGGCTGTTTGAACGGGGTTAAGAATATTGACAAAGAGCCGGAGGCATGGGGGTTCATAAGGACTGATATCTATGTCACTTCCTTAGAAAATACGCCTGTCAGCTCGGTAATAGATGAATTGGAAAATGACCCCAGGGTCGATTATACATATGGGGTAAATAAAGTTCATCCTAAGTATCAGCCGGTTGAGGGAGGAAAATGGCAGAGCATGGTGACAGAGCTTTATGAGCTGCCGTGGAATGAGAAGATTAAGGATCAATCTCTCTATGGCAGGCGTCCGCAAAAGGAGAATGAGATAAGCGTGGGGATGGCTCTGGCGCAGGAGTACGGGCTTAACATTGGCGAGACAATGGAATTATTCGTAAACGGGGAAAAGAGGGAATATGAGATTACGGGAATTTTTCAGACTTTGTCTAATTCTGGGAAGGTCATACGCATGGTTACGAATGATTTGGATGCAGTTGTGGCGGCAGAGGGCGGCTTCGGGGATTACATGCTTGTGCTTTCGGAAAGTTTAGATAAATGGGAATATGCAGAGGAATTGAATGAGAAGTATGGCGGAAAGTTTTCGTTTATTGCCTCAAAGTCAAACGGGGAGAATATTACAGGGGTGTTAGCGCCTGCTGTGGGTACGGTTTTGGCGGCGCTGCTTGTGATTTTAGTTCTGGTCACAACGAACCTTACGTTTTTACTGGTCAGAAGAGAGCAGAGGGTGATTGGATTGCTGAAAGCCGTGGGGATGACGTCTTGGCAGATATTGAAGATTTATCTGTGGCGGAATTGCCTGTCTGCGGCGGCAGGGAATATCCTGGGAGTCTTGGCGGGGACTTTCATTGCTCCGCGGATGCTGACGCCTTTTGCGAAGGGGATGGGGATTACGGAATTTCCATTCTCAGGCTCGCTGTCAGGGGGCTTCGTGAGTCTGAGTTTACTGCCGGCTTGTATATTTATGGGGACGTGTGTGGTTGTGAGGGTGATTCATGGGGTGTCTGTGAAAGAATTGGTGAGTGAATAAATGTACTTTATTAATAAATGAGTTGTATTCTAAACCTTAATTCTCTATAATATGAATCAAGAACGGAGGTGCAGCGAATGAATGTAGTAAGAAAAGAAGATGCTTATAGAGAACTCTATACAATAGATAAGATATACACTTTGCCGGAGGGGGAGAGGGCAGAGTTAATTGACGGGCAGATTTATTATATGGCGCCGCCAAGCAGAACACATCAAAGATTGTTGATAGATTTATCATACCAGATAGAGGATCATATAAGGAAGCATAATGGAGAATGTGAGGTTTATGCAGCGCCTTTTGCCGTATTCTTGAATAAGGATGACATAAACTATGTAGAACCCGACATTTCTGTTATTTGTGATTCGTCAAAACTGGATGAGAAAGGATGTCATGGCGCGCCTGATTGGATCATCGAGATTGTATCTCCGTCAAGCCGTTCGATGGATTGCTATAAGAAGCTGTTGAAATATAATACAGCAGGAGTAAGAGAATATTGGGTTGTTGATCCAACAAAAGAGTTAATTATGGTATATCGGTTTGAAAAGGAGACAATGGAACAGTATTCTTTTGGCGAGGAGATACCGGTGGGGATTTATGATGATTTTTCAATTACGATATTGCCATAATCGAAAAGAGGAAACCAGATGCTAACGATAGGAACACATATGTCAATTGCCAAGGGCCTGGCAAAGACTGCCGAGAACGTCGTATGGATGAAAGCCAACACCATGCAGATATTCAGCCGGAACCCCAGAGGCTCGAATTTTAAAGTATACACAGAGGAAGAAATCGAGAAGTTTCAGAAGCTTCGGAGGGAGAACCAGTTTGGCCCCCTTCTCGCCCACGCGCCATATACCATGAATCTTGCAAGCGATAAGGAGAAGGTATATGAATTTGCATGTACCGCGATACGGGAGGATGTGGCCAGGATGGACAGCCTTGGCATCGAATACCTGGTATTTCACCCAGGAAGCCATACGGGAATCGGGATTGAGCAGGGAATCGAGAATATTATACGAGGACTTAACCAGGCAATTACGGGACGGGAGAAGATTACGGTTTTGTTGGAAACCATGACTGGAAAGGGAACGGAGATTGGCGCCAGGTTTGAGCATCTGCGCCAGATTCGGGACGGTGCGGCGCATCCGGAGAGAATCGGCGTCTGCCTGGATACCTGCCATGTGTTTGCCGCAGGGTATGATATTGTAAATGACCTTGAGGGCGTGCTTTTAGAATTTGACCGTGTGCTTGGGCTTAAGCTATTGAAAGCCATTCATCTCAATGACAGTATGATGCCCTTTGGTTCGCATAAGGACAGGCATGCAGTCGTGGGGGAGGGCGAGATTGGCATGGAGGCTCTGCTTCGGGTAATGCGCCATCCGGCGCTTAAGGCTTTGCCCTTCTATCTGGAAACACCCCTTGATGATGAGGGGCACAAAGAGGAGATTCAGAGGCTTAGGGAGAAACTTGATGAATGATATAACGTTGGAAGTGATTGCACATATCCATACAGATTTTCCGGCAAAGTTTGGGATACCAAGGCAGAGTGGCCTTGCAGATACCAGGGCAACGGTTCTGTTTGTGCCAAAATACCGTAACCCGGACGCCCTTCGGGGACTTGAGGATTTTTCACATCTGTGGCTTTTGTGGGGATTTTCAGGGAATATCCGGCAGGAATGGAGTCCCACCGTAAGGCCGCCAAGACTTGGCGGTAATAAGCGGGTGGGCGTGTTTGCCAGCCGTTCACCCTTTCGTCCCAATCCAATCGGGCTTTCCTGTGTGGCTCTTGAAGGAATGGAAAGACGGGAGGGGAAAGGAACCCTTTTGCATGTCAGAGGCGCAGACCTTATGGACGGGACACCGATCTATGATATCAAGCCCTATCTTCCCTATGTGGACTGCCGATGGGAGGCGTCGGGGGGATTCTCGGACAGGGTTAAGGAGTATGAGCTTCAGGTAGAGATTCCCAAGGCGTGGATGGAGAGGGTGCCAAAAGAGCACAGGGAGATTCTTAAGCAGATATTGTCACAGGACCCAAGACCCTCTTATCAGGAGGATCCCCACAGGATTTACGGGATGGAATACGCGGGGATGGAGGTGCGGTTTCAGGTTGAGGGAAATGTGCTTCGGGTATGCGAGATAGAGTAAAGGGGCTGTTCGTGCTTAATGCGGCAGCCTCTTTTTTATGATTTTTTCATTTCCCTCTTGCATTATACCCTGGTGGGGTATATAATGGGTTAGGAAATGAGGTGTTTCATTATGGAGGAAAGACAGGAATGTTGTCACAAGACAAAATCACGTTCCGAGAAAGAATACAAAGACTTAATCAACCGCTTAAGCCGGATTGAAGGCCAGGTGCGGGGACTTAAGAGGATGGTAGAGAACGACGCGTATTGTCCGGATATTTTGATACAGGTTTCGGCTGTCAATGCGGCGCTTAACAGCTTCAATAAGGTTTTGCTCACGAACCATATCCGCACCTGCGTGACGGAGGATATCCGCCAAGGGAAGGATGAGACGGTGGAGGAGTTGGTTGCCACCTTGCATAAGCTGATGCGCTGATACCCTGGTATGGTATTTTTGAGTGTACGGTGCAGGCGAGGCTGGTTATGAAGAAGGAGGGAAAATAAATGGAGCAATATACAGTAACAGGCATGAGCTGCGCGGCATGCAGCGCCCGTGTGGAGAAGGCTGTCTCAAAGCTTGACGGCGTAACGTCCTGCTCGGTGAGCCTTCTGACGAATTCCATGGGAGTTGAGGGGGACGTTCCCACTGCCAAGGTGATCGAAGCCGTGGAGTCGGCGGGATACGGGGCGGCGCCAAAATCAGCCGGCGGCGCAAAGGAGGACGCGGCGTCAGAGGCCATGGAGGAGGGGCTGTTAAAGGATACAGAGACGCCAATCCTAAAGCAGAGGCTTATTACCTCCCTGTGTTTCCTGATACCGCTGATGTATTTTTCCATGGGGCATATGATGTGGAACTGGCCTGTACCCGGATTCCTTGAGGGGAATCATGTGGCAATGGGGCTGCTTCAGCTTTTATTTACGACGGCGGTGATGATCGTCAACCAGAAGTTTTTTATCAGCGGATTTAAAAGCCTGTGGCACCGTGCGCCGAACATGGATACCCTGGTGGCTCTTGGGGCGGGGGCGTCCTACGTGTACAGCGCCTATGCATTATTTGCCATGACGGACGCCCAACTGCATATGGACATGGAGAGAGTGATGTCCCTGATGCATGAGTTTTATTTTGAGTCAGCGGCCATGATTTTGACGCTGATTACCGTTGGGAAGATGCTGGAGGCACGTTCCAAGGGCAGGACGACGGATGCCTTAAAGAGCCTGATGAAGCTTGCGCCCAAGACGGCGGTTGTGGTGAGGGATGGAGCCGAGCAGGAGATTCCTATCCGGCAGGTACAAAAGGGCGATATATTCGTGGTAAGGCCGGGGGAGAATATCCCTGTGGACGGCGTGGTTTTGGAGGGAAGCAGCGCGGTAAATGAATCCGCCCTGACAGGGGAGAGCATCCCTGTGGATAAGGAGGAGGGAAGCCAGGTGTCGGCGGCGACCCTTAACCAGTCCGGTTTCCTTACGTGCGAGGCAACCAGGGTCGGGGAGGATACCACGCTCTCCCAGATTATCCAGATGGTCAGCGACGCGGCGGCAACCAAGGCGCCCATTGCAAAGATCGCAGACCGTGTGTCCGGAGTGTTTGTGCCAACGGTCATCGGTATTGCGACAGTCACAATTCTGGCGTGGCTATTGGCAGGGCAGAGTATTGGCTTCGCCCTTGCCAGGGGGATTTCCGTACTGGTGATTAGCTGCCCCTGCGCCCTTGGGCTTGCGACTCCGGTTGCCATTATGGTGGGCAACGGCATGGGCGCAAAGAACGGGATTATGTTCAAGACAGCGGTGTCCCTTGAGGAGACAGGTAAGATGCAGATTGTCGCATTGGATAAGACGGGAACCATCACAAGCGGCGAGCCGAAGGTTACGGATATGCTTCCGTTGGGCGTATCAGAAGAAGAATTGCTGAAAGCAGCCTATGCCCTTGAGAGAAAGAGCGAACATCCCCTGGCAAAAGCAATCATAGAGCTTGCCAGGGAGAGAGGGATAGAGCGCGAGGCAAATGGAAACGGACCGTCTGATTTGGAGGTGACGGATTTTCAGGCTGTGCCAGGCAACGGGCTTCGCGGGAGGCGGGACGGCGACCTGCTTACAGGAGGAAACTTGTTTTTTATCAGTGAGGGCGCGCAGGTTCCGGAGGAAATGAAGCAAAAGGCAATCGGACTTTCCAAGGAGGGTAAGACTCCTCTGTTCTTTGGGAAAAACGGGCGTCTCATAGGTATCATTGCCGTGGCAGACGTGATTAAGGAGGATAGCCCAAAGGCTGTGAAGGAATTACAGAATATGGGAATCCATGTGGTCATGCTGACCGGTGATAACGAGAGGACAGCCAAGGCCATCGGAGAGCAGGCAGGAGTTGACGAGGTGATTGCAGGCGTTCTGCCGGACGGCAAAGAGCAGGTAATCCGAAAGCTTTCCGAAAAGGGAAAGACGGCGATGGTGGGGGACGGTATCAACGATGCGCCGGCTCTTACAAGGGCAGATATGGGAATTGCTATCGGCGCGGGTACGGATATCGCCATTGACGCCGCTGACGTTGTCCTGATGAAAAGCCGCTTAAGCGATGTTCCGGCGGCCATCCGCTTAAGCCGCGCCACCCTCCGCAACATCCATGAGAATCTGTTCTGGGCATTTTTCTACAATGTAATCGGGATTCCGCTGGCAGCAGGAGTCTGGTATCCGTTGCTTGGATGGAAGCTAAACCCCATGTTCGGCGCGGCGGCTATGAGCCTTTCCAGCTTCTGTGTGGTTACCAACGCACTAAGGCTAAACTGGTTCAGGATGCATGACGCGTCAAGGGACAGAAAACTTAAAGCAAATAAATTAGATAAACAGAAAAAACAGGAGGAAACAAAGATGACAAAGACAATGAAAATCGAAGGAATGATGTGCGGACACTGCGAGGCAAGAGTAAAGAAGTGCTTAGAGGCGCTCTCCCAGGTGGACGAGGCAAAGGTAAGCCACGAGGAAGGAACAGCGGTAGTAACCTTAAACGCCGGCGTTGCAGACGAGGTGCTTAAGAAAACGGTGGAGGACCAGGATTATCAGGTGACGGAAATCCGGTAACAAAAGAAAACACAGGAAAGGAAATCAACACAGATATGGAGTTCATATTGGCGGCATCAGAGCATATAGACAGAATGTGCGAGATTACAGACCAGGCAAAACGCCAGCTTCAAAGGTTAGGGCTTGACCAGTGGCAGAAGGGATATCCAAGCCGCGAGGTATGGCTTTCGGACATTCAGGAGGGCTGCACCCATCTGGCAGTAAAAGACGGGGAGATTCTGGGAATGTTTGCATTTCAGACGACTCCCGACCCCTCCTACGAGGTAATCGAAGGCAAATGGCTGACCGACGGTGCATATGCCTCTATGCACAGAGTATGCGTCGCAGACGGGTGTAAGGGAAAAGGCGTAGCGGGCAGGATGTTCGCATATGGCTTTGAGCTGGCAAAAAAGGCAGGCTTTCCTGCGGTCAGGATTGACACCCACCCAGGGAATATCCCTATGCAGAGGGCTTTGGAAAAGGCGGGCTTTTTTGCCTGCGGAAACCTACGTCTGGTGGGCGGGTGCGAGGACGGCGATCTCCGCATCGGCTTCGAGAAGATATTGTAGACGAATTTATTAAGAATTTTGAAGAAAATCACGTAAGACTTGCTGACATTCCAATACTTGGTATATAATAGGTGGGAATGTTAGAAAGTCTTATGTTATTTTAAGGAGGAAGTTATGTCATTGACTGATTATGTGAAAGCATATAGGCTAGGAAAGAAAAACTACCAGTACCGGATGCTCCATGGTGAGCTGCCTACGCTGGAGGTGTTAGACGATATTATCCCGTCCAAGGGAACATTTTCCGAGGTACCTTTAGGTTTGGTCCAGATTCCAATCGACCAGATTGTGGGAACCAAGACCGGAGGAAGGAGTAATGCATTTGCAGCGAACTTCATGCCAATCCTGCGGGAGACCTCCGAATTCGCCATGAAGTGGGCGAAGCTGAGCACCAGCCACGAGAAGGAGGGAATCCGTGAGCCCATCAAGGCATACGAATACATGAACAAATTCTATGTCCTGGAGGGGAATAAGCGCGTCAGCGTTATGAAATACTATGGAGTGGTCTCCGTTCCCGGCACGGTGACGCGGATTGTGCCGAAACGGACCAACGACAAGGAGAATAAGATATATTTTGAATTTCTTGATTTCTATGAGGTGACTAAGATTAACTATATCTGGTTTTCTGAGGAGGGAAGCTTTAAAAAGCTTTTGGAGGCAGTAGGAAAAGAGCCGGAGGAAGAATGGAGTGACGACGAACGGCTTACGTTCAGCTCTATTTACCGGAGATTCATGGCGGAATTTACCGCACAGGATAAGGAGAAGCTGTCGGTGACCGTGGGGGATGCCTTCCTTGCTTTTATCGAGCTGTACGGCTATAAGGAAATCGACGAGATGACCACTAAGGAGTTAAAAGAGCTGGTGGAGAAGTCCTGGGAGGAGTTCTCCCTTCTTGGTGAGGACGAGGACGTTGATTTGAAAATGGCGCCTAACACGGAGAAGAAGTCCCTGCTAAGCCTTCTTTTGCCCTTCGGCCTTTCCAGGCTCAAGGTGGCGTTTATCTATGAAAAGACGCCGGGCTCGTCGGCATGGACCTATGCCCATGAACTGGGGCGGCTTCACTTAGAGCAGACTTTTCCGGACGAGGTCAGCACCGTATACTATGAGAATGTGACCCTGGACAATGTGGAGGAATGTATTGACGAGGCGATTGCCGACGGATGCGACATCGTATTTACCACAACGCCAAGCTTTGTGCAGGCAAGCGTGAAGGCAGCCATCGCCAATCCCAATGTACGTATCCTGAACTGCTCGGTCAATACCTCCCACCGGTATATACGTACCTACTATGCGCGTATGCATGAGGCGAAATTCCTGATGGGCGCCATTGCGGGGGCCATGGCAGACCACAACCGGGTGGCTTATATTGCGGACTATCCGATTTACGGCTCTATTGCCAACATCAATGCGTTTGCATTGGGGGCTAAGATGATTAATCCAAGGGTACAGGTTTATCTGGAATGGACTGCCAAGAAGGAGACGGACGTGATGGAAAATGTGCTGAAAAAGCAGGTGGACTGTATCTCCGGTAAGGATATGGTGATTCCGGAGGAGGGCTCCCGGTTCTTTGGAATCTACCACCTGGAGGGAGAGATTGCCAGGAACCTTGCCATGCCGCTGTGGCACTGGGGGAAATTCTATGAGCAGATGATTCGTACCATCATGGACGGAACCTGGAAGTATGATGATGACCCGACCTCGAAAAAGGCCATTAACTACTGGTGGGGGATGTCGTCAGGGGTGATTGACGTGGTGTGCTCACAGAATCTTCCTATTGGGACAAAGCGGCTTGTGGAGGTACTGCGTGAGACCATCAGTTCAGGGCAGTTTAATCCATTTTCCGGTATCCTGTATTCGCAGGACAAAGTGGTGCAGGACGACCCGACGAAGGTTCTCTCACCGGAGGAGATTGTAACCATGGACTGGCTGGCGGAGAATGTCATTGGAAGCATCCCAAAGGAGGAGGAATTAAAAGAACAGTCCAAACCTGTTGTATCACAGCAGGGAATTGAGAATAAGAAGGGTTAGAATGGATTTATGAAAATACTTGCGATTGCGGATGAAGAATCGGCGTATCTGTGGGACTATTTTGAGAAAAGCAAGCTTAAGGGGATTGATTTGATTATTTCCTGCGGCGACCTGGACCCAAGATATCTTTCGTTTCTGGCGACGTTTACATCCGTGCCGATCCTGTATGTACACGGGAATCATGATGAGAAATACCAACAGATGCCTCCGGACGGGTGCATTTGCATTGACGATAAGATTTACGTCCACCAGGGAGTGAGGATTCTTGGGCTTGGAGGCTCTATGCGTTACCGGCCAGGAGAGTACCAGTATACGGAGTGGCAGATGAAGAATCGGGTCAGGAGGCTGTGGTTTCAGTTGTTTAAGCACAGGGGATTTGATATTCTGGTGACCCATGCTCCGGCGTATCAGCTCAATGACGGGATGGATCTGCCTCATCAGGGGTTTCAGGTGTTCCGCACCCTTCTTGAGAAGTATAAACCCAAATTTTTCCTTCATGGGCATGTGCATATGTCCTACGGCAGAAGGCATAAGCGGTATGATATTTATCAGGAAACCCATGTGATTAACGCGTTTGAGAGATGTGAGATTGATTATGAGAATTTTTCTCCGGATGCTGTTATATAAAACGAAAGGGAAATTAAGTAATGCAGACAGATTATAAAAATAAGGGGCTTAACCTCTTGAAAAAAGGACAGAAGGGAATCCTCCACGCCGTGTTCAGCCGTTTCGGGCTGATGCTGCTTCTGCTGGTTATCCAGTTTTTACTGCTGTTTAGCATGTTCCAGTGGTTTGAGGAATTTTTGCCGCACATCTTGGGCGGGACGGCGCTGTTTACGGTTGTGATGGTCATTTACCTGCTGAACAGCAGGATTAATCCCACGGCGAAGATTACCTGGCTGATAGCGATTATGCTGGTGCCGGTATTTGGCGTATTGTTATTTGCCTACACCCAGAGCGATATTGGGCATCGGGCATTAAAAGCGCGTATGAACCAGCTAATTACGAATACGAAGGAGAGTATCCCCCAGTCTGAGGAAACGTTTGAGCATTTGTCAAATGAGAATCAGGGTGTGGCGGCGCTTGCCAGATATATTCAGAGAAGCGGGTGCCATCCGGTGTATGAGCACACCTCTGTCACGTATTTTCCCCTTGGGGAGAAGAAGTTCGAGGAGATGCTTAAGCAGCTTGATTCGGCAGAGCATTTTATCTTCATGGAATACTTTATTGTGGACGAGGGGCTTATGTGGGGCAGGATTCTTGAGCTTCTTGCAAAGAAAGCGGCCCAGGGGGTAGATGTGCGCGTCATGTACGACGGCTCATGTGAGTTTGCCCTGCTGCCCAGGGATTATCCGAAGCGTCTGCGTAAACTGGGGATTAAGTGTAAAATCTTTGCGCCTGTGGCCCCCTTCGTTTCCACCCATTACAATTATCGCGACCACAGGAAGATTCTGGTCATTGACGGGCATACGGCTTTTAACGGCGGGGTAAACCTGGCGGATGAGTATATTAACGAGAAGGTGAAGTTCGGCCACTGGAAGGATACTGCCGTTATGCTCAAAGGCGAGGCGGTTAAGAGCTTTACGCTCATGTTCCTTCAGATGTGGGGGATACTGGAGGAAAAGGAGGATTACGCGCATTTCCTCTCCTATCCGTCCCTGCCTTCGGAGGAGGCAAAGGGGTATGTAATTCCTTACGGCGACTGTCCATTGGATGACGACAAGCTAGGGGAAAGGGTGTATATGGATATCCTGAACCGTTCTCTGAAATACGTACATATCATGTCGCCGTACCTGATTCTGGACGGAGAGATGGAGACAGCTTTAAAATTCGCGGCTGAGAGGGGCGTGGATGTGAAGCTTATTCTGCCGGGGATACCGGATAAGTCGGTGCCCTATGCATTGGCAAAGACCCACTATGGGTCTCTTATTGAGTCGGGGGTAAAAATCTATGAGTATTCGCCGGGCTTTGTCCATGCCAAGGTATTTGTAAGCGACTCAAGGGAGGCGGTGGTGGGAACCATTAACCTGGACTACCGAAGCCTGTATCATCATTTTGAGTGCGCTACTTATCTTTACGGCGCGGACTGTATTGAGGCAATCGAGGCGGATTATCAGGAGACCCTTGGAAAATGCAGGCTGGTGACAATGGACATGGTCCGCAGGGAGAAATGGACGGTGAAGCTTACGGGAAGGCTTATGAAGGTGGCCGCGCCGTTGATGTAGGGACGCAAAGCGGCGGTTTGTGCGATACAAAAACAGACATTCCCGCGGGAGAGAGGCATAAAACCTCCTGCGGGGATGTTTTTATATTCATATTGTATATTTTAGAAAAATTGAATATAATATAGAGTATCGACGGTTGTGAAGGACTGTTTAGAACCGATACGCCAAGGAGTAGATATGAGGAGAAAACGACGAAGAAAAAGAGGATGCCTGCATACCCTTGCGGTGACGGGCGGATTGTTCTGTGTGGCTGTTGCATCATTTTGTATTGCCTATGGCATTGGGTTTAAGCCCAATGTGGTGAAGGAGATTGAGCGCGAGCTTACGGGCCCAAAGGAGATTCCCTATCAGGAGGTCGTGATTCAGGAGGAGGAAATCGGACAGAAGTTCTATTATCAGCAGCTAAGCGAGGAGGATAGGCTGACCTATCGGGAGATTTTGGAGGGGCTTAACACAAACACAGAGGAAATCTATATCCATGCGTCTGATGCGGAACGGGCCAATGAGATTTTCCAGTATATCCTAAAGGATTGTCCGGAGATTTTCTGGTGTGACGGTACGATTTCCGCCACAAGCTACGAGGGGGCCGAATCCTATACCGTACTGACGCCTACCTATGCTTATGGCAATGAGGATAAAGAGAGGATGAAGGCAGAGATTGAGGCTCAGGCGTTTGAGTGCCTGTCGGGAATCTCGGCGGACGACTTAGACTACAATAAGATTCTGTATGTGTATGAGTATATTGTCAATACGGTTGACTATGATTTGGAGGCGCCGGACAACCAGAATATTTACAGTGTGTTTATGCACCGGCGGTCTGTCTGCGCGGGGTATTCAAAAGCGGCCCAGTACCTTCTTGAGAGGCTTGGAGTGTTCTGTACCTATGTGACGGGCACAACCAGCGGCGGCCAGAACCATGCGTGGAATCTGGTAAAATGTGAGGGCGACTACTATTACATGGACGTTACCTGGGGTGATCCGGTGTTCCAGGCTTCCGAGGGGGAGGATGTGAAGCAGTTCCAGACCATCAGCTATGATTTTATGCTCTGTGACGACGGCGAGCTTTTTAAAAACCATACCCCTGACCGTGACGTGGCGCTGCCGGCATGTACCACCATGAACCGGAACTACTACATGATGAATAACATGTACTATACCTCCTATGATCCGGATTTGGCGCTGATGCGGATGAACGACGTGATTTCCTCAGGCGAGAATCCGTCGGTGCTCAAATTTGCAACCGACGCCGTCTACGACCAGGCCCATGAGGATGTGCTTCAGAATGTCATGAAGTCTGCGGCCCAGAACCTGGCGGACTGGTATGGCCTTACCGAGGTGCGGTATCAGTATATGGATGAGCCTGAGCTTAATAAGATTACGGTTTACTGGGAGTATGAGTAGGTCTTGAAAATTTTGGGTTTTTGTAGTATACTTTGTTGGACTTAAGGAGACGACGAGGTCTGCTGCTCCATGTATACTAAGGCAGTTGTGCATGTGCATGCTGCCTTTTTTTGCGGAGACGGCAGGAGGAGGCCATATCAGAGAAAGGGTACAGGTGAACATATGAAAGCATTTCTTATATTGGAAGACGGGACGGTCTATACAGGGACAAGCATTGGCTCTAAGCGGGAGATGATAAGCGAGATCGTGTTCAATACTTCAATGACGGGCTATCTGGAGGTATTGACAGACCCTTCCTACGCAGGGCAGGCGGTTGTGATGACATACCCGTTAATCGGGAATTACGGTGTGACGCCGGATATGGAGTCAAAGAAAGCCTGGCCGGACGGATATATTGTGCGGGAAATATCAAGAATGCCAAGTAATTTCCGCTGTGAGGGAAGCCTTTTGGTTTTTTTATGTGAGCAGGATATCCCAGGAATTGCCGGAGTTGACACCCGTACGCTTACCAAGCGTCTGCGGGAAAAGGGGACTATGAACGGAATGATTACCACTAACCAGGAGTATGATTTGCAGGAGGTGCTTACCAGGCTTAAGGCATACCGGATTGGCGACGTGGTGTCTGAGGCATCCTGTAAAGAAAAATATGTCATAGAGGGGAAGGGGCCAAGGGTTGCCCTCATGGACTTTGGCGCAAAGAACAATATAGCAGGGTCCCTGAACCGACGTGGCTGCGAGGTGACTGTCTATCCCGCCCACACGAGCGCGGCTGAGTTAATCGCGTCAAAGCCGGATGGGATCATGCTGTCCAACGGGCCTGGAAATCCGGAGGCAAATACCTCTATTATAGAAGAAATCCGCAAATTATATGACACGGACATCCCAATCTTTGCCATCTGTCTTGGACATCAGCTCATGGCTCTTGCCAACGGCGGAAGTACCTACAAATTAAAATACGGGCACAGAGGCGGGAACCATCCTGTGAAGGATTTGGAAAACGGGCGCGTCTACATTTCCTCCCAGAATCATGGATATGCCGTGGATGCGAAAAGTATGAAGCCGGAGGTTGCGAAGGAGGCGTTTGTCAATGTGAATGATGGGACGAACGAGGGGCTCTCCTATGTGGGAAAGAAGATTTTCACGGTGCAGTTCCACCCAGAGGCATGTCCAGGCCCCAAGGATTCCGAATATCTGTTTGAACGGTTTATGGAAATGATGAAAGGAGAGTAATTATGCCAAAGAATAACGCAATCAAAAAGGTTTTGGTTATCGGTTCAGGTCCCATCGTCATAGGCCAGGCGGCGGAGTTTGACTATGCAGGCACGCAAGCCTGCCGTTCCCTGAAGGAGGAGGGCCTTGAGGTGGTGCTTCTTAATTCCAATCCGGCAACGATTATGACGGATAAGGATATTGCAGACCATGTTTACATTGAGCCGCTGACAGCGGAGGTGGTAGAGCAGTTGATTTTAAAGGAGAAGCCGGACAGCGTGCTTCCCACCTTGGGCGGCCAGGCGGCTTTAAATCTTGCCATGGAGTTGGAGGAGAAGGGCTTCTTAAAGGAACATGGCGTGGCTCTCATCGGTACTACGTCCGAGACGATCAGGAAGGCAGAGGACCGTCTGGAATTTAAAACCACCATGGAGAAAATCGGCGAGCCATGCGCCGCGTCCCTGGTGGTAGAGTCGGTGGAGGAGGGGGTAAGATTTGCAGAGGAAATCGGCTATCCCGTGGTGCTTCGTCCGGCTTATACCCTTGGGGGCAGCGGCGGCGGTATTGCAGATAACAGGGTGAAGCTTAAAGAGATTCTGGAAAACGGGCTTCGTCTCTCCCGTGTGGGGCAGGTTTTGGTGGAGAGGTGTATCGCCGGATGGAAGGAGATCGAATACGAGGTGATGCGGGACAGTAAGGGGAACTGCATTACGGTCTGCAACATGGAGAATATTGATCCGGTGGGCGTACATACGGGAGACAGTATTGTGGTGGCACCGTCCCAGACCCTTGGGGACAAGGAATACCAGATGCTAAGGACCTCGGCTCTTAATATTATCAGCGAGCTTGGTATTACGGGAGGCTGTAATGTCCAGTATGCCCTGCATCCGGAAACCTTTGAATACTGTGTGATTGAGGTGAATCCCCGTGTCAGCCGTTCTTCTGCCCTGGCCTCCAAGGCGACAGGTTATCCCATTGCCAAGGTTGCGGCCAAGATTGCCCTTGGGTATACCCTGGATGAGATTAGGAACGCGGTTACGAAAAAGACATACGCCAGCTTTGAGCCTATGCTTGACTACTGTGTGGTGAAGCTTCCACGGCTACCCTTTGACAAATTTATCAGCGCAAAGCGTACCCTGACCACCCAGATGAAGGCAACGGGAGAAGTCATGAGCATCTGCGATAATTTTGAGGGGGCGCTTATGAAGGCGGTACGTTCCCTTGAGCAGCATGTGGACAGCCTCATGTCCTATGATTTTTCTAATCTTCATGATGATGAGCTGTTGGAGGAGTTGGCGAGAGTGGACGATACCCGTATCTGGAGGATTGCCGAGGCGGTGCGCAGGGGAATTTCCTATGAGGTGATTCATGAGATTACCAGGATTGATTTGTGGTTCATAGATAAGATTGCTGTTCTTGTGGAAATGGAAAAGATGCTTCGGGAGTCTGAGCTTAATGCAGAATTGCTTCGTGAGGCGAAGCGTCTGGAATTTCCGGATGAGGTAATCGGGACGCTTTCAGGAAGGACCGAGGAAGAAATCCGGCATATGCGCCATGAGTGGGGGATTACCGCGGCTTTTCGGATGGTGGATACCTGTGCGGCGGAGTTTGAGGCGCAGACGCCTTACTATTATTCTGTGTTCGGGAGTGAGAATGAGGCGGTTCTTGCCTCCTCAGATTGCAAAAATGAGAAGAAGAAGGTGCTGGTGCTTGGCTCTGGCCCGATTCGGATTGGACAGGGGATTGAATTTGACTTCTGTTCTGTGCACTGTACCTGGGCGTTTTCCAAAGAAGGATACGAGACGATTATTGTAAACAACAATCCGGAGACGGTAAGTACGGATTTTGATATTGCGGATAAGCTGTATTTTGAGCCGCTGACGCCGGAGGATGTAAAGAACATTGTGGATGTGGAGAAGCCGGACGGGGCGGTGGTTCAGTTTGGCGGGCAGACGGCCATCAAGCTGACGGAAGCCTTGATGAAGATGGGGGTTCCCATCCTGGGAACCTCGGCGGAAAATGTGGATGCGGCGGAGGATCGGGAGTTATTCGATGAGATACTGGAGAAATGCGGCATACCAAGACCTAGCGGCGGCACGGTGTTTACCGCAGACGAGGCCAAGGCGGTTGCGAACCGTCTTGGATATCCGGTGCTTGTAAGACCCTCCTATGTGCTTGGAGGCCAGGGGATGCAGATTGCCATCAATGACCATGACGTGGAGGAATTCATGGGGATTATCAACCGGATTGCACAGGACCATCCCATTCTTGTGGACAAGTATCTTCAGGGCAAGGAGATTGAGGTGGACGCTGTGTGCGACGGGGAGGATATTCTGATTCCTGGGATTATGGAGCATATCGAACGGGCAGGAATCCACTCCGGCGACAGTATTTCCGTGTATCCGGCCATGAGCATTTCCGAAAATACAAAACGTACGATTGAGGATTATACAAGAAAGCTGGCAAGGTCCCTCCATGTAATCGGGCTGATTAATATCCAGTTCATCGTGTGCGGGGAGGAGGTCTATGTAATCGAGGTGAACCCAAGGTCCAGCCGGACAGTGCCGTATATCAGCAAGGTGACAGGAATACCCATTGTACCGCTGGCGTCTAAGGTGATTATGGGAAGGAGGCTTGGAGAGCTTGGGTATAAGCCGGGATTACAGCCGGAGGCGGACTACTACGCGGTAAAGATGCCGGTGTTCTCCTTCGAGAAGATACGCGGGGCGGATATAAGCTTAGGGCCGGAGATGAAGTCTACGGGGGAATGCCTGGGAATTGCAGGCACATTTGACGAGGCGCTATATAAGGCGTTCTTAGGCGCGGGAATCCGCCTGCCCAAGCACAAGAATCTGATTCTGACCGTGCGGGATGAGGACAAGGAGGAGGCTGTGGAGATTGGACGCAGGTTTGAGGGTATCGGGTATCGGATTTTTGCCACCAAGGGGACGGCGGAGGCGCTTAAAAAGGGCGGCGTGAAAGCCAACATGGTCAGAAAGCTTGAGCAGGAATCGCCGAACCTGATGGACTTGATTCTGGGGCATAGGATTGACCTTGTCATCGATACGCCGCAGCAGGGGGCGGATAAGTCGCGGGATGGCTTCGTGATTCGCAGAAATGCCATTGAGACGGGAGTGAATGTGCTGACGGCTATTGATACGGCCAAGGCGTTGATTGCCAGTCTTGAGAATACGGATAGTAAGAAATTGACGTTGGTGGATATTGCGGGGATATGAGCGTGTAAAACTATCACCTCATATGTCTTGCCAACATAGCTGCTTTTGGTTCGTTATAGAGTGAGCTGCTAATCCTGCTGCTTCTTGCATTGCAACTAATTGAGGGCAAGTGAGCGGCAGGATTCTAAACGCTCAATTAGAGTCATATCTTGACTATTATTGTTGACACTACCCGAAGCATACAACTGTTCTATCAACGGGATTCTGATTTAAATCTCTTACTTTTATCTTCTAATAAACTAAAATCATTGCATCTTTTTGCCAGTGCTGTTGTATTGCCTTTCCTTATTTTATGTTTATAAACTTCCGCTGCATTTTTCATTATCTTATCCTGAAGTTTTCTGATAATACGGTATTCTGACATCAAGAGCTTCCGATATTGAAAATCTTTCACCGTTGGAATATCAACATATGTATATTCACCATTAGGAACTGGAAACATATTATTCAAATTTATTACCGCATAATCGCCTATTTTTATAAAATCCAATCCATTTTTCATTTTTTCGTGCTTAGCTTTAAAAGAAGATAATGGCGCGAAATAATTCATGCCATTTACAATTAGAACGATGCCTATATATTTTCTCTCATTGCGCTGTCCGGGCTGTTTGTTTTGAAACAAATGTGGCGCGTAGGGAATTAGGTAATCTATATATCTAGGATTAACCTCATATATTTTTATTGTCAAAGTCACATCCTCCTGTTATAAAAACAGGGACGGAAAATCCGTCCCACTGTTAAACTCGCACTTTGAGCGGCGAAACACTCACTTGTAACTGTCTCGCTTAGGGCTGAGATATGCCCGCTTATAACTGTCTCTGTTAAAGGTCGAGATATACCTCCTGTTAAGCCAACGGCATTAACTATATATAGTATATTCAATTAATAAAAAAATAGCAACCACTTTTGAAATTTTTTTAATCTATCCCTATTTGGTTTAACCCATGTTTAAAATTCCATGCAATGAAACCGTCTTATACCTAGAGTATATAAAAAAATACTTATAAATACAATTAAAAAGAAAAATTTGAAATCATTTTCTCTTTGTAGTACGTTATCTATTACAGAGAGGGACGCCTCTCATTCAAGGAGGAAGAATTTTGACGCGTGAAAATGAATTGCTGCATCGGATTAAAAAGGGAGATGCCTCCTGTTGGGAGGAGCTTGTATCCATATACTATGAAGATATCCTAAGATACTGTATCTATCATTCTCCGGACATGGAGGGGGCAAGGGATGCGGTACAGGACACGTTTCTAAAGGTTATCCGCTATTTCCCACAGTATCGGGACAAAGGGAAGTTCAGGGGCTTCTTATATAAAGTGGCCTCCAATACCTGTACAGACCTGTGGAGACAGAGGAAGGGCATAGAGCTTTCTGAGGATATGGAGTTTCTTGAGACGGGATACGCAGACTCGGAGGCACAGGTGAATTTTCAATATATGGTACGGAAGCTGCCGGAGGATTTAAGGGAGATCGTATATCTTAAGTTCGCCCAGGAATTGACGTTTAGGGAGATTGCCATGGTGACAGACCTTCCCATGAGGACGGTGCAGTCCAGGCTTAAAAGAGCGCTTAAGATATTGAAACGTGAGATGGAGGGAGAGGTGTGAGGGATCGTGAAGAAAATGTATGAAGAATTGGGGAAGGCTCTTAAGATTGACGTATCCGGTAAAAGAGTTGGGAGTACGGAGGAGAATAAGGCCAGTGTTCTTGCGTCTGTGCGAAAGCTGCATTCTGTCTGGCAGCCGAGGAAACGAATCAGCTTCTTTACATTTACAGTAAGGCAGCTTCCGTTTATGGGAAAAGAGATGTGGATGACCCAGGGGTCAGCCGCGGCTGTTATGTTCATGGTCATATATCGGACGATGGACGGGGGGTTGGAATATTTGAGTATGCGCCATATTCCGCTGCTTATGGGAATCCTGGCTGTTGTGTTGGTGATGTCCTCCGTACCGTTACTGCTGATGTCCTGCCGTTATCACATGCAGGAGATTGAATTGGCGTCTCGGATTTCTCTCCCAAGGCTTCTCATGGCGAAGATGACGCTTCTGGCAGTGGAGTACCTGGCTGTTTTTGCCTTCTGCGTCGGTTTGACAACAGGCGCGGCAGGGCTTTCGGCAGGGAGAATGGCCTTGTATTTTCTGCTTCCGCTGTTTTTGGCGTGTACGGGATGCGTGCAGATTATCAGGAATACAAAAGGATGGGAGGAGGCTTCCCAGAGAGCCGGAGTCTGTGTGGGCTTTTGCGTCTGCCTTGGGGCGGCGTTAATCGTCCTGTACCGCAGGACGCCGGCAGTCTATGACAATGTCAGGCTGTGGGCGCTGCTTGTGGTATGTATCTTTCCGCTGCTTTTGATATCGGTTCGCAGATGGGTAGAGGAAAGCGGAGAGGTAGGAGAAAGAATTGCTGATTAGTATAAAAAAGGATTGAAGGAAGGAGAATGATATGGAACTGGAAATCTGTGGAATTACAAAACAATATAAGGATAAATGTGCCGTTGACGATGTTTCACTGACCCTAACCCCTGGTGTCTGGGGGCTTCTGGGCGCAAACGGGGCGGGAAAGACCACGCTGATGCGGATGATTGCCGGAATTTTGCGTCCTACCTCCGGCTGTATTCGGTATGACGGAATCGAGATTGACACACTTAAGGAGGCTTATAGGGATATTTTCGGGTATCTGCCCCAGGAATTCGGTTTTTATCCAAGCTTTAGCGTCCAGGATTATCTGGAATATGTTGCCGCGCTTAAGGGGCTTAAAAAGGAGGCGTCCCGTGAGCGTATCCGCGCGCTTCTTGAACGGGTGTCCCTTTCTAAAGTTCGGGATAAGAAGATAGCCAAGCTGTCCGGAGGCATGAAGCGGCGGGTCGGGATTGCCCAGGCATTGCTCAACGAGCCGGAGGTGCTGGTGTTAGATGAGCCGACCAGCGGGCTTGACCCAGGCGAGAGGGTGAAGTTCAGAAACCTTCTGTCAGAATTTGCTCACGACAGGATTGTGCTCATTTCCACCCATATTGTGTCTGACATTGAGTACATTGCCACCTGCAACGCCATCATGAGGGAGGGGAAGATCATTGCCACGGGAAAGACAGAGGAGTTGGTACGCATGGTAGCGGGAAAAGTCTGGTCAGCCAGTATCGACGGCAGAGAGCTTGGGGTTTATGAGCATCGTGTTCCCATGGTAAATGTTTACAATGAAGAAAACGGGGATGTGAAGGTGAGGTATCTTGCCGAGACAGAGGTGATTCCTGGGTCTAAGAGTGAAGAACCCAGGATGGAGGATCTGTATCTGTGGCTGTTTCCGGAAAGTGGAAAAGAAGATTGATGAGGAGGTATATAGATGGGACGATTGATTTATCTGGAGATGAAACGGGTGGTTACCACCAGGTCTGCCTGGGCGCTGTTGGCATTTATTCTGTTGATGTCGGCTGTAATGGCATATTTCCCCATATCGTTTGTAAAAACTTTTGATGTAGATGAACAGGGAAATTTAATCTCATTGGAGGGGAAGGAGGCAATCGACTGCATAAAGGAGAAGGAAAAGGAGATAAACGGAGAGATTACAGAGGAGGAGGTTCGCCAGGCGATTACGGTATTTCAGGAGTGTTACCGAGAGTACGGCGCAATCTTTCCTCCGGAAATGCCAAGGGAGGAATATGTCCGAAGGATTGAGCCGGTTTATCCGGTGCTTAACCTGGCGGCTTCGGTGCTGCTGCCGGACGGAGAAAATATTTACTCCATGACGGACGCCGACCTCTCGCCTGAGGACGCCCCGCGGCTTTATGACGAGTATCAGGAACGGCTGGCTATGATGGGGAAAAGCGACGCCGAGCAGGAGATGGTCCGGAAATTGAGCAAAGATATCAAGATGCCCTTTACCTATATTTCAGGGATTGATCTGACGTCTTTTGAATACCTGACTTTATACGCACTGTTAATGATGCTGGTGTTCGTGGTGATTATTTCCCCTGTCTTTTCGGCTGAATATCAGACGGGGGCGGACAGCATCCTGCGCTGCGCGAAGTATGGAAGGGGACATCTGGCAGCCGCGAAGATTGTGACGGCATTGGCTGTATTTGCGGCGACTTTTCTGATAGGAGTTGGAGTATTCCTGTTGATTACGGACGTGACGTTCGGAACAGAGAGCCTGAAATCATCGGTGCAGCTACTTTGGAGTGTGTTCGTGATTCCGGCCCTTACGGCAGGGCAGGCTCAAAGGGTGGTGGCGGCATGCATGTTCCTGTCCATCCTCGCTACCATATGCTGTACATTATTTTTGTCGGCGAGGTGTAAGAGCGTTCAGGATTCCTTAAAAATTGCGGTACTAATCGGTCTGCTGCCTACGATCATTGCGATGATGTCATCGGCAAATCTGGCGAAGCTCATCCGGTGTATATTGCCGTCCGGCGGGCTAGGGTTTACGAATTCATTTCTCTTTGAGCTGTTGGGGACCGATTTCGTCCATGTGGGGCCAATGGTAATCTGGACGCCGTATCTGATTATCGGTGCGGCTGCGGTGGAGATTCCACTGTTTTTGGTTCTGACGGTGAGGGCATATTGCAGGCGGGAGGGGATGTAGGACGTTCGCATAGTTTCTCCGTGGCGCTTTGCCTGGTTAAAAGTAGTTGACGTGGGTTTGTCAAGATTAAAATTTGACAAACCCTACTCCCCTGTCTATATCTCAACAATCACCGGCTTATGCTTTGCAAACGGTAAAAATCTGTCAATAATATCCGAAGTCTTAAGCTTCATATAACAGGTCGTTGTCCCGTCGCTGCATCCATAATATTCCTCCTTAGCCACCTCTTTGTCAATAATTACCTGTACATCCCTGTCCAGGTCCAGCAATGTTCCGAATACGGTTGCCGCGCCAATCTTATTGCCCAGCATATCCTCCATCATTTCCGCAGGGGCAAACGACACTCTGGAGATTCCAAGCGCATTGCTGAAATTCTTAGTATCAAATGCCTTCTCACTGGTAGTAATGAACAGGTAGAAAATTGTTTTCTTGCGGTTGCATAAAAACAATGTCTTTACCATCTTCATATTCAGCTTCTGGTCAATCAATACACAGTCCTCCATGGTGACCGCTTCATCCGTATCTACCCGTTCAAAAGGAAGCTTAAGCTGCACCAGGGCCTTATAGGTTTCCTGCTGCAACCGGTTCTTATATTCCTGCGGCCCGTCCGTCATAATCTCACTGATATAAAACATCTTCTCATCTCCATATAAATATTAAATTTGTCATTGCGCTCTGACTTGGTAATAGTGTATCATAATTTGACAGATAATAAAAACGAATATATCTCATATTATACATGAGTATTCCGAATCTTTTTATTAATTATTGTTGGAAGGAATAAGTTTGTCATGGATGCGAATCTCCAAAAATATCTGGCGTTTGTAAAAGCAGTAGAGTACCAAAGCTTCACAAAAGCCGCCTGCGCGCTACACTATTCCCAGTCTGGGATTAGCCGTATGATTTCTGATTTGGAAAAGGAATGGGATGTGATTCTGCTGGAACGAAGCCGATCCGGCCTTCATCTGACCTCTGACGGAATAGAGCTTTTGCCATATGCGGCCAAGCTCTGTGCGGAATATGAAAAATTGCAGACAAAGGTAGACGACCTGCATGGATTAAAGTCCGGTATCATTCGTATCGGTACATTTTCCAGTGTGGCTACCCACTGGCTTCCAAAGATGATTAGAGCATTTCAAAATGATTATCCCCAGATTGAATATGAGCTTCTTCTGGGAGATTATACAGAAATTGAAAAATGGATCATAGAGAGACGTGTGGATTTCGGGTTCTTAAGGCTGCCTACCCTGCCGCAGCTTGAGACACTGTTTCTTGCCCAGGATGAACTTATGGCGGTATTGCCTGAGCATCACCCTCTGGCAGACTGTGATGTTTTTCCTATGGACGCGCTGTGCCAGGAGCCCTTTCTGCTGCTTGAGAAGGATAAGAATACCGTCGTCTCCGACATTTTCAAAAAGAATCGTCTAAGCCCTGATATAAAATTCACGACATGGGACGATTATGCCATCATGTCCATGGTGGAAGCAGGACTTGGCATCAGCATACTGCCAAGCCTGGTGCTTCAAAGGCTTCCCTATCATATCGTAATAAAAAGACTGGAAAAACCGGCATATCGGAAAATCGGCCTTGCTATGCCTGATAAAAAGGGAAGCTCTAAAGCGGTGAAAGAGTTTATAAAATATCGGGATAGAATTACGCCCTCAATAATTTCTTAATAACTATTCATGATATCTTAGGAAAAAAACAACGGAACAGCAAAGTATCAAAACTGATTTTGCAGTAAGATTAAGATAACATCCAGCAAGGGAGGAAATGTAAAATGAGTGATTCTAATATAGCCGTATTCTTCGGCGGCTGTTCCACGGAGTATGAAGTATCTTTGCAATCGGCCTGCTCCGTAATTCAAAATATTAATCCGGAGAAATACAATCTAATTTTGATCGGCATTGAGCGCAATACAGGAAAATGGTTCTGGTATCAGGGCGGTATCGAGGATATTGCAAGGGACCTGTGGCAGACGAAAGGAAATTTAAGGCCAGTATTCCCGTCTCTTGACCGATCCGTCCATGGGATCTGCTATGTGGAGGGCACAGAAACCAAGACCATTTCTCTTTGCGCTGCGCTGCCAATCCTGCACGGAAAGAACGGGGAGGACGGGACGCTTCAAGGGCTTTTGGAATTGATGGGAGTTCCTGTGATTGGGTGCGGCCTGTTGTCCTCAGCGTTATGCATGGACAAGGAGTTGGCGCACCAGATTGTACGGATGGGCGGGATTAAGTCGGCTCGCTCTGTGGTGATTGAGGATTTTGAAAAAATGCAGGAAAAGGGGGACATCTGGGAGAAGGCCCAGGAGATTGGGTATCCCTTATTCGTGAAGCCGGTCCGTTCCGGATCATCCTTTGGAATTACAAAGGTGCAGGGAAAAGAACAGTTAATTCCTGCAATTCGGGAGGCGTTTCGGCATGATTCTACCGTGCTTCTCGAAGAAATGATTGAGGGGTTTGAGGTGGGCTGCGCGGTGCTTGGGACAAAGGATTTGGTTATTGGCGAGGTGGACGAGATTGAGCTGTCTGACGGCTTCTTTGATTACACAGAGAAATATACGCTGAAAACCTCCAGTATCCATGTTCCGGCGCGGATTACGGATGAGAAGTCAGAAGAAATTAAGGAAACGGCGCTTCAAATCTACCGCCTGCTTCGGTGCAGCGGCTTTGCGAGAGTAGACATGTTTCTGACGCCTGGAGGGGAAATCTATTTTAATGAGGTAAACACAATTCCAGGCTTCACCTCCCACAGCCGTTATCCCAATATGCTAAAAGAGGCCGGCTTGTCGTTTAAAGAGGTGATTGAGCGTCTGCTTGGAGGCGGTGAGTAAGAATGGCGGAAAAGATTACGTTTACGAAGGAAAATACATACAGCGGAAGCCTGATTCTGGTAACGCCCAAGCTTCCTTTGGGCGGGATGGTGGATGAGGCAGGTTTGCAGCCGATTTCCCTTAAGTCAGGAGTGTCCAATCAGCCGGACATTTTGCTTAAGAAGCAGGCCGCCGAAGCGTTACAGGCATTGCTGTCCGACATTGGAGGTAAGGATGAGATTGCGGCAGTCAGCGGCTTTCGGACGCAGAGAGAGCAGGAGAAGATATGGGAGGCTTCCATGGAGGAGAACGGGGAAATATTTACCCGAAAATTCGTAGCAATACCAGGACACAGCGAGCATCAAAGCGGGTATGCCATTGACCTGGCAGAAAATTCGCCGGAGATTGATTTTATCTGCCCCAGTTTCCCGCACAGGGGAATCTTTCAGCGGTTTAGGGAGAGGATGGCTGATTTCGGGTTCGTAGAGCGATACGCGGCTGCGAAGGAAGGAATCACGGGAATCGGGGCAGAGCCATGGCATTTCCGTTATGTGGGCTATCCTCATTCCGTGATTATGGCGAATAATGGGATGGCTTTGGAGGAATATATAAAGTTCCTTAGAAATAATACCGGATGGGGACGTCCGTATATTTTTAGGGAAGCAGGAAATCGAATTGAGATTGCCTATCTTTCTTTGGAAAATGACATAGAGGTTTCTCTTGAACTTCCAAAAGGGGAGAACTGCCAGACTTCGGGAACCAATGAAGGCGGCGTCGTATTGACCCTTTGGAGGGAAGCTTAATGAGAAACGGAAATCATGGGCCGTATGCGAAAGGGGCGGGAAATGCCGGTACGGTAAGGTCTGCCGGAGTTGATTATTTTCGGATGGCTGCTGCCTTTATGGTGGTGGCAATCCATATCGCACCTTTTTCATGTTGGAGTGAGGATATAGATTTTTTGCTGACCTATTGTCTTTGCAGGGTGGCGGTTCCGTTTTTCTTCATGACAACAGGGTACTTTGTCCTTGGACCTTATGTGAAAAGCGGATTTCGCAGGAAAAGAACCTTCTGCAAATTCATGGTGAAGAATACGGCGTTGTATCTGGCGGTCACGGCGTTGTACCTGCCTCTTACGATTTACTCCAAAAATCTGCCGGAGGGTATTGGGGGATGGATGAAAGGGCTTCTGTTTGACGGAATTTTCTACCATCTATGGTATTTTCCGGCGGTACTGGTTGGGTGCCTGTTGGTGGTTTGGCTGCTTCGGGCAGGAAACCAGGTTCTGCTTTTGGCGGCGGTGGCCACAGGGCTTGCGTACGTAATCGGTCTGTTCGGTGACAGCTATTACGGTGCAATCCAAGGGGTGCCTAAGCTTGAGGCATTGTATAATGGAATCTTTCAGATTAGCAGCTACACGCGAAACGGCGTATTTTTTGCACCGGTCTTTCTCCTGCTTGGTATGGGAATCGCCTGTATGGGGAGGCTGTATCCCAAAAGGGTCTGTGTATGGGGAATGGCGCTGTCTGTTTTGCTTCTTATGGTCGAGGGTTTAATCACTTACAGCCTGAAATGGCAGAGGCATAACAGTATGTATGTTTTTCTGATTCCAACAATGTTTTTTCTGTTTCAATTATTACTGATGTTTGAGGGGAGGGCGCCGGCATTTACACGAAAGGGCTCGCTGGTTGTGTATGTCATCCATCCGGCGGTGATTGTGGTACTGCGCGGGATGGCAAAAGGGGCGGGACTTACAAAACTGCTGGTTGACAATACTTTTATACAGTATGTTTCGGTTTGCGTAGCGTCGCTTATGGCGGCGGTTGTATTAGTTCGTTTAAAAGGAAGATTATGAGGAGGTTTGGCATGGATAGCAAGCATGATAAAAATCAAAAGGGAAGGGCATGGATTGAACTGAATCTTGACAATCTGGCTCATAATGTAAAGCAGTTTCAGAAGCTTCTGCCAAAGAAATGTGCGCTGATGCCGGCAGTCAAGGCAAACGCCTATGGCCATGGCGCGGTGCAGATTGGGCTTAAGCTGGCCGAGATGGGAATCAGGGATTACTGCGTGGCTTCTGCAAGCGAGGCGGTAGAACTTCGCAGGGCAGGGATTAAAGGACAGATTTTGATTTTGGGTTATACGTCTCCCTGCCAGCTTCATGACTTGGCGGACTATCAACTGACGCAGACGGTGGTGGATTTGGCATATGCCAGGGTGTTAAATGATTACGGTCAGCCCCTATGCGTCCATGTGGGGATTGATACGGGTATGCACCGTCTTGGAGAGCGCAGCGAGGATGTGGAGAAGATATGTGAAATCTGGGGGCTTGAGAATTTGAGGATTACAGGAGTCTACTCCCACTTAAGCGCTTCGGATGGGAATTCTGAGGCAGAGATTGCATATACGAGGAAACAAATTGAAGAATTCCAGGCAGTTGTAGAGACTCTGCACAGGAGAGGAATTTCCGGTTTTAAGACCCATTTACAGGGAAGCTATGGGGTGCTGAACTATCCGGAGCTTGAATTTGACTACGCGCGGGTGGGGATTGCCCTTTATGGGACGCTTAGTATGCCTGGCGATAAAATCAAGGCTGATGCCAAGCTTAGGCCGGTGCTGTCTCTGAAAGCGAGGGTTACATGCGTAAAGGTATTGCATGAGAATGAAGCCGCTGGTTATGGGCTTGCGTTTCGGGCAGATAGGGAGATGCGGATTGGGGTGGTTTCCATCGGATATGCGGACGGGATTCCCAGGGAATTGTCAAATAAGGGGTATGCTCTGGTAAATGGGTGCAGGGCGAATGTGATTGGACGGGTCTGTATGGACCAACTGCTTTTGGATGTGACGGGCGTGCCGAAGGTGTCTGCCGGAGACGAGGCGGTGTTTATCGGGAGAAGCGGGGAACGAGAGATACTGGCTTGTGAGGCGGCAGAATGTGCGGGGACGATTTCTAATGAGATTTTGAGCAGATTGGGGAGTCGGGTGGAGAGGGTGATAAGATTGGACAAATCCAGGTATGAATAATTGGAGTACAAGCTGCGGTATGGTATAATAGGTTTCAGGGGGTGGAGGATAAAATGGATAGACCTATTACAACATTATTTATGCTTATGTCTGTTGATGGCAAAATCAGCACTGGCGCATCAGATCATTTAGACGTGGATAAGGATTTCCCTAAAATTGCAGGGGTGAAAGAAGGATTACATCAATATTATGAAATAGAGCAGACAACAGATTTATGGTCGCTTAATTCCGGAAGAGTGCAAGCCAAAATCGGTATTAACACAGCGGACATGCCAAATAAAACGCCTGTTTCCTTTGTTGTAATTGATAATAAACATTTAAAAGAACATGGCATCCGTTATTTTTGTTCTTTATCAAAACAATTTGTGCTGGTTACATCCAACACAAAACATCCGGCATTTGAAATACAAGAAGATAATCTTCATATTATATTTCAAAATGAGCTATCGTTGAAAGATGTACTTACAAAACTCAAATCAGAATATAGTTGTGAGAGAATAACGATACAAACTGGCGGTACATTAAATGAACTGTTTCTCCGTGAAAAGCTGATAGATTATCTTGATATTATTGTAGCACCTGTATTAGTTGGCGGTAAAGATACCTCCACTTTAATTGATGGGAAATCCTTATTGTCAGAAAGCGAATTATCAAGATTAGGTGTGTTGAAATTGCAAGAATGTGTAGTTTTGGAAAACTCGTATCTTAGATTGCGTTATGGGGTAATAAAAAATGATAAATATGATTATCAAGGTGGCCACTGACGATGCATTGCGTAAGAGGTTGTACAAGGAATATCAGTTGTAATCGTCCTTAGCAAGCCTTTTTAGCACCTTCGGAAAATAAGCCCCCAGTTCAGTAATATCTGCAAATTATATTTGCCTGAATACACCGAATATGCTATACTAACCACAAAGAGAGCTGACATAATACATTATTGTCCGTAGAGCATAATATATTATAAGTAGGAGGAAGATTCATGAGACTAGTTACACGTTCAGATTTTGATGGTTTGGCATGCGGTGCATTGCTTCTGGAGGCAGGCATCATTGATGATTGGAAGTTTGCGCATCCAAAGGATATACAGGACGGCCTGCTTGAGATTACTGAGAATGACTGTCTTGCCAATGTACCCTTCGTGGAAGGGTGCGGATTATGGTTTGACCATCATTCCAGCGAGCATGAGAGAATGGAGCTTGAGGGGCGGTACAATGGGGAGAGCCGCATCAGCCCGTCTTGTGCAAGAATTATATATGAATATTACGGTGGTAAGAAGACATTCCCCCAATTTGACGACCTGATGGAAGCAGTTGACAAGGTGGATTCCGGAAATCTGTCTGTAAAGGAGATTATGAACCCGTCAGGGTGGATACTGATTGGTTTCCTGATGGATCCGCGGACAGGCTTAGGAAGATGGAGGCAGTTCTCCATCTCTAATTACCAGTTGATGGAGAAGCTGATGGACTCATGCCGCACCTTAAGGACTGAGGAGATTCTTGCCCTTCCCGATGTGCAGGAGCGTATCGAGACATATATTGAACAGACGGTGAAGTTTAGGAAGATGATCACAGAGCATACGGTGGTGGACGGCAATGTCATCGTCACAGACTTAAGAGGCGTAGAGCCAATCTACACAGGCAACCGCTTTATGATTTACAGTATGTATCCGCAGCAGAATATTTCCGTATGGATTGTCAGCGGGCGCGGCGGACGGGGATGCTCAGCAGCAGTAGGTTACAGCATTTTGAACAAGACTGCAAGCATTGACGTGGGCAGCCTGATGCTCAAATATCACGGAGGAGGCCATCGCAAGGTAGGAACCTGCCAGTTTACTGAGGATAACATGGAGGAGGAGCTTCCAAGAATGCTTTCCGAGCTCAGTGAGATGGCGAACAAATAGAATATTCCAATATTTACATCAAGCCTCCCTCTGGTATTCTGTGATAGAATAGTTATGTATCTATCAAGAACAAGGAGGAGGATGACACGATGTTTCAAGAGGCGAAAAGAGATGCAGATGTGGAGAAGGTCTGCAGGGTTTTTGGCGACTACATAAAAGCCAGCCCCTATCTTGAATGGCTTTGGTCGGACAAGCTCGGATATGTCCTGATGCAGATTAACCTTGAACATCAGGAGATCGTGGAGAGCCATGTGATTACAGATGCCAGAAGGCTGTGCTGGATTCTGTTTAACGAGATTGCCGACGACGTACTTGAGAGAACCCCAAACGACCATGCCACCTATGATGCAGACGCGGCTGAGCGCGCCAGGATCCAGAAGCGTCTGAAGCCCTACACAGACCAGCTCACAGAGTACAGCGGTCTTTGTGAGAAGCTGTGGGAGAAGTAGAACGAATAGAAAACGTGCAGGCTTAGTCCTGCACGTTTTCTATATCAGAGATATCTGAATCAATGACCAGTGAATAGTTGGTATAATATACAACAAAGCCAGGCTTCGCCCCATTAGGTTTCTTGACATGTTTTTTCTCCACATAATCAATCTCAACCTTATCGCTGCCGCGGTTCTTGGAATAATAGGCTGCAAGCCGTCCCGCCTCCTCAAAGGTGCGGTCCGGAAGCTCGTTCCCTTTTGTCTTTACGATGACATGAGAGCCGGGGGCGCCTTTTGCGTGGAACCACCAGTCATTCCCACTGGCAAATGAGAAGGTCAGTTCATCATTCTGAAGATTATTCTTTCCCACATACATGTGATATCCGTCGCTGGAAATGTAGTGTAAGGGCTTGCTAGTGAGCTTCACTTTTTTCTTGGTAAATTTTCTTCTGATGTATCCGCTTTGCATCAATTCCTCTTTAATCTGCGCTAAGTCGGTTTCGTTCATGGCGATATCCAAAGCGTTGCTGATGGATTCCAGATATTGAATATCGCCAGCGGTCTCTTGTATCAATTCTGTAAGGGCTTCAAAAGTCCGTTTCTGCTTATTATATTTTGCAAAATATTTCTGAGAATTTTCCTGGGGCGTCATAGTTGGGTCAAGGGGGATGGTAATCTCCTGGTCTGTGTAATAATTCAGGGCGGTCAATTCCTTTGCGCCTGCGGGGAGGCTGTATCCATAGATATTAATCAGCTCGCCGTAGACCTTGTACTTGTCCCGATTTTCCGTGTCTTTAAGCTGTTTTGACTGCAAGTCGTATTTTTTGCGGTTACGTTCTAAGGAAATCTGTACCACATGGCGCAGGTCTGTGCTTTTCTGACGGATTCGCGTCAGCGTGTTTTTGGTGGCGTAATAGGTCTTAAGCACTTGGGAAATGGAATCAAACTCCTTTAAGGTATATTGGGTAAAATGGGACAATGGAATGGCGGAAAATTCCTTCGGCCCGTTTTTATCATAGTAAATCCCAGGTTTGAAGCTGCCAAGCTTTACATTTTCCATATAGTAAGAAAACTGCCGGTAAAGATGTGCAAGCATATCGTAAGTCAAATCCCTGGCGGTCATATTGGATTCAATTCCTGCAAGAGAGCAGATTTCCTCCGCTGCCAAAGGGCTTAAGCCTGTGAAGCTGGTATAGATGGCTTTGCCAAGGAAAGAGGGCTTCTCCTTAAGGGCCTTAACAAAGTCCTCCTGGGCGGCGGTCAGGGGATTAAGCTTTGCCATGGTATCCGGTATAAAATAATCCCGTCCGGGAAGCACCTCTCGGACAGAGCTCATCTGTGCATTGACATGCTTGATACTGTCAATGATCCTGTCCTTATCGTCACAGAAAATGATGTTGCTGTGTTTTCCCATGATTTCGATGATTAATTTCTTCCTGCACAGATCCCCAAGTTCATCCAGATGCTCAATGTCCAGATGAATAATGCGCTCAAGCCCAGGCTGCGAGACTTTTGTGATACGCCCGTTCCCGATATGCTTGCGAAGCAGCATACAGAAGTTGGGGGCGGTCATAGGGCTTGGTTTATTCTCGTCCGTCAGATATATCAAAGGAAGGGACGCGCTGGCAGAAATATAGAGCCGGTATGCCCCGTCAGATGTCTTGATGGTAAGCAAAAGCTCGTCCGTCTCCGGCTGTGCGATTTTGGTAATCCGCCCGCCTGCCAGAGTGTCTCCAAGCTCTTTTGCTACCGCTGCAACTGTAATTCCGTCAAATGCCATAGTCTGAAAATCTCCTTTCTTAAATGTCACTGTTATATATACAATGTTCACAGCATTACTTCTTTATTTCCTCCATACCGCAATAGTATAACATGGTTGACTCATTTTGCCAAATGCCTTATAATGAATGAGGTAATAAATTTGAATATAAGAATAGAGGTTCATATCATGATAAACAGTATGACAGGCTTTGGACGCTGTGAGAGTTCGGACGGGGACCGGAGGTTTACCGTCGAGATGAAGGGTGTGAATCACCGCTATCTGGATGTGAATATCCGTATGCCTAAGAAATTGAATTTATTCGAGACTGCGATCCGTAATCTTTTGAAGCAGAGTATCCAGAGGGGGAAGGTTGATATTTTTATCACCTACGAGGATTTATCTGAGAATCAGGCGTCTTTGAAGTACAATGAGCAGTTGGCAGGCGAGTACCTTGCCTATTTCCGGCAGATGGAGGAGAAGTTTTCTTTAGGAAACGACATTCGGGTTTCCACTCTTTTGCGGTGTCCGGAGGTGCTCACCATGGAAGAACAGACCATGGACGAGGAGGAGTTGTGGAACGGGCTTAAGAAGGCGCTTAATGGTGCGATCCTGCAGTTTGTGGAGACAAGGGCGCAGGAGGGAACCAATCTTAAAGAGGATATCCTTAAGAAGCTTGGCGGGATGCTGACACTGGTGGATTATATCGAGGAACGGTCACCCCAGATTGTGGCGGAGTACAGAGAGAAGTTAGAGAATAAGGTTCGTGAGCTGCTTTCGGATACTCAGATGGAGGAGGGCAGGATTGCCGCCGAGGTAGTCATATTTGCGGACAAGATCTGTACGGATGAGGAGATTGTAAGGCTTAGAAGCCACGTTGTACATATGAAGGAAACCTTGCAGTCTGAGGAAAGCGGTATTGGACGCAAGTTAGATTTTATTGCGCAGGAGATGAACCGGGAAGCCAACACCATTCTTTCCAAGGCAAATGACCTGGAGGTTTCCAATGCAGGGATTGATTTAAAGACAGAGATTGAGAAGGTAAGAGAGCAGATTCAGAATATTGAGTAGAGGTAGAGAGGACAAGTTCATGAGCGAGAGAGGGATTTTAATCGTGGTGTCCGGATTTTCCGGCGCCGGCAAGGGTACGGTCATGAAAGAGATCATGAGACGGTATGATAATTATGCTCTGTCGATTTCCGCTACAACCAGGAAGCCAAGGACGGGCGAGGAGGACGGACGGGAATATTTTTTTAAATCCGTTGAAGAATTTGAAAAAATGATTGCGAAAGATGAACTGATAGAGTATGCTAGGTATGTGGACAATTACTATGGAACGCCCAGAGGCTATGTGGAGGAGCAGTTGGACGCAGGGAAGGATGTAATCCTGGAGATTGAGATTCAGGGCGCCCTTAAGGTGAAGGAGAAGTTTCCCAAGGTCCTGCTTTTGTTCGTGACTCCGCCTACGGCGAAGGAGTTGAGGTCGCGCCTTGAGGGGCGGGGAACCGAGACGAAGGACGTGATTGATTTCCGCATGAATCGGGCGAAGGAGGAAGCCGAAGGAATGAATCAGTACGATTACCTGATCGTCAATGATGTTCTTGAGGAATGTGTGGAGCAGGTTCATCAGATCATTCAGGGAGAGCACAGAAGAAGTTACCGCAATAAGGCGTTTATAGAGCATATGAAGGAAGAACTGAAAGGAGAATAGTGTATGCTGCACCCATCTTACACAGATTTAATGAAGGTAGTGAATAAGGATGTAGAGGAGGGCGAGACTAAGATTGTCAACAGCCGGTATTCCATCGTTATGGCGACTGCAAAGAGGGCGAGAGAGCTTATCGACGGCAACGTGCCGCTGGTGCCGGTGAAGAACGGCGAGAAGCCGCTGTCGGTTGCTATCGACGAGCTGAACCAGGCCAAGATTAAGGTTGCCGCCGAGGAGGAACGAACCGAAACGAAGGCTTCGGAGGCAGAGGATATACAGAGAGCGAAGGAATTAAGTGTGCCGGAGGAAGTTATAGAGTAATCGAAAATATTTGACGAACTTTCTGGAAGTGATGAGGGGCTATCGGAAAATGACATTTTCACACAATATATAGACATTTTCTGCCAAGAAGGATGGTATATATTGTAGAGATACGGCATTTTCCGACAGCCCTTTCTTTCCATAGCATATAGGGAGGGCTTGTATGAATATACTATTTATTTCTCTGGGGTGTGACAAGAACCTGGTGGATTCAGAGGTCATGTTGGGGCTTTTGGATGCAAAGGGATATCAGATTGTGGATGATGAGGCTTTGGCGGAGGTCATTGTAGTCAATACCTGCTGCTTTATCCATGACGCAAAGGAGGAGAGTATCCAGACCATTCTGGAGATGGCGGAATATAAAGAGACTGGAAGGCTTAAGGCTTTGATTGTAACCGGATGTCTTGCACAGCGGTATCAGCAGGAGATTCAAAAGGAGATTCCGGAGGTGGATGCAGTCCTTGGAACAACCTCCTATGACCGGATCGTCCAGACGGTGGAGGAGGCTCTTTTGGGAAAGGGGCATATGGAGATTGGCGCTCTTGACGTTCTTCCTGCGGTGGAGGAAAAGCGGCTGGTGACCACAGGCGGGCATTACGCCTATCTGAAAATCGCGGAAGGGTGCGATAAGCGCTGTACCTACTGTATTATTCCTAAGCTTCGCGGGAATTATAGAAGCGTACCCATGGAGAGGCTTTTAAAGGAGGCAAAAGACCTTGCAGGCCAGGGAGTAAAAGAGTTAATCCTGGTGGCTCAGGAAATCACTCTCTACGGAAAAGACCTCTATGGAGAGAAGTCGCTTCACAGGCTTTTGCGGAAGTTATGTAAGGTGGAAGGAATCCGATGGATACGCCTTTTATACTGCTATCCGGAGGAGGTGGACGACGAGCTGATTCAGGTAATAAAAGAAGAAAAAAAGATCTGTCATTATCTGGATCTCCCCATCCAGCATGCCAGCGACGAGATTTTGAAGAAGATGGGAAGGCGTACCTCAAAAGCTCAGCTTAAGGAGATTGTAACTAAGCTCAGGGACGAGATTCCGGATATTGCCATCCGTACCACGCTGATTACCGGTTTCCCAGGGGAGACGAACGAGCAGCACGATGAGCTTAAGGAGTTCGTAGATGAGATGGAGTTTGACCGTCTGGGCGTATTTACCTATTCGCCGGAGGAGGATACGCCGGCTGCGGATATGCCGGATCAGGTGGCAGAGGAGGTCAAGGAGGAACGGCAGGCAGAGCTTATGGAGTTACAGCAGGAGATCGCGTTTGACCAGGCAGAAGACATGATTGGACGGGAGGTGCTGGTGCTGATCGAGGGCAAGGTGGCGGATGAGGATGCCTATGTGGGGAGGACTTACCGAGATGCCCCGAATGTGGACGGGCTGATTTTCGTCCAGACAGAGGAGGAATTGGTGACCGGAGACTTTGCGAGAGTGAGAGTGACCGGCGCTTTGGATTATGATTTGATAGGAGAGTTGAGCGTATGAATTTACCAAATAAACTGACGGTGCTTCGAGTGATTATGGTGCCTTTTTTTGTATTTTTTATGTTGACGGATGTGGGAGGGGCTGCGAATAAATGGATTGCCCTCATTATTTTCTGTGTGGCGAGCCTTACGGACATGCTGGATGGGAAGATTGCGCGGGCAAGGAACCTGGTGACGAATTTCGGGAAATTTATGGACCCGCTGGCGGATAAGCTGCTGGTATGTTCTGCCATGATTTGCCTGATTCCCTCCGGAGATCTGGAGGCGTGGATTGTAATCGTGATTATTGCAAGGGAGTTCATTATCAGCGGCTTCAGGCTGGTTGCTTCGGATAACGGAATCGTCATAGCGGCAAGCTACTGGGGCAAGTTTAAGACCGTTTCCCAGATGGCCATGATTATTGTGCTGATCGCGGACTTCGGCGGTGCATTTACTATGATTGGAACTGTGTTAATCTGGGTATCCTTAATCTTGACGGTGGTTTCTTTGATTGATTATGTTGCTAAGAATGTACAGGTATTGACACAAGGGGGTATGTAACGAATGACGGTAGAATTTATTTCTGTGGGAACAGAGATTTTATTGGGAAATATTGTGAATACCAATGCGGCGTACTTATCTGAGCAGTGCGCGGCTCTGGGGCTTTCCTGCTATCACCAGTGTGTGGTGGGGGATAACGAGGAACGGTTGGAGAGAGCCGTAAGGCAGGCTCTTTCCAGGTCGGATATTTTGATTCTAAGCGGCGGCCTTGGCCCTACGAAGGATGATTTGACCAAAGAGGTTGTGGCGAGGGTGTTTGGAAAGGATTTGTATGAGGATGCCCACACAAGGGAGAGGATTGAAAGCTATTTCAAAAGGGTGAGAAGCGGCCAGGTGACGCCTAACAACTGGAAACAGGCCATGGTGCCAGAGGGCGCTAAGGTGGTGGATAACCATAACGGGACGGCGCCGGGGCTGATTATAGAGGAGAATGGGAAAATCGCTATCCTGCTGCCTGGCCCGCCAAACGAGATTAAACCTATGTTTGAGAGGGATATCGCGCCTTATTTGAATCGTCTACAACCGGAGGGGCTTTACTCGAAGATGGTGAAGATTTGTTCCATTGGGGAGAGTAAGGCGGAGACTATGGTTGCGGATTTGATGGACGCGCAGACGAATCCTACCATTGCGCCTTATGCAAAGACGGGGGAGGTGCATTTCCGTGTGACGGCCAAGGCTTCTGACGAGGAGGAGGCAGAAAAGCTGTTCGCGCCTCTTATGGAGGAGTTATTTAGCCGGTTCGGGGATAAGATTTATACGACCAGGGAGGAGGTGACCCTGGAAGCGGCCATCGTCAGTCTCCTTGAGGAACACAAAATGACCATGACGACGGCAGAATCCTGTACAGGAGGGCTTTTGGCAGGCAGAATCATGAATGTGGCAGGCGCCTCAAACGTGTACAAGGAGGGATATATTACCTATTCTAACGATGCTAAAGAGCGTATCCTTGGGGTGAAGCGGGAAACTCTGATGCAGTACGGCGCAGTAAGCCGGCAGACTGCCGAGGAGATGGCGCGGGGCGTGGCAAATGTGGCGGGCGCAGATGCGTCTCTCAGTGTGACAGGGATTGCAGGGCCGGGAGGCGGAACTTCGGATAAGCCGGTGGGGCTTGTCTACGTGGGCTGTTATGTGAAGGGACATGTCCGTGTGGAGGAGTTCCATTTTACAGGGAACAGGGATAAGAACCGAGAGTTTGCCGTGGCGAGGGCGCTGACCCTTCTTCGGGAGGAGTTGATCGGGAGAAAGTAAGCAGGCAGGTTTATCTGCCTTAAGGATATACTAGGAGGCTTTCATAATGGAAATAAGGATGTTACAGCAGCCGGAGTTGCTTCCGGCGCTGCATCTTGTGTGGGAGGTCTATGCGGAGACGATTGCACCGAATAGTTCCCCAGAGGGTGTAGCATCATTTCAGAAGTTTATTAAATACGATTATATCAGCCAGGTATGGCAGCGGGGAGAGTTGATTTTCTTTGGCGCATACGAGGAGGGGACGCTGTGCGGCATCCTTGCCATAAGGCCGGACGGCCATATCGCTCTGTTTTTCGTGAAAAAGGAACGTCAGGGACAGGGAATCGGCCATATGCTTTTTGACCATGCCTATCACTATTGCGCCCAATATCTGCACGCTGACAGGATGACGGTCAATGCGGAGCCGGATGCAGTGGAACGGTACATACATATGGGTATGCGGCCTGTTTCCGGAGAACAGGTAAGGGAAGGGATGCGCTATGTCCCTATGGAGATGTATGTGAATTTAGGGATGGTGTCTCCCAAAAGCCGGCACTCGAAAGCGCCGTGGATTGCCCTTGGGGTATTTGGCGTAGTTTTGGTGCTTTTGTTGATGTTTATTGGCGTCAGTGCGTTTCGGGATTTCCGAAGGGAGATTGGCCGTCAGCGGGATTGGATATATGATGAGCCGGATTATGATTATGACGATGACTATGACTACGATTATGATTATGGATTTGGCTCTGAAGAAATTCCAGAGGAGTATAGCGGCGGATATGAGGAGTCCGAGGAATTGTCGGGTATCTGGGTGATTCCGGAGATGATTGACGAGGATGTGTCCTATGAGCTGGAAGAAGACGTGTACGAATTTTCGGATGATGAGAAACAGTCCATGATGATTCAATTCAGGGTGGCTTATCCTAAGCTTCGCGGGTTAGCGGATGCTTCTGTACAGAAAAAGGTCAATGATATCTTAAAGGCGCGGGCTATGGAGTCGGTGAAGAAGATTTATGACGATCCTGCACCGGAGATTAAGGAGAGGGTATTAGGGGAGGATTATCCTATCTTAATTGACTATGTGGATTATAAGGTCTGCTATGCTTCCGAGGATGTGCTCAGTGTGGTGTACGAGGATTACTGTTATGAGGGCGGGCAGGATTACTATGCTCAGCATTTGCGCACCTGTAATATCAGCCTGAAGGACGGGAAGGTGTACGAGGTAAAGGATATCGCAGAGCTCAGTGACAAATTCATGGACGAATGGCTGGTAAGGATGCGAAGGGAGGCGGGGGACGATACGTTCCTCGCAGAAGCGGATATGAATACTTTGAAGAAGGCCCTGGAGGGGGACAGCCAGAACGGAGTGTATGATGTGAATTTCTTCCTGTATACCGATGGAATTGAGATTGGGTTTGATCTGAATTATGCCAGTGATGATGAGAATAACAAGGGTTATGTGTGGGTGACCGCGCCCTTTAGCTTCGATGAGATGAAGGAGTATGGGGCGGGCAGTGACCTGTGGAAGAATTTAGGGTAATATTTTAAGTATGTACGCAGGAGGTGCTTTTTGGCATCTCCTGATTGCATTTCGGCGGTATATTTGCCGAAAGCATATGAGTTTTTAAAAGCGTCGCGTGCACCATTTTTCAAGGAGGCTGATAAGGGAGTATAGAAGCGTCGCCATGATGCACAGAAGGACGATGCTCATCAAGAGCCAATCCATTTTAAACACCTGGCTTGAATAGATAATCAGATAACCAAGCCCGTCTCTTGCCGCCAGGAATTCACCGATGATTACGCCCACCAGGCACAGTCCGATATTGACCTTCATATTGCTGATAATCGCCGGAATTGAGCTTGGCAGCACCACCTTCGACAAGGCGTGGAGCCGGTTGCCGCCCAGGGTATAGATTAGCTTCACTTTACCTGGATCTACGGTGGTGAAGCTGGTGTAAAGGCTTAAGATGCTTCCGAAAATGGCGACTGACATACCCGCCACGATAATGGTCGTCTTTGTCGCGCCGAGCCATACGATCAGAAGGGGCGCAAGCGCGGACTTGGGAAGGCTGTTTAACACCACCAGGTAGGGGTCTAAGATTTCGGATAGTTTGCTGCTGAACCACAGGGCAACTGCCACCAGGATGCTGATGGCAATTACGAGCAGGAAGCTTAGGATTGTTTCATACAGGGTGACTCCCAGGTGGAGAAAGATGCTCTTATCCAGAAGCATTTCCCAAAAGCAAAGGGCGATCTTGGAGGGACTGCTAAAAATAAAAGAATCTATGATTCCAACATTCGCCGTGAATTCCCACACAAATAAAAAACTTAACAGAATCAATATTCGCGATATCCTGACAATCCGTTTGTGCCTGCGGTGCATAAGGAGATATTTCTGCTGGCCTGCTGACAGGTTACTCATCTGTATTCAACTCCTTCCATATGAGATTAAAATATGTTTTAAATTCCGGTGCGTTGCGCCGGTTCAGCGGGGTGTCTGCGTCAAGGCCGAAGATCAGGGGGATCGTCTGCTTGATGGCGGCGGGACGTCCGGAGAGGATGATGACTCGGTCTGCAAGGGAGATGGCCTCTGACAGGTCATGAGTTACCAGGAGTGCGGACTTTCCCTCTTTGCGGATAATCTGGCCGATATCGTCCCCTACGGTCAGCCGTGTCTGATAGTCCAGTGCAGAGAAGGGTTCATCCAGAAGCAGAAGGTCTGGCTCTAATACCAGGGTACGGATTAGGGCTGCCCGCTGGCGCATACCTCCTGACAGCTCGGAGGGGCGGGAGGCTTCAAACTGACGCAGTCCGTAAAGGTCTAACAATTCGTGCGCCCTCTGTCTGGTACGGGCGGTGAGCATATGCTGGACCTCCAGTCCAAGGAGGACGTTGTTGTAAATGGTCCGCCATTCAAAGAGTTCGTCGTGCTGGAGCATGTAGCCTACATTGGTAGTGCTCTCTTTTAAGTATTTTCCATTGATTTTAATCAAGCCTTTTTCCGGCTCAAGGAGACCGGCAATCAATGAAAGCAGGGTGGATTTGCCGCAGCCCGAAGGTCCTACGATGGATACGAATTCTCCCTTATTCAGCGCAAAGGATATGTCCGTAAGAGCAGGAGTTTCCCCTTCCAGGGTGTGATAGGCATAGTGGATATGTTTGAGTTCTAATACTTGTTCCATAGGAACCTCCTGTATTCTGTAATAAGAATCAGCTATCGTTACATTTATTTTATGTAAATATCATAAATTAGTGAGGGATTAACCTTGCCAGAAACAGTGAAAGCAGTTATAATTCAAAAGGTATACCTAAGAGACGCAGTGAAAAGTCATTTAGAGGAGAAGATTTCAGATGAATTATCAGAAAGAACTGGAGAAATTGATTGAGGGCCTGGAAAAGGAAAAGAAGGCGCCGAGCCTTCTGCTGCATAGCTGTTGTGCTCCTTGCAGCAGTTATGTGCTGGAATATCTCAGCAATTATTTTGAGATTACCACATTTTATTATAACCCCAATATTTATCCGGAAAGTGAATATACCAAACGGATTCTGGAACAGCAGACCTTGATTGCGAAGATGAAGACCCGTCACCCCATTTCATTTATGGCGGGGAATTACGATAAAGACCGCTTTTATGAGATGGCGAGGGGAATGGAGCATCTTAAGGAGGGCGGTGAGCGCTGCTTCAGATGCTATGAGCTTAGGCTTCGGGAGGCGGCGGAGGTAGCAAAAAAGTGCAGTTTTGACTATTTTGCCACGACGCTGAGTATCAGCCCTCTTAAAAACGCTGGCCGGTTAAATGAAATCGGGACGCGGCTTTCTAAGGAGTACGGGGTGGCATACCTGCCCTCTGATTTTAAGAAAAAGAACGGATATAAACGCTCGATAGAGCTGTCGAAGAAGTATGGCCTGTACCGGCAGGATTACTGCGGATGTGAATTTTCCGTAGCCGTGTCGCGCAGGGCGTAGATAAAGAGGCAGCATAATACAAGGGAGATGAAAGATATGGCACAGTTATGGGGCGGACGTTTCACGAAGGAAACGGACCAGCTAGTATATCAGTTTAACGCGTCAATCTCATTTGACAAGAGATTCTATGCCCAGGACATCCGCGGCAGTATTGCGCATGTGATGATGCTGGCGCGTCAGGGAATTCTGACGGATACTGAGAAGGAGAAGATTGTAGAGGGACTGGAGGGAATCTTAAGCGATGTGGAGAACGGAAGGCTTGAGATTACAGACCAGTATGAGGATATCCATAGTTTTGTGGAGGCGACGCTGATTGACCGGATTGGCGAGCCGGGGAAGAAGCTGCATACAGGAAGAAGCCGCAACGACCAGGTGGCGTTAGATATGAAGATGTATGCGCGGGATGAGGTACATATTTTAAACCAGCTTGTGAAAGAGCTTTTGCAGGCAATCCTTGCAGTCATGGAGGAGAATGTTGACACTTACATGCCAGGCTTTACCCATTTGCAGAAGGCGCAGCCGGTTACCCTGGCTCACCATATGGGGGCATATTTTGAAATGTTCCGAAGGGACCATGAGAGGCTTAAGGACATTTACCGGCGGATGGATACCTGTCCTCTTGGCTCAGGCGCTCTGGCGGGAACCACCTACCCGTTAGACCGAGATTACACGGCCAGTCTCCTTGGCTTCGAGGGTCCTACAAGGAACAGCATGGACGGCGTGTCCGACAGGGATTACCTGTTAGAGCTTCTGTCTGCATTGTCGATTATGATGATGCATTTGAGCCGATTTTCTGAGGAGGTAATCATCTGGAATTCCAATGAGTACCAGTTTGTGGAGATTGACGATGCTTATAGCACGGGCAGCAGTATTATGCCCCAGAAGAAGAATCCGGATATTGCGGAGTTAGTCCGCGGCAAGACCGGACGGGTCTACGGGGCGCTTCAGGCGCTTCTGGTTGCCATGAAGGGAATTCCTCTCGCTTATAATAAGGATATGCAGGAGGATAAGGAGTGGGCATTTGACGCCATTGACACGGCAAAGGGATGCCTTACGCTGTTTACCGGCATGCTTCGGACCATGCATTTTAAGAAGGAACGGATGGAGGACAGCGCGAAGCATGGATTTACCAATGCCACGGATGCGGCGGATTATCTGGTAAACCATGGAGTTGCGTTTCGGGATGCCCACGGCATTGTGGGAAGGCTTGTTCTTCTGTGCATTGAGAAGAATGTTGCATTGGATGAACTGCCTCTTGAGGAGTATCAGAGGATATCGCCAGTGTTTGAGGAGGACATTTACCAGGCAATCAGCATGGAAACCTGCGTCAATAAGCGGGTTACGGCGGGGGCGCCGGGGAGGCCGGCCATGGAGGCAGAAATTGCCGCCTGCCGGAAATACCTTGGTGAATAATTACTAGATAAAAGGAGTAAAGAAGCATGGAACAGAAATTAAGAGTAGGTATCTTAGGTGCAACAGGAATGGTCGGACAGAGATTTATATCGCTTCTTGACGGCCATCCATGGTTTGAGGTTGTGACTGTGGCGGCAAGCGGGCGGTCAGCGGGAAAGACTTATGCCGAGGCGGTAGGAGACAGATGGAAGATGGCTTCGCCCATGCCGGAGAGTGTCAAAGGGCTTACCGTGTTGAATGTAGGCGAGGTTCATAAGGTTGCCTCCACCGTCGATTTTGTGTTCAGCGCCGTGGATATGACGAAGGAGGAGATTCGCGCAATCGAGGAGGAATACGCAAAGACAGAGACTCCTGTGGTATCCAACAACAGCGCGCACCGCTGGACGCCGGATGTGCCCATGGTGGTGCCGGAGATTAACTCCGAACATTTTGAGGTAATCGAAGCCCAGAAGAAGCGTCTGGGAACGACGCGGGGATTTATTGCGGTGAAACCAAACTGTTCAATCCAAAGTTATGCGCCCTGCCTTGCGGCCTGGAAGGAATTTGGCCCCACAGAGGTGGTTGCGGCCACCTATCAGGCAATCTCAGGGGCAGGCAAGACGTTCAAGGACTGGCCGGAGATGGAAGGAAATATCATCCCTTATATCGGCGGTGAGGAGGAAAAGAGCGAGCAAGAGCCTTTGCGTGTGTTGGGGCATGTAGAGGACGGGCAGATTGTGAAAGCAAATTTGCCTAAAATCACCTGCCAGTGTATCCGCGTCCCTGTATTGGACGGCCATACGGCGGCAGTATTTATCAATTTTGAGAAGAAGCCGACAAAAGAGCAGTTGATTGAGAAGCTGTTAAGCTACAAGGGATATCCACAGGAGGCAGGGCTTCCAAGCGCGCCGAAGCAGTTTATCCAGTATTTGGAGGAGGATAACCGTCCCCAGGTAGCCCAGGATGTGAATTTCGAGAAGGGAATGGGCGTTTCGATTGGAAGGCTCAGAGAGGACAGTATCTATGACTATAAGTTTATCGGCCTGTCCCACAATACGGTGCGCGGCGCGGCAGGCGGCGCGGTACTCTGCGCAGAGGCGTTGACTGCAAAAGGATATATTAAAGCGAAGTAGCTTCAAAAGCAATAAGAAGGGCTGACGGGAAATGGTGTAATATACTGGCTCATGCTGCAAATCGGCATGGCGTATATTACAGTCGCCCGTCAGCCTGTTCATGTTTGGGGATTCGATTCACAGATTCAATTTATTTCTTTTCTTTCTTTTTCCCAGGTGGTAAAATAAATATAAATGAAAGCAAAGAACGCGAGGTAGCAGATATGGATAAAGAAATACTAAACTATACCCAAAACAGAGAGTTGTCATGGCTGAAATTCAACAAAAGGGTGCTTGAGGAGGCCCAGGATCCTACTGTGCCCCTTTTAGAGCGCATGAAGTTCGTTGCAATTTTCAGCAGTAACCTGGATGAATTCTTTATGATTCGTGTGGGAAGCCTGTTTGACATGGCGCACACGGATGCCAACCGGAGGGACAGCCGTTCCGGCTTCACCCCGAAGGAGCAGTTAGACAAGATTTTTGAGGCTGTCGCCCCGCTTTACAAGGAACGGGATAAGGCGTATGCAGAGATTAAGAAGCAGTTAAGCCCTTACGGAATCTGCGGTCTTAATTTCAAGGAGTTAGAGCAGAATGAGAAAAAGTATGTAAAGAAGTATTTCAAGGATCAGATTCTGCCGGTGCTCTCTCCCCAGATTGTAGACGCAAACCATCCGTTCCCCCATCTGCTCAACAAAGAGGTCTATGTGACGGCGAACCTAAAGTTCAAGGAGAAGCCCAATTCCAAATCCATGATGGGGCTTGTGCCGATCCCGCAGTTTGTGTCTGACGTCTTATATCTTCCAGGACACGACATACGCTACATCCGCATGGAGAAGGTCATCTTAGAACATTTGGATCTTGTCTTTTCAAAATACGAGGTATCGGACGCCAACTACATTTGCGTGACAAGGAATGCGGACATTGCGCCGGACGACGAGGCGCTGGACGTGAGCGATGATTTCCGTTACCTGATGAAGGAGACGCTGCATAAGAGACGCCGGATGGCGGTGGTCCGTCTGGAGATTGCGGAGAAAATGAAGCCGGACACGGAAGATTATTTCTGTGAGAAATTCAACATCGGGCCTCACCAGATTTTCCGCACAAAGATACCCATGAAGCTGGCGTTTATATTTGCTATCAGTGACAAGCTGCCGGAATCCATGAAGCGTTCCCTGATTTATCAGCCCTTTACGCCCCAGAATTCGGCTCATGTGCTGGATGGCAATGTGATGCGCCAGGTAAAGAAGCGGGATATCCTTTTGTACTATCCCTATGAAAGCATGAATCCGTTTCTCAAGATGATTAAAGAGGCTTCTGTTGACCCTAATGTAATGACCATCAAGATTACCATTTACCGTCTGGCGAAGAAGGCGCGGCTGGTGGAGTATCTGTGCGCGGCGGCGGAGAACGGGAAGGATGTGACTGTATTAATCGAGCTTCGGGCCAGGTTCGACGAGCAGAATAATATCGACTGGTCTGAGCGTATGGAGGAGGCAGGCTGTCGGGTGATTTATGGTTTTGAGTCCTACAAGGTTCACTCCAAAATCTGTCTGATTACATACCGTAACCGGAATGAGATTCAGTATATCACCCAGATTGGAACCGGCAATTACAATGAGAAGACGGCGGCAATGTATACCGACCTGTCGTTAATGACCGCCAATCCCATGATTGGGAAGGATGCGGCAGAATTCTTTAAGAATATGTCCATCGGGAATCTGGACGGGACTTATGAGCATCTGATTGTGGCGCCCACAAGCCTAAAGCAGAAGGTACTCTATCTCATGGATGAAGAAATCAAGAAGGGCAGCAGCGGGCGGGTCATTATGAAAATGAATTCGCTTACGGATGTGGATTATATCAGCAAGGTCTGCGAGGCTTCTAAGGCAGGCGTCAGGGTGGATTTGATTGTACGGGGAATCTGCTGTATCCTTCCCGGCGTGCCAGGGTACACGGAGAACGTTCGGGTAATGAGCATTGTGGGAAGGTATCTGGAGCATGCCCGTATTTTCAGCTTCGGAGCAGGCGCTGAGCAGAAGGTCTATATCGGCTCGGCGGACATGATGACCAGGAATACGGAGAAACGCGTGGAGGTTGCGTGCCCCATTCTGGACGACGGTATCAGACGCCAGATTAACCATTATCTGAAGGTGATGCTCGGTGATAACGTAAAGTCCAGGGTATTGTTAAGCGACGGCTCATACGTTAAGAAGAAGGCGTCAGAGCCTCTTTTGGACTCTCAGGCCGCGTTTATGGAGGAGGCCATCCACGCTAAACGGGAGACGCCTAAGGAGGAGAGAAGGCTTAGCGATTGGCTTAAGGAGTTTGTAGGGAATATCCGGAAGCAGAAATGACGCATGAAGAAATATTTTGAGGAGAGTTATTATTTATATGGGGAAATCACTTTATATTGCGGAGAAACCAAGCGTTGCGCAGGAATTTGCCAAGGCGCTTAAGATAAATGCAAGAAGGGGAGACGGATATCTGGAGTCAGAGGAGGCGGTGGTTACCTGGTGCGTGGGGCATCTGGTGACCATGAGCTATCCGGAGGTGTATGACCCAAGCCTTAAGAGGTGGAGTCTTGAGACTCTGCCTTTTATACCGAAGGAGTTTAAGTATGAGGTGATTCCGGCTGTTGCAAAGCAGTTTCACATCGTTTCGGGGCTTTTGAACCGGAAGGATGTGGAGAGAATCTATGTGTGTACTGACTCCGGACGGGAGGGGGAATATATCTACCGTCTGGTCGAGCAGCAGGCGGGGGTGAAGGGAAAGGAACGGCGCAGAGTGTGGATTGACTCCCAGACAGAGGAGGAAATCCTCAGGGGAATCCGTGAGGCGAAGGACTTAAAGGAATACGACAACCTGTCTGCCTCCGCCTATCTTCGGGCCAAAGAGGATTATCTCATGGGGATTAATTTTTCGCGGATTTTGACCCTGAAATATGGAAGCAGTATTGCGAATTATCTGAAAAAGGACCGTTCCGTTATCTCGGTGGGCAGGGTAATGACCTGTGTGCTTGGCATGGTGGTCCGCAGGGAGAGAGAGCTTCGGGAGTTTGTGGAGACGCCTTTTTATCGGGTGGTGAGCACAAACGGAGAGCCAGGGGAAACTTTCGAGGGAGAGTGGAGGGCGGTCAAAGGCTCCCGGTGGTTTGAAACATTTGACCTCTATAAAGAAAATGGCTTCAAGGCGAGGGAAAAAGCAGAGGAATTGGTTGCTTATTTAAGTGATGAGCCGCCCCTTACATGCCAGATTGTTTCCATTGAGAAAAAGAAGGAGAAGAAGAATCCGCCTCTATTGTTTAATCTTGCGGAATTGCAGAATGAGTGCTCGAAGCGGTTTAAAATCAGCCCTGACGAGACGCTCCGCATCGTTCAGGAAATGTATGAGAAGAAGCTGGTAACCTATCCCAGAACCGATGCCAGGGTGCTGTCTACGGCTGTGGCAAAGGAGATACACAAGAACCTAAACGGCCTGATGAAATATGAGCCGGCTGTGCCGTATCTTACGGATATCGTGGGCTTTGGAAGCCATAAAGGGCTTGAAAAAACCCGCTATGTCAACGATAAGCAGATTACGGACCATTATGCGATTATTCCTACGGGACAGGGGATGAATGCGTTGAATTCCCTGCCTCATTTATCGGGGAGGGTGTATGACGTGATTGTACGGAGGTTCCTCAGTATATTCTATCCTCCGGCGGTCTATCAGAAGATACAGATTGTCACAAGGATGAAGGAGGAAGCTTTTTTTGCCAGCTTTAAGGTGCTTTCTGAGGAGGGGTATCTGAAGGTTTCAGGGATTCCGGGGAAGAAGAAGGAGGCGACTGGGGCAGAGGCTTCTAAGGACAACGAGGAAAATGGGACTGAGGACCGTACAGACGCCGCGTTTTTCCAGAAGATACAGGCTCTTAAGAAGGGAATGACCCTGCCGGTTCAGTCATTGGAGATTAAGGAGGGTAAGACCTCACCGCCCAAGAGATATAATTCCGGCTCTATGATTCTTGCCATGGAGAATGCAGGACAGTTGATTGAGGATGATGAGCTTCGTGCGCAGATTAAGGGCAGCGGAATCGGGACCAGCGCCACCAGGGGGGAGATTTTGAAGAAGCTGTTTCATATTGAGTATCTTTCCCTGAATAAAAAGACCCAGATTGTCACTCCCACTCTCCTTGGGGAGATGATTTTTGACGTGGTGGAGCATTCCATCAAGTCCCTTTTAAACCCTGAGCTTACAGCCAGTTGGGAGAAGGGGCTGACCTATGTTGCGGACGGGGAGATTACGCCTGATGAATATATGGAGAAGCTGAATAATTTTATCGTAAGCAGGACGCAGGGGGTGAAGGGGCTGTATAACCAGAGCCAGCTTCGGACGTGCTATGATAAGGCGGCAAAGGCGTATGGGGCCGGCAAGGAGAAGAAAGGGAAAGAAATTTCTTAATATGCGTAAAAAATGGTGTGGCGGTTTAGAAGATGTGGTAGAATGTAAGAGGATACTCGAAACCAGAAAGAGTATGTTTAGAGGGCAGAGTGCCCGCAAAACAGAAAGAAAGGGAGACAGGCAGAATGAAGGAATTAACAGTCAAAGAGTTGTACACATTGGATGAGACGATTGCGAAGGATATCTTTGAGGGTGTTACTTATCCCTGGGAGGTGCTTCCGAAGATCAGTGAATTCATCCTCCGGCTTGGGGAGACACTTTCTGAGGAGGAATATGATAAGGTCGGTGAGGATGTGTGGATTGCCAAGTCTGCGAAGGTGTTTGAGTCTGCGTATATCCACGGGCCTGCGATTATCGGAAAAGAAGCGCAGGTGCGGCACTGTGCGTTTATTCGGGGAAATGCAATCGTCGGCGAGGGCGCTGTGGTGGGCAATTCTACTGAGCTTAAGAATGTAATTCTGTTTAACAAGGTTCAGGTGCCCCACTATAATTATGTGGGTGATTCCGTCCTTGGTTATAAGGCCCATATGGGGGCAGGCTCTATCACGTCTAACGTGAAGTCTGATAAGAAGCTTGTGGTAGTCAAGACGCCAAAGGGCAATATTGAGACTGGCATGAAGAAGTTTGGAGCCATGCTTGGGGACGAGGTGGAGGTCGGCTGCGGCACTGTGCTGAATCCGGGAAGCGTGGTCGGAAGCCATACCAATATTTATCCCCTTTCCTGCGTGAGAGGATATGTTCCTGGGGGAAGTATCTATAAGAAGCAGGGCGAGGTTGTGGAGAAGACGGAGTAGGGCGGGATTTTGCTGGACAAAGTATAGAAGAATGAGGAGGAGTTAGATGCAGAAGATTGGGTTTATCGGTGTGGGAATCATGGGCAAATCTATGGTCCGCAATCTGATGAAGGCTGGATTTGAGCTTCATATTTTTGCCAGGACAAAGGCAAAGGTTGAGGATGTGATTGGAGAGGGGGCTGTTTTCCATGAGTCGATTAAAGACTGTGTAGAGGGCTGTGAAGCCGTGATTACAATCGTCGGGTTCCCTCAGGATGTGGAGGAGGTGTACTTTGATACAGGGAATATTCTGGACAGCGCTATGGAGGGGGCTTATCTGATTGACATGACTACCACCAGCCCTATGCTTGCCAAGAAGATTTGGGAAGCGGGAAGCGATAAGGGCTTCCATGTGTTGGACGCGCCTGTGACGGGCGGAGATACCGGCGCGAAGGCGGGAACGCTGTCGATTCTCGTTGGTGGTAAGAAAGAGGACTACCAGGCATGTATGCCATTGTTTGAAGCCATGGGGACGAATATCAACTATCAGGGCGGGGCAGGCTGCGGGCAGCACGCTAAGCTGGCGAATCAGATTATGATTGCAGGGGCGTTGTCGGGTGTCTGCGAGGCTCTCACCTATGGAAAGGCTAAGGGGCTTGACCTTCAAGTGCTGCTTGATTCCGTTTCAACAGGGGCGGCGGGCAGTAAGCAGTTGGATACCTTCGGGCCGAAGATACTGGCAGGGGATTTTGCGCCAGGGTTCTTTATGAAGCATTTTATCAAGGATATGAAGCTTGCGCTTACGGAGGCGAATATGAGTGGCCTGTGCCTGGAGGTGTTGAGCCAGGCGTTGGCGAATTATGAGGAGTTGGCGGCAGAAGGCTACGGAGACCTTGGAACCCAGGCGTTGATGAAGTATTATGAAGAAACAGCAAACGAATCATTTTTGTAATGGAGGAGACAAAATGGCAAGTGAGAATTTTGTAACATTTGAGATTGGAAAGACGAAGCATATTGCGCTGGTGGCTCATGACGGCAAGAAGAAAGAGCTGGTAGAGTGGTGCGACAAGAATAAGGAGATTCTAAAGGGGCATTTCCTGTGCGGCACAGGTACAACGGCCAGGCTGATTGCAGAGAAGACGGGGCTTCCGGTGAAGGGGTATAACAGCGGTCCTTTAGGCGGAGATCAGCAGATTGGCGCGAAGATTGTTGAGGGACAGATTGATTTCATGATTTTCCTGTGGGATCCGTTGGAGGCTCAGCCTCATGATCCGGATGTGAAGGCTTTGCTGCGTATTGCGGTTGTGTATGACATCCCCATTGCTAATAATCTGGCAACGGCGGATTTCATGCTGAATTCTAAGTATATGGACGGGACATATAACCGAAGGGTGGAGAATTTCAATAAGACGGTTCAGGAACGGGTGGAGAAGATGAAATAGGGATTGAAATAAGTAAGGGGGCTGTCGGTGTGATGGCCCCTTTGCCGTATAACAACGGAAGGGATGTATCCTAAAGTGTTTAAAAGCAATTAAGACAGCTTATAAGACAGTTAAAAGCATTACAAAAGGCCAATAGCGAACCCACCTATTATTGGCTCTCTATCTTATGAGCAATTTTCCGCAAAATTTCTTCCCTGACTCCCTCAGCCGGTTTTAAATCATCGTCTACATCGCCTTCTGACTCCCTTTCAAGGCTTTGCGCTTCTTCCATATAGCGGTCTTTTATACATTTTTCTAATTTATCCATAACGACCCTCCATATAAAATGATACTATATATATGTTAAAAATGGTACTGGAAAATATTGGAATGTCAAGTCATTCTTTAAAAATTATATAAATTTTATGAAATCAAACAATCGCAATCATATATCATTTGTGCTATACTAGATGATGCCATGGATGACCTTTTAACCTTGGCATCATACCAATATTATAAAGACTAGGAGTGATTCACATGCCAGTAATCCGGCCTTTCAGATGTGTGCGTCCGGCAGAGGACAAGGCTTCTGCCATTGCCGCGCTTCCCTATGATGTGTATAACCGAAAGGAGGCAAAAGCGGTTGTAAAGGACAACCCCCTTTCTTTCTTGAAAATAGACCGTGCGGAGACGCAGTTTCCGGAGGATATAGATATGTATTCCCCCCAGGTGTACGAGCGTGCCAGGCAGACGTTTCAGGAGATGATTAAGGACGGCTCCTTTGTGACGGAGGAGGCCGCCTGCTATTTTCTCTATGCTTTAACCTACAACGGGAGGACTCAGACCGGTATCGTGGGCTGCGCGTCGGTTGACGATTATCTGAATGGAACAATCCGAAGGCACGAGAATACCAGGGAGGACAAGGAGAAAGACCGGATTTGTCATATAGACACCATGAATGCCCAGACAGGACCCATCTTCCTTGCATACCGCAGGCAGGCAGAGCTTGAGAGAATTGTCCGAAAGGTGAAGGAGTTTCCTCCACTCTATGATTTCACGTCAGAGGACGGTATCCGTCATGAAGTGTGGCGGATTGAGGCGGATTCTCAGGAAACAGAAAAGATTGGGGAGATTTTTTTTAGGATTGGCTGCGTCTATATTGCGGACGGGCACCACAGGGCAGCGTCGGCTGTGAAGGTAGGGTTAAAGCGCCGCCAGGAGTATCCGGATTATGACGGGACGGAGGAATTCAATTATTTCCTGTCAGTGCTGTTTCCGGAAAATGAGCTTCAGATATATGACTATAACCGTGTAGTGACAGGATTGAATGGGCTTTCCTTTGAGGAGCTGCTAAAAGGCATTGAAAAGCATTTCCATATAGAAGAAAAGGCTTTGATTTTCCGTCCGGAACGGAAAGGCGAGGTGGGAATGTACGGAAACGGCAGATGGTATCGGCTGACGGCTCATGAGGATTTGTATACGGGAGAACCGGTGGAGGATTTGGATGTGTCTGTTCTGCAGAACTATATATTAGAGCCGCTGCTTGGAATCAAGAATCCCAAGGCAGAGCCGAGGCTTACGTTTGTGGGCGGAATCCGAGGGCTTGAGGAGCTAGTACGGTTGGTGGACGAGGCGGCTTTGAATAGGACACCTCTAAAAAGAGAGGAAAAAGTGGCATTTGCCATGTATCCCACCTCCATGGAGGAGTTGCTTGCCGTGGCAGACGCAGGAGGGCTGATGCCGCCCAAATCCACCTGGTTTGAGCCAAAGCTTAGAAGCGGCCTGTTTATACATATGATAGAAGCAAATTCTGAGTCGGCAGCCACGAATATGTAAGAGAGTCTAAAAATTATGATAGAAGAAAGGTGAAGAAAACAAATGAAAATAGCAGTAGCAGGAACAGGATACGTGGGACTTTCGATTGCCACCCTGTTGTCACAAAAACATGAAGTAACCGCCGTGGACATTATACCAGAGAAGGTTGAGTTGATTAATCAGAGGAAATCCCCAATCCAGGACGAGTACATTGAGAAATATCTGGCAGAAAAAGACTTGAAGCTTAAAGCCACGCTGGACGGGGAGGCTGCATACACGGACGCAGATTTCGTCGTTATTGCGGCGCCTACCAATTACGACAGCAAGAAGAACTTTTTTGATACCAGCGCCGTGGAGGCTGTAATCCAGCAGGCGATTCAGTATAATCCGGATGCGGTGCTGGTAATCAAATCAACGATTCCGGTAGGATTTACGGCGTCTGTCCGTGAGAAATACCACTGTGACAACATTATTTTCAGTCCGGAGTTTCTGCGGGAATCCAAGGCACTTTACGATAACCTCTATCCGAGCCGTATTATCGTGGGTACAGACGTGATGAATGCCCGCCTGGTGAAGGCCGCCAATACATTTGCCTCTCTGCTTAAAGAGGGGGCGCTTAAGGAGGAGATAGACACGCTGATTATGGGCTTTACCGAGGCGGAGGCGGTTAAATTATTTGCCAATACCTATCTGGCCCTTCGTGTGTCCTACTTTAATGAGCTGGATACCTATGCGCAGATGAAGGGACTGGACACACGGCAGATTATCGAGGGCGTCTGCCTTGACCCGCGTATCGGGACTCATTATAACAATCCCTCCTTCGGGTATGGCGGTTACTGTCTGCCAAAGGATACGAAGCAGCTCTTGGCAAACTATGCTGACGTGCCTCAGAACATGATGTCAGCAATCGTGGAAAGCAACCGGACGAGAAAGGATTTCATCGCGGACTGTGTGCTGGAGATTGCCGGAGGCTATGGCGCGAACGGCGAGTACAGCGCCGGAATGGAGGGAGAAGTGGTTGTAGGCGTCTACCGCCTGACCATGAAATCCAATTCCGATAATTTCCGTCAGAGCTCTATCCAGGGCGTGATGAAGCGAATCAAGGCAAAGGGCGCCACGGTTGTGATTTACGAGCCGTCACTGGCGGATGGAAGCACGTTTTTCGGCAGCAAGGTGGTAAATGACCTGGCGAAATTTAAAGAGATGAGTCAGGCGATTGTTGCCAACAGGTATGATAGCTGCCTGGACGACGTGAAGGATAAGGTCTATACCCGTGATATTTTCCAGAGAGATTAAGTAAGGGATTTGAAAAAAAGTGTAATTTTGGGAGTTGCGCCCATATTAGATTTTTGATTGACAGGCGTGTAAAGTTGTGATACCATACCCTTCGTTGCACAATACATGTAACAAATTTGTAATAATTGTAATAAAGTCGAAATTATTGAATATACTTTATTAAAACAATGTTCATGTATTGTAACAATAGGAGGGAAGTATTTATGATAAAAAATAAAAAAATCAATTCAATGGTTGCGGTTGTCTCTGCCTGTTCGCTGTTGACAGTAGGATTTACCAGCGAGGCGGCTTCCGCACAGCCGGAGGCAAGTCTGGCGGTCAGCGCAAGGGATACGCAGCAGCTCGTGAAGCTTTCGCGGGAAACCTTCCAGGTCACACCGGACGCGCTTATGGTATCAACGAAGGATAAAATAGAGGAGCAGCAGAGAATAAAGATCGAGGAGATTGAGCGCAGAGAGCGTGAAGCAAAGGAAAAGGCGGAGCGTGAAGCCCGTGAGAAGGCAGCGGCGCTTCAGTCACAGTATCAGGAATTGATGGCGTCCATTATTTTCTGTGAGGCCGGCAATCAGCCCTATGAAGGGCAGGTGGCGGTTGGCGCAGTCATCATGAACCGAGTGAGAAGCAGCGCATATCCCAACAGTATTGAAGGTGTAATCTATCAGTCAGGACAGTTTGGGCCAGCGTCTACGGGATGGCTTGACAGGGTCAGAAACAGCCGCGGTTATACGGCCAGCGCCATGCAGGCGGCAAATGATGCCCTGGCAGGGGCGAATCCTATTGGCGGATGCCTGTATTTCGACCAGGGCGGATACGGGATGAAGATTGGCGCACATTATTTTCACTAATGAGACTGAGTTATACAGCCGTCTAAAGTCCGGCTTTGGCGTGGACTTTGAGACGGCTTAAATGTCTAAAGGATTTTATAATAAACCGCTGAATAGGCGCTCAGTGACAAGACTGTCTGTCCGTCTTTTAGTTTGATTTCAGTATTGGTATATTTCTTTGTTCCTCCATATTCCTGGGAATCACTTGCAAGTAAGCGGGTCAGCTTCTTTGCATTTTTAAGTTCAAGCTTATAATTTTTCTGTTCCTGGTCAGAGAAATTAAATACTGCCAGGATTCGTTCTTTTTCCGCGGTTCGCTCAAACGAATAGATACACCGTGTTTCCTGATGGCAGTCAATCCACTGGAACCCCTCTGCTTCGTAATCCTTCTGATAGAACGCAGGATGGTTCAGATAGAGGAGGTTTAAATCCTTCATGAATCTGTGAAAGGCGTCGTGAATCGGGTAGGAGAGGATGGACCAGTCCTGCTCTCGCTTTTCATCCCATTCCCGAAGCTGTCCGAATTCATTTCCCATAAAATTCAATTTCTTGCCCGGATGGGCGTACATATACATATAGAAAGCCCTTGCCTGGGGGAATTTTTCATCGTAGTCTCCGTGCATCTTCTGCAAAATGGTTGCCTTGCCGTGGACCACCTCGTCGTGGGAGAGGGGGAGGAGGAAGGCGTCATTGTAATAGTACATCATGGAAAATGTCAGCTTATGGTAGTTTTCCGGGCGGTACATAGGGCCTGTGCGGAAATAATCCAGGGTGTCGTTCATCCAACCCATATCCCATTTGTAATCGAAGCCAAGTCCCCCTTCACTGGCCGGACGGGTGACGCCGGGATAGGAGGTAGAATCCTCGGCAGAAAGTATGGCTGTGGGGTGGAGTTGCTTCAAGCCCTGGTTCATTTCGCGGATGAAGTCAACGGCAGTATTGTTGACGCCTCTTGCCGGCTCGCCCTGCCAGTAGATCATCCGGCTGATGGCGTCCATGCGGATCCCGTCAATATGGTATTCTGTGAGCCAGTAGTTAGCGGCGGACTTAAGAAAACTTCGGACTTCTCCACGGGAATGCATAAAATTACAGCTTCCCCATTCACTGACTCCTACGTCATGGTGAGGATACTCATAGAGCGCGGTGCCGTCGTAGTTTGCCAGTGCGTAACCGTCTACGGCGAAATGGACCGGTACAAAGTCAAGGATAACTCCAATGTCGTTCTGGTGGCATAAATCTACGAATTCCATTAATTCAGCCGCGGTGCCGTAACGGGAGGTGGGACTGAAAAATCCGGTATTCTGGTATCCCCAGGACTCGTCGCAGGGATGTTCGCTTAAGGGCATAAGCTCTACGTAATTGTATCCGTATTCCTTCAGGTAGGGAATCAGAATTTTGGCCAGCTCTGTGTAGGTGTACCAGTCATCAGGTTCATTTGAGGGCTTCCGGAAGGAGCCGAAATGAAGCTCGTAAATATTCAGGGGCTTGTCTTTACAGTCCGTGCGCTTCTGTAACCAGGAGGCATCCCCAAAAGTATAATCTGTGAGCTTACGTATGATAGAGGCCGTATTGGGGCGAAGCTCCATGCCGAAGCCGTAGGGGTCACAGTGGTCGATGCAGGACTGGTCCTGCTTGTAAATGCGGTACTTATACATCATTCCTGGTTTTGCACCTTTAACGTAACATTCCCAGAAGTTGCCGTCATAGACTTTGTGCATCTCAGCTTCCTGCCAATCGGTAAATTCTCCGATTAAGGCAATCCTTGACGCGCCTGGCGCAAATGTACGGAAGGTAGCGCCTTCTGCCTCTGGGTGTGCGCCGAGAAAATGATAAGCATCAAATATTTTCCCTGTGTAAAATCCATAAAAATCCATAATGTTTCCTCCGAAATGTAAAAAATAATAGACAGTAGTTGTTTATCTGTTTTATAATTATTATACTGACATTCAAAGAGTACATCTACCGTCAATCCGGACGGATAGACGGATAAACGACGATTTGCGGAAAATGTCGGAGAAGGCGGCCTAATGAGATTTAACATAGAAATGTATCAAGGAGATAAGCAGTATGGATTTGCGGATTGAGAAGACGGAGAGAGGGATTAAGAACGCGTTTATTGAACTGCGTTCTAAAAAACCGTTGGAGAAGATTACGGTTCGAGAGCTCTGTGAGCTGGCGTGTATCAACAAGTCTACATTTTATTCCCATTACAGGGATATTTATGACTTGTCTGACAGTATGGAGGAGGAGGTGGTGCGCTCAATCACCAACAGTATTTCCCATCCGGAATATATTATGGAGTATCCGGCGGAATTTACGAAGGAATTGTTTTTAGCCTATCTGTCACAGAATACGCTGACCATGATCCTGTTTTCCGGAAGCCAGAGAAATAACCTGGTGGACAGGATTGAGACCAGTATCAAGGAGATGGTGTTTCAGAAATATCCGGAGTGCAGGGAGGATACAGTCTGGAATATTGTGCTGAGTTACTGTATCCAGGGGGCTTATCATACGTTTCAGAGGAACAGGGGAGGGGATATGAATACGCTGATTGAGGTGCTTGGCGAGCTTACGGAGGGCGTGAAAAGGGTGTATGAGAAAAGGCGCCGATAAAAATTTTATTAAATGATATCTTGACAGGAAGAACGTTTGTTTGTATAATTATTAAAAGAACAGATGTTCTTTATTTTTAAAAGAGGATGCAGGGAAAGAAGCCATGAGAATTCAAGAAGCTATGACAATGTATGAAAAACTGAATATTCTGACGGATGCCGCCAAGTATGACGTGGCGTGTACCTCCAGTGGAACAGAGCGCAAGAGCGACGGCACGGGCATTGGAAGCTGCGAGCTGTCGGGTATCTGCCACAGTTTTTCGGCGGATGGCAGATGCATCTCTCTGCTCAAGATTCTTTTTACGAATGAATGTATCTATGACTGTAAGTATTGTGTCAACCGCAGGAGTAATGATGTGGCGCGGGCTTCGTTTACGCCGGAGGAGGTGTGTACCCTCACGATGGAGTTCTACCGCAGGAATTATATTGAAGGATTGTTCTTAAGCTCAGGTGTTCTGAACAGTCCGGACTATACCATGGAGTTACTCTATGCCACTCTTTACCGTCTGAGGCATGAGCATCATTTTCAAGGGTATATCCATGTGAAGGCCATTCCAGGGGCGAGCCAGGAGTTGATTCACAGGACGGGCTTTCTGGCTGACAGGATGAGCGTTAATTTAGAGCTTCCCACAGCAGAGAGCCTTAAGGCTCTGGCGCCGCACAAGACCAGGAGGAATATCTTAACGCCTATGCGTCTGGTGCAGAATCGGATGACAGAGAACCGGTATGAGCTTAAGCTGTACCGGAATGCCCCTCGTTTTGTTCCGGCGGGACAGAGCACTCAGATGATTATAGGCGCAACGCCGGAGACGGATTATCAGATTATGCAGGTGGCGGAGGCTTTATACCAGAAGTTTGAATTAAAGAGGGTATTCTATTCGGCTTTTGTGCATGTGAATGAGGATGCCGCCCTGCCTGCCAGGACAGGGGAGGGGCCTCCACTTCTGCGTGAGCACCGGCTGTATCAGGCGGATTGGCTGTTAAGGTATTATCATTTTCAGGCGGACGAGCTTCTGTCAAAGGAGAATCCCAATTTTAATGTAGTGTTTGACCCCAAGTGTAACTGGGCGCTTAAGCATCTGGAGGAGTTTCCGGTGGAGGTGAATCGGGCTGATTACAAGATGCTGCTTAGGGTGCCTGGAATCGGCTATAAGTCGGCTGTGCGGATTGTGAAGGCGAGGAGGCTTGGGCTTTTGGATTTTGCGGATCTTAAGAAGATTGGGGTTGTGCTTAAGCGGGCGCTGTACTTTATTACCTGTAACGGCAGGATGATGTATCCGACGAAGATGGACGAGGACTATATAACAAGGAATCTGCTTAGCGCGGGAGAGAAGCTGCCAAGGGAGGTGGCGGATATGGGATACCGCCAGCTTTCTCTGTTTGACGATGTGAGGTTTGGAAATGGATATGAAGACAGTTTATGTATGTAATGATAATATAACGGGAATTTTTTCCGGAATCTATGATGCCTGGAGGGCGGGAAAGACAGAAGCAGACTGCGAGATCGCAATTCGGGGGATGCTGGATTTCCAGTTATTCTGTGATTATGTGGAGGTGGAGGAATCAGAGCGTAAGGCAATGGCTGTGAGTGCGTTAATCAGGAAGCATCTGGGAGAACGGGCTTATGGGGAGATCTATCATGCGGTTATGTCGGAGGATAAGGGGAAGGGGGATGCAGTTCTGGGGACTATGCTTGCCGCAAGAGAGCTTACGGACAGTACGAAGATTATGGACCATCTTGGACATCCGAAGGTGGAGAAGGTCTTTGAGCTTGCCAGGAATGTGTTTGGGGAGGCTCACAGCTACAAGGGCTTTCTGCGCTTTCGTGAGCTTAAGAATCATGTGCTGTATGCAGAGATTGCGCCGAAGAATCAGATTTTGACCTGTCTGGCGCCTCATTTTGCAGACCGTCTTCCTGTGGAGAACTGGATGATCCATGACAGAAACCACAAGATGTTCGCTGTTCATGAGGCGGGAAAGAAGTGGGTGATTGTCTGGGGCGACAAGTTTGACGATGAGAAGTTGAAGGAGGTATCTGAGAGGGAGGAGGAATATGCCAGGCTCTGGGCAGGCTTCTGCCAGACGATTGCCATTGAGTCCCGTATTAATCCCAGATGCCAGAGGAATAACCTTCCTTACCGTTTCAGGGGGGATATGGTGGAGTTCACGATGAAGGCCGACAGGATGAATTGAAAAAAGTGCACTGTAATCGTCTGCGCCATGGTATAATATATGGCAAAGAAGGAAGCCTCAAACTTCTTTTGGGGCAGGTTCAGAGAGGATGGAATTGGTGCATATGGATAAGGAGCAGCCGTTGATTCGTATCTCGGTACGGAATCTGGTGGAATTTGTTCTTCGCAGTGGAGATATCGACAATCGGGCAGCAGGGGCGGACAGGGACGCTATGCTGCTTGGCGGGAAGCTTCACAGAAAACTCCAGAGGAAGATGGGAGCCAATTATCAGGCGGAGGTGCCCTTAAAGCATGAGATTACATGTAAGGGATTTGTTGTGTCTGTGGAGGGAAGGGCTGACGGGGTAATACGTCAGACGGAAGGGGTTGTGATCGATGAGATTAAGGGGATTTTCAGAGAGCTAAAGCATCTGGAGGAGCCCATAGGAGTCCATCTGGCACAGGCGAAGTGCTATGCGTACATTTATGCATATGACCATGAGCTTAAGGAGATCGGGGTACAGATGACCTACTGTAATCTTGAGACGGAGGAGATTAAGCGGTTTCAGAGCGTTTATTCCTTTGAGACATTGAAGGCGTGGTTTTACGAGCTGCTTGGACGTTATGAGAAGTGGGCGAGATATCAGATTGAATGGAAGAAGAAGCGGGATGCGTCCATCAAGCAGGTGGTATTCCCCTTCGTCTATCGGGAGGGACAGAAGGAGTTGGCAGCTTCTGTGTATCGGACGATTCTTAGGAGGAAGAAGTTATTTATCCAGGCGCCTACCGGGGTAGGAAAGACGATCTCCACCGTGTTTCCCGCTGTAAAGGCAGTTGGTGAGGGATTGGGGGAGAAGATTTTTTATCTGACTGCCAAGACGATTACCCGAACGGTGGCATGGCAGGCGTTTGAAACGCTGAGGGAGCAGTGCCTGCGCATGAAGGTGATTGTACTTACGGCGAAGGACAAGATTTGTTTCTGTGAGGAGACGAACTGTAATCCCGATGCCTGCCCTTATGCGAAGGGCCATTATGACAGGGTGAATGATGCGGTATATGAGCTGATTACCTCCTCGGATGAACTGAATCGGGAGATTCTGGAGGAGCAGGCGAGGAAGTGGAGGGTATGTCCCCATGAGATGAGCCTTGACGTGTCGGAGTGGGCGGATGCCGTCATCTGTGACTACAATTATGTGTTTGATCCCAATGCCCATCTGAGGCGGTTCTTTGGGGAGGGAAATAAAGGGGAATATCTGTTTCTGATCGATGAGGCCCATAATCTTGTGGAAAGGGGCAGGAGGATGTACAGCGCCGAGATTTACAAGGAGGACTTCTTAAGGATTAAGAAGCTGGTGAAAGTAAGGGACGGGAAACTGGCGGGAAGGCTTGAGGAATGTAACCGTGCGCTTCTTGCTTTAAAGAGGGAGTGTGAGGGATATCAGGTGTTGAACAGTGTCTCTCACGTTTATCTGAAATTAATGTCATTGATGGCAGAGACCGAGCGTTTTCTTGAGGAATGTACAGAGGAGGAGATTCGCAGGGAGGTGCTTGAGCTGTACTTTACAGTAAGGAGGTTTATTAATATTCATGACGGGCTGGATGAGAATTACATGATATACTCGGAGATTGAGGAGACGGGGCGATTCAGGCTCTGCCTGTTCTGTGTGAATCCGGCAAACTGCTTAAAGGAATATCTGGACAAGGGGAACAGTACAGTGTTCTTCTCCGCAACCCTTCTGCCAATCCATTATTATCGGCAGCTTTTAAGCACATCAAAGGAGGACTATGCTATCTATGCCCAATCTCCCTTTGATCCTAAGAACAGAAAGCTTCTTCTTGGCATGGATGTCAGTACCAAGTATACCAGAAGAAGTAAAGAGATGTACAGGCGGTATGCAAGGTATCTGATTCGTGTGGCATGTGCGAAGGCGGGTAATTACATGGCGTTTTTTCCTTCCTATCAGTTTATGGAGGCGGTATATGAGGAGTTTCTTGAACTTCTTGGGGAGGACATAAAAGAGGCGCAAGGGATTGAATATGTGATGCAGTCCCGCCATATGTCGGAGGAGGCAAGGGAGATTTTTCTTGAGAATTTCGGGGAAGCTCATCAGGGAAGTTTTCTGGGGTTCTGCGTGATGGGCGGAATCTTTTCAGAAGGGATTGATCTTGCCCAGGATCAACTAATCGGCGCATTGGTTGTCGGCACAGGTTTGCCCCAGGTTTGCCGGGAGAGGGAGCTGCTGAAGTCATATTTTGACGCCCGCGGCTTTCGGGGATTTGACTATGCTTATCTGTATCCGGGCATGAACAAGGTACTCCAGTCGGCAGGGAGGGTCATCCGAACTGATGAGGACAAAGGCGTGATTCTTTTGCTGGACGAACGGTTTGGGGACGGGAGGTATCAGGAGACATTTCCGCGGGAATGGAGGGAGTATGATATTTGTACGGCAGAGCGTGTGGAGGAACAGATAAAGGAATTTTGGACGAGTATTGGCGCTGGCCTGTCAGCGAATCAGATGGAATAGGAGATTGCAGAAGAATGATGAAGATGGAGGAAGGAACGGGAAAGCATTTGGCGGTATCCCTTTTAGCGGCCCTTGCGATGCTGTTGGTTATCTTTGCGATGCTGCTGACCAGTTTTCAATTGGCGATCTATGGAGATCCCGATTATAGCTTCTATGAGAAGGAGTATCGGAAATATGAGGTCACGGATGCCCTTGATATGGAGATTGAGGATGTCATGAAGGTGACGGAGTATATGATGGATTATCTGATCGGAAAGGAAGAAGAACTGTCTATTGTGACAGAGGTTGACGGAAGGACTCAGGATTTTTTTAACGAGCAGGACCGTTTTCATATGGGAGAGGTGAGGGAGTTGTTTCTCGGCGGGCTTAAGCTTCGGAATGTGTGTGCTGCCGCTGCAATGCTGTTGCTCCTTGGCCTGGTTGTCATGAAAACGGACTGGAGAATGCTTCTTCCTAAGGCTTACTTTCGTGCCGTCATGATATTGGCGGTTGCGGGCATCCTCCTTGGGATTGCCTTTACCGTGGACTTTACACGATGCTTTACTATCTTCCATGAGTTTTTTTTCGACAATGATCTGTGGATGTTTAATCCCAGTGAAGACTATATGATCCGTATGCTTCCGGAGGGCTTCTTTTCGGATATGGTGGTTAGGATTGGGGTGACGTTTATTGGGATGGTGGCTGTCTTAGGCGCGATATTTGTAATTTGGAGGAAATATATTCATTTTATCTTAGGCAAAAATATGGTACAATGAAGTAGCGTATAGAAAACACTAGGTATGGAGGAGAAGGTATGGGCAAAGTAAGACGAGTGTATGTAGAGAAAAAAGACGGCTTTAGAGTGCAGGCACATGAGCTTAGAAGCGAGATCAGCAGTTATCTTGGTATCCGTGATGTAGAGGACGTGCGTGTCCTAATCCGTTATGATGTAGAGAATATTTCGGACGAGACATTTAGGAAGGCATGCAGGGGTGTCTTTGCAGAGCCTCCGGTTGACACGCTGTACCACGAGGAATTCCCAATGGCAGATGCCTGCCGTGTGTTCTCTGTGGAGTTCCTTCCAGGACAGTTTGACCAGCGCGCAGATTCCGCTGTTCAGTGCGTGCAGTTCATCAAAGAGGATGAACTGCCTGTGATCAGGACTGCGACTACGTATGTGATCCAGGGAAAGGATGGGGTCATCCCCATGGAGGAGTTTGAGAGAATCAAGGCTCACTGTATCAATCCGGTTGATTCCAGGGAGACAGGGATGGACAAACCTGAAACTCTGGTTGAAAAGTTTGACGAGCCGGAGGATGTAAAGACCTTTGACGGTTTCAAAGATATGGAGGAGAGTGGATTAAAGGAGTTATATGCTTCTCTGGGACTGGCTATGACTTTTCAGGATTTCCTGCATATCCAGAATTATTTTAAGGCGCAGGAGGACAGAGATCCGACCATGACAGAGATTCGTGTCCTTGATACCTACTGGTCTGACCATTGCCGGCATACCACCTTTTCGACTGAGCTTACGGAGGTATCTTTTGGAGACGGAGATTATCGTGAGCCGATGGAGGATACTTACCGGCAGTATTTGGCGGATCACAGTGAGATTTTTAAAGGTCGGGAGGACAAGTTCGTATGTCTGATGGATCTGGCTTTGATGGCTATGAGGAAGCTCAAGCGGGAAGGAAAATTAGACGATCAGGAGGAGTCCGACGAGATTAACGCCTGCAGTATCGTTGTGCCTGTGAAGGTGGACGGTGTGGAGGAGGAATGGCTTGTGAACTTCAAGAATGAGACTCACAACCATCCTACGGAGATCGAGCCCTTCGGAGGCGCGGCTACCTGCCTTGGCGGCGCAATCCGCGACCCGTTGTCCGGACGTACCTATGTTTACCAGGCAATGCGTGTGACGGGCGCGGCAGACCCGACGGTGTCTGTCAATGACACTATGAAGGGGAAACTGCCTCAGAAGAAGCTGGTTCGTGAGGCGGCCCATGGTTACAGCTCTTACGGTAACCAGATTGGACTTGCGACGGGGGCGGTGAAGGAGATTTACCATCCGAATTATGTGGCGAAGCGTATGGAGATAGGCGCTGTGTTAGGGGCTGCGCCCCGGCGTGCAGTCATCCGCGAGACTTCCGACCCCGGCGATATCATCATCCTGCTTGGCGGGCGTACCGGACGGGACGGCTGCGGCGGAGCTACCGGTTCCTCCAAGGTACATACAGAGGAATCTACTAAGACTTGCGGCGCGGAGGTTCAAAAGGGGAATCCGCCCACAGAACGTAAGCTTCAACGCCTGTTTCGGCGGGAGGAGGTCAGCCGGCTTATCAAGAAGTGCAACGATTTCGGGGCTGGCGGAGTGTCTGTGGCTATCGGAGAACTGGCGGACGGTCTTAGGGTTGACCTTGATAAGGTGCCGAAGAAGTATGCGGGACTTGACGGGACAGAGATTGCCATCTCAGAATCCCAGGAGCGTATGGCGGTGGTCGTAGCACCCAGGGATGTGGAGGAATTCATGGGATATGCCAGGGAGGAGAACTTAGAGTCCACCTGTGTTGCGGTTGTGACGGAGGAGCCAAGGCTTGTGCTGTCGTGGAGAGGCAGGGAGATCGTGAATCTTTCACGCGCATTTCTGGATACCAACGGAGCGCACCAGGAGACTCAGGTTTTTGTAGATATCCCAAGCAGGAAAGACAGTATTCTGGTGAGAGAGGAAATCAGGGATGTGAAGGAACGCTGGATGTCTGTATTGAGAGATTTGAACGTGTGCTCGCAGAAGGGGCTTGTGGAGATGTTTGACGGCTCTATCGGGGCGGCTTCTGTGTTCATGCCTCACGGCGGCAAGTATCAGTTGACAGAGACCCAGGCAATGGTGGCGAAGCTTCCGGTAATGACAGGAGACTGTGATACTGTGACTATGATGAGTTACGGGTTTGATCCGTATCTGTCCACATGGAGTCCATTCCATGGAGCAATCTATGCGGTGACAGAGTCCGTGGCAAAGATTGTTGCCGCAGGCGGCGATCACAGTAAGATCAGGTTTACCTTCCAGGAGTATTTCCGCCGTATGACGGAGGATGCCCGCAGGTGGAGTCAGCCTTTTGCCGCGCTTTTGGGCGCGTACCATGCACAGCTCGGCTTTGCTTTGCCGTCTATCGGAGGCAAGGACAGTATGTCGGGAACCTTTGAGGATATAGACGTGCCGCCCACATTGGTATCCTTTGCTGTGGATGTAGCCCAGGAGAAGGATATTATTACGCCTGAGCTGAAGCGCTCAGGCAGTAAGCTAATCTGGCTGCGCACCATGACGGATGAATATGATATTCCGGTTTACAGCAAGGTGATGGAACAGTATGGGAAGTTTACCCAGGATATTCGAGAGGGAAGGATATTATCTGCATATGCCCTTGACAGACACGGGATCGTGGCCGCAGTCAGCAAGATGGCCTTCGGAAATCGGATGGGCGTGAAGCTTGAGCATAATGTAGACGAGAGAGATCTGTTCGCACCTGCCTTTGGCGATATTATTGCTGAGGTTCCCTCTGAGAAGGTGGGAGAGCTTCGCATTACTTATACGGTGATTGGAGAGGTAACGGATGACGCTTTGTTCTCTTACCGTGATATTGAGATTAGGGTATCTGATGCAGAAGAAGCGTGGAAGGAAACCCTTGAGAAGGTCTTTCCTACGAACTCCAATGCCAAGGGGCAGGAGGTGAAGATTGACAAGGGGCTGTATGAGACGAAGGAGGTTCATATCTGTTCCCATAAGATTGCACAGCCAACCGTATTTATTCCGGTCTTTCCGGGGACGAACTGTGAGTATGACAGCGCGAGGGCATTTGAACGGGCAGGGGCGAAAACTATTGTTCGGGTGTTTAGGAATCTGAGCGCAGAGGATATCGTAGACTCTGTGAGTGTCTTTGAGAAGGCCATTGACCAGTCGCAGATTATTATGTTTCCAGGGGGATTTAGTGCAGGTGATGAGCCGGACGGGTCGGCAAAGTTCTTTGCTACGGCGTTCCAGAATGCGAAGATGAAGGAAGCGGTAGAGAGACTTCTGAACGAGCGCGACGGGCTGGTGCTTGGAATCTGTAACGGCTTCCAGACCCTTGTAAAGCTTGGGCTGGTTCCTGGCGGGGAGATTACGGGACAGAATGAAGCGTCTCCGACTCTGACTTATAATACGATTGGACGCCATATCTCTAAGATGGTGTATACGAAGGTGGTGACCAACAAGTCCCCATGGCTTCAGAAGGCAGAGCATGGCGGCGTCTATACGAATCCGGCGTCCCATGGAGAGGGACGGTTCGTGGCGAATCCGGAGTGGATTGAGAAGTTATTTGCCAATGGACAGGTGGCGACTCAGTATTGTGATCCGGACGGGAATATTACCATGGACGAGGAATGGAATGTCAACGGCTCATACTGTGGGATTGAAGGGATAACCAGTCCGGACGGGCGGGTATTCGGTAAGATGGCGCACTCTGAGAGACGCGCCAGGTCTGTGGCGATGAATATTTATGGAGAGCAGGATCTCAAGATATTTGAAGCGGGAGTTGCATATTTTAGGGACTGATGCTGAAAAATAAGGCAGAGAGTAGGATACAGTCTTACTCTTTGCTTTTTTCGTTAGTAATCAGGGATTCTATGATATCATTTAGCAAGACAAATTATAGAGGTGAAAGATTTATGAAAATTAAAAAATTTAATAAAGAAGAAGATTATGATTTAGTAATCAAATTTTTGACAGAAGAATATAAAAGTAATAAAAATATGTTATGTTGGTTACCAGCAAGATTTGATGATTTAATATTTAGAATTGATACTTTGTACCACGATGAAAGGGGATTAAATAAGTCTCAAGACTTTACTTATATTTTTGAAGAGGATAATCATATTATAGGTCTGGTAGTTCCAGATGGAGATTCTTTTAATAGTTGTATTAAATCTGGATATGAAAATATATTTAATCAAATGTTAGATTTAGCAGAAAAAGAATTGCTGCCATTATTTGAAAAAAACGAAGATGGAAGTATAGATTTTTTAGTAATATCACATGATAGTTTAACATATCAAGCAGATGAATTAAAAAAACGTGGATATGTTAAAGATGAAGCTGAAGATTACGATAATGTCCAGCATCCGTTAGATACCAATTATATAATTGAACTTCCTAAAGGATATAAACAAGTATTTGGTGAGGACATTGATGATAATATAAAAGCAAAAGCTTGTCATTATGGATTTCATCCAATAGACGATGATGGGATTTTAACTGGCGATTTTAAAGAAGGAAAATTAGCATATCAAGGAAGAAAAAATTCAAGATATTATTTAGATAGTTTTGAAAGTTTAATAGTTACTGAAAAAGGAGATATTTGTACATATTGTTTTTGTTACGTTGATAAAAATACCAGTACAGCATTTATTGAACCAGTATGTACAAGAGAAAAATACAGAAAACAGGGCTTTGCTAAGCAAATGTTGTATAGTGTTATAAATAAATTAAAAGAAATAAATATTGAAAGCTGTTATGTTAATTCTTATGATTGGAGAAGAAAAGTCTATAATGCTGCTGGTTTTACAACAGAAGCTTCCATCGGATTTTGGTATAAAAAAATAGATTGTTAGAAAGAACAAATTAAAAGCGAATCGGATATCTGACTCCGCACATTCTTTCAAAACTGAAACAAGTTTTAAAAGGCAGTTAATTAAATCCCCCCTGACGAGTCTTTGAGAATTATGACGAAATCCCTCTAACGGGGATCGGGATAGCAATACCATCCTATACAAAGTACTTTGATAATTGAATAAAGGCTTTACACAACAATCACCGATTGATATAATGAAAGTACCAAAGTATACGGCACTTATAGAAAGTAGGTGAGAATATGACAGATAAACAATTACGGTATATTAACAGATTAACCGTTTTTGTAAGGAAGTTGCTAAAACTTGTACCGCAAGACAAAAGGGATGAGCTTGAAAATGAATTTGATGCCATCCTCTTAGAAGTCACAGAGCCAAGCGAAAAATCTAATTAATCTAATCAAAAGGTGTAAAGTCTTTTTTGAATTATTAAAGGCTTTGCACTTTTTTAATTCTTCACTGATTGTTCTCCTGGGAAAGAATTGGATGCAATCAGTAAAGGCAAATAGCGGTTATCCATTAGATGATAAAAGGGAATGATTGAAACCTTTCTTAATTATTGGTTTATTATTATACAGAGCAGGATATAGGTGAAAACCGCGAAGTTACATGAACCCCAATATTCTTTCAAAACTGTAAGATTACTGTAAGCAACCCCAATACTATAATCTTCCGCTATCTGATAAAATAAAACTGACATAACCATCCATCAAAAGAAGGGAGAGACAATACATGAAGGATTATATCCGAGTATGTGATGTAGAAAAATATTACGGCAATGCCTCCAATGTCACAAAGGCAATAGACCGAGTCAGTTTTACCGTAGATGAGGGAGAGTTCGTAGGAGTCATGGGTGCGTCAGGCTCAGGCAAAACCACCCTCCTTAACATGATGTCAACCATCGACCGTGTGACGGCAGGACATATCTGGTACGGTGACACAGACATAGCAGAATTGAGCGAGAACGACCTGGCCCAGTTCCGGAAGGACAATCTTGGCTTCGTATTTCAGGACTACAATCTCCTGGACACGCTGACCATAGAAGAAAATATCATCCTTGCCATGACTCTGCGCAAGGAGGGAAAAAAAGAAATACAGAAAAAATGCGACGAAATGCTCAGGCTTCTTGGCATTACGGATATCAGGACTCAGTTTCCTTATCAAGTATCCGGAGGCCAGAAGCAGAGGTGCGCATGTGCACGGGCGCTGGTGAACCGCCCGCGCCTCATTCTGGCAGACGAGCCGACAGGGGCGTTGGATTCCAGATCCGCCCAGACCTTATTAGAGACATTTACAGACATGAATCAAAAACTCAAGGCAACCATCCTGATGGTGACCCATGACGCATTTTCCGCAAGCTACTGCAGCCGGATTTTGTTCCTGAAGGACGGCAGAATCTTCCATGAGCTGCTGCGTGGTTCAAAAGCAAGAAGGGACTTCCTGAATGAGATTCTGGATGTGCTTGCCCTGACAGGAGGTGAAATAAGCGATGCTCGGTAAACTTGCTTTTCGGAATGTAAAACGTTCCGCAAGAGATTATCTGGTATATTTTCTCACCATGACCTTTGTAACTGCGCTGATGTTCGCCTTTAACAGTTTGATTTTTACCGAGGATATCGAAAAAATGTTCGGTGTTGCCGGAATGATGATGGCTCTGGTAGGGCTTGCCACATTTTTTATCGTGCTGATTGTGGCATGGCTGATTAATTATATGGTTCGGTTTATGTTGGAGAAGCGAAGCCAGGAATTTGGCATCTATCTTCTCATCGGCATGAAGAAAAAGGAGGTAGCCCGTCTGTATATTCGAGAAAATGCCCTGCTTGGAGTAGCGGCGTTTCTCATTGGAATGGCTCTCGGCGTTCTTTTGCAGCAGGTAATCATGGCGATTCTTTACAGCATGATTCAGATCAAATATGATATCCATATGGAATTCAACGGCTCATGTATCTTGATGACCGTAGGATGCTATGCAGGATGTTACCTCCTTGCGCTTTTCAGAAGCGGCAGGAGATTCCGGAAGATGAATATCCGCGACCTGATGGAAGCACAGAAAAAGAATGAAGAAATAAAAGAGTCTCACGAGCAGTTAAAAAAATGGCTTTTTCCGGCTTCGCTTTTGTTCCTTTTGCTCTTTGCGTTATTTATTTTCCTTGGCGGAATACAGGGTGCAGGGCAGGCGTTGTTCTTTCTTGTAGGGCTTGTCCTGGTAATCTATACCTTTTACATTGGCCTTTCCTCCTGGCTGGTTTGCTATATACGCAGACGGGGAAATGTAATTTACTGCGGACAGAATCTTTTCCTGCTAAGGCAGTTTTCTTCAAAGCTAAAGACCATGAGCTTTACCATGGGGACACTGACGGCATTATTTACGGTGGCGTTCCTTGGATGTACGGTAGCGCTGATGTTCAGTGATTATCAGAATAAACTTCTTGAGACGAAATTTCCCTTTGACGTACAGATTTACAGTGATGATACAGAGGATGATTTCGGGGATGAGCTTGAGGTTATTGAAGATACGGCAAAGGTCTTGGAGGTCTTTCCTTATCACATCTATGCCAATGTCCCGAAGGAGGATATAGAGAAACCAGGAAAAATAAAAGAGGCAGATCAGGGGGCGAATCAAGTAAATGTTTGGCTGAGTACCCATCTCAAGACTTTTGGAGATATGTATTTGAACAAGGATAAAAGCCCGAATTTGAAGAAGATAGAAAAGGATTCCGAGGAGGGAAGCTTTTACTGCCGGTATGATACTTATATGAAATTATCAGATTATAACCATTTGCGCAGTATGCTTGGATATAAAACGGTTTCCCTGAAAGAACAGGAGTATCTCATCCACATCAAAGAACGGCTTCGCAATGAGGTTGAAGCCATGAAGGAGGACATTACCGTTAAGGGGGATGGAGGAGAGCTTCATTTCGCGGGATATTATACAGAGCCGTTTTCCCAGGACGGGCACAACGGCGGGGATTACGTGATTGTGGTTCCTGACTCGTCTGTTTCGTCCCTTACGCCCTACTATGCAGAGCTGGTTGTGGATCTTGATGACAAGGCGCCCGTGGGTCTGGGAAAAAAGCTGGATGCTCTGACAGAGCCAGAGGAGTGGGAATTGGAAGAACTTAAGGAGTACGAAGGGGATAAGGAAGGGGATGAGGACGAAGAAGCAGAAGATGACACAGATTTCGCAGGCCATAAGGGAATGGCGGGAAATAGCTGCTGCGGTTCCGATACAATCGTCGTGATGTCGGTGACGAATATGGTGCGGGATAATCTGATTCCGGAGATGAAGTACCTGCTGTCCACCCTGATTTTCCCCTGCTTTTACATCGGTCTGGTATTCCTGTGCGTGGCGTTGACAGTCCTGTCCGTCCACCAGCTCAGCGATTCGGCAAAATATAAATTCCGCTATTCGGTGCTTAAGAAAATGGGGTTGAACAGGCAGGAGATTAGTATGGTGATCTTAAAACAGCTTGTATGCTATTACCTGTGCCCCGTGCTTCTGGCTTGTGTAATCGGCGGCAGCGTTTCTGTATTCATGAGTGGAAAGTTTATTTTCTATACAGGGATTCATTCGGCTGTCATGTACTATTTTGGCTTGTCATTTTTGTTGTTCTTCGGGATATATGGGCTGTATTTTATCACGACCTATGTGAGCTTTCAAAGAAATGTGGAAGCAGAGGCATAGTTAGCAGAGAAATCTTCAGGATTGGCAAAAAACAGTTAAAATTGACCAAATATATATATGGGATTGAAAAAGAAAGGAAGGGGATGGTATAATGAGTAAGAAAACGTAATGGAAAAAGGTGAAAGAGTGAGTAAAATGAGAAAACGAAAGAAAAAGATGATTTTAGGTATTGTTGGAGGAAGCATCATTTTAATTGTATTAGCATACACGGGAGTTGCCGTTTACTTTACCAGTCATTTTTTATTCAATACAGAGATTAACGGGAATGACTTTTCCGGAAAGAGTGTCTCGGAAGCAGACGAATATTTTAAAGAGCAGGTAAAGGACTATACCTTGACCATCAATGATATCAACGGAGGGAAAGAAACCATAAGCAGCGGGGATATCCTTCTGGTATACAATGAGAGTGCAGACCTTGACAGCATATTGGAAAAGCAGAATGCATTTCTGTGGCCAAAAGCATTTTTCGATAAAAATACTGCGGAGGTTACGTTCGACTTGTCCTATGATGATGCAAAACTCCAGGAGAAGGTTAATTCCTTCGGAATTCTGCAGGCAGGGCAGACGCCGGCGCAGTCCGCTTATCCGGCATATGACGGCAGCCAGTTCGTCATTACTCCGGAGGTCTACGGAATCACCGTGACGCCGGAGGCGCTTAAAGAGAAGGCGGCTTCGTTTATCATGCAGCTTTTGCCGGAGATGAATTTGGCAGAGCAGGACTGTTACGAGACGCCCCGATTTTTCGCCGACTCAGAAGAAGTAAAGCAGGCGTGTGACAAGATGAACGAATACTGTCAGGCAAGTATTACTTACACTATGGATGTTCCTGTGGTAATTGACCGGACGGTGATTTCTACATGGCTGTCGGTGGATGCAGACATGAATGTAATTGTGGACGAGAACGGCATAAGGGCATGGCTAGAGCAGTTCGGAGACCAGTATGATACAACTGGGAAAACCAGGACGTTTACCACGCCCACGGGAAGGAGTGCGACGGTGTCCGGAGGAACCTACGGCTGGTCAATTAATGAGGACACAGAGTTTGAAACCATCCGGAATGCGTTGAACAATAAAGAAGTCGTTACGAAAGAGCCTGCATACTATATCAGCGGAGTTGCGGCGTCACATTCCATGCCGGATTGGGGCAATACATACGCAGAGGTGGATTTGAGCGCACAGCATATGTGGTATGTTGTGAACGGCGCGGTAGCCCTTGAATCGGACGTCGTGACAGGACTGCCCACGCCTAACAGGGTGACGCCGGAGGGTGTGTACAGTATTGTGGAGAAGAAGCGGGACAAGGTGTTGGTGGGAGAGAAGGATCCCGCTACCGGAAAGCCGGAATATGAGACGCCGGTGAATTACTGGATGCGCATTACCTGGCAGGGAGTGGGCTTCCATGACGCAGGATGGCAGAGCTCTTTTGGCGGCACCCGTAACCAGATTGCCGGTTCCCATGGATGCGTGAATATGCCGGTGGGTAAGGCGGCTGAATTGTACGATATGATTGAGATGGGCACTCCGGTGATTATCCATTATTAGCTTGCTTAAAAATCCCGTGTAATATTCTTAAGCCACTTATAACTCTTATAATGCCGGTACACGAAGGGCAGCTTCACGAATTCATCCAGATAGATTATGAAATACACCCACATGGGAGGAAGCTTCAGGATAAATGCGCTTATGAATCCCAGTGGTACTGCAAAGAACCACATGTCGATAAAGTCGCAGATAAATCCCCACCGCGAATCCCCGCCGGAACGGAAGATTCCGCAGATTACCGTGGTATTCATGGCCTGCCCGATAACCGAATACATGTTGATATACAGCATAATCCTAAGATATCCCTGTGCCACTGTGGATAAATCCGCCATGTTCATGAAAAGGGGGCGCAAAAGGAGGATCAGGATACCGCCTGCGATTCCGCTTAATAATGTGACCTTGCAGAAGCGGGAGGCGTCCTCCTTTACGCTTTCCGTTTTACCTGCGCCCATGGCTTTGCCGAGAAGAATGGTGCCTGCGTTGGCGATTCCAAAGCAGACGACGGTTCCTAAATTCTTGGCGACAACGGCCACGGCGTTTGCCGCCACGATATCATTTCCCAGATGCCCCATGATGACAGAGTACATAGAGAAGGCCACGCCCCAGGACACCTCGTTTCCGAAAGCCGGAAGGGAATAATGGAGGAAGTCCTGGAACAAAAGCTTGTTGTGCCGAAGCAGCAGGGACGGGCGGAAACGGAGGGTCTGAAACCGGCATGCGTCGAACAGGCATATAAGCAGCTCTATGAGGCGGGCGATAGTGGTTGCAAGGGCCACGCCCATGATTCCCATTCTGGGAAGCCCGAACCATCCGAAAATGAACACGGCGTTTAGCACGATATTCAGGCCCAGGGCAGAGCCGTTGGTGAGGGTGGCAAACAGAACCCTCTCAATCGAGCGCATGGTACACAGGTATACCTGGGAAACACTCATAAAAAGGTAGGAGATTCCCACAATGCGCAGGTAAGGGATTCCTGTGCGGATTAATTCCTCCTCAGATGTAAAGATTAACATCAAAAGCCTGGGGAAGAAGCAGGCAAGGACAAAAAACAGGAGGGATACAAGGATGGAAAGCTTCATGCCGATTCCCATGATTTTTTCGATGGTTTTGGTATCCTTCTTTCCCCAGTATTGCGCCGCAAGCATCCCGATACCAGAGGAGATACCGGAGTACACCAGGTTCAGGATAAACATAATCTGGCTTGCCAGAGAGCCGGCGGAGAGGGCAGTCTGGCTGACCCATCCAAGCATGATTACATCCGCAGAGCCGACGGCGGTTGTAATTAGGTTTTGGAACACAATGGGGAGTGCAAGGCGGAACATGTCGCGGTAAAAGGTTGATGGTTTTGTAATGGCTGTATTCATGGGCGCCTCCTGTAATTAATATGAGAAATATTATAGATGATTTTAAAATATTTGTCGTATGATATATTAGGAAAAAATTACGTTATTATGACATTCATAGAGTTGAAAAAGACGTATGAGAATAATAAGGACAGGAATTTATTTCGCAGAGTAAACTACTCTAAGATTTTTTTTCAAATAGCATATCTATTATAACCATCTAAGGTGAATAATTCAATACCCAAATTGCTTTTCAGGTGTTTTTGTAAGCATTTGTCAAGATTTAGGAGTGTAATGAAGGAAACTATACTAGGTATAGCCACTCCATTTACATGAAATTCTTATATTGTCTAAATTCTAAAGTTGTTTTCTGAAAATTTCTTTCAAAGATAATATGAAAATTTTCGCAGAGTAGTTTACTCTGCGAAGGAAGTGATTGAAATCTGGTATCTACTCCATTGCCAAAAACAAAATGAATGGGAAGATTTAGAGGTGTGCAGGCGAAATTTGTCTAGGATTGCCTTGAAAGATGCATTTATCTTTACCTATGACAGGATGCGTAAGTTTAAGGGCGAGTGGCATTTGGAAAGACAGCTTCTATTTCCAGAGTGTGTGTTCCTGGAAAGCGAGGATAAAAGGCGGCTGTCGGAGGAACTGAAAGAATATAAAAAGGCAAAGCTTCTTCCTGTGAGAAAGAGCGAGGAGATGTTTCTGTCGTCTCTATGTGGAAAAGACCATCACCTTGCTATGTCGAGGGGAGTGATTCAGGACGGGATTACCTGGGTTATAGAAGGGCCTCTTAGGGGATGGGAAGATAGCATTTGCAGGATTGACAGACATAAGCGTCTTGCAAGACTTTCGGCTCCGAAAAGTTTTGCGCCAGAGCTGACAAAAGGGAGTATTTCAGCAGGACTGGAAATCGTAGAGAAGCGTTAATTCAGAGGAATTGAGAAAAAGCAGGGTCATAAAATCCGGCTGTGGTTAGTGCCATGGCAGGATGGGAGTCTGTTATAAAGGCGTACCAGAGTGTATTTTAGTGTTCAGGGCAATTCTGGCTGTGAATATGGCGAAGCACGCCTTAATATAAGAGGTGAAAGTATGTGGTATGTAATTCAAACCCAGACAGGGGGTGAAGCAAAACTGGTAGAGTTAATTGAGAAGATGATTCCCAAAGAGCAATATGAGGAATGTTTCTGTATGAGCCGTGAATGTGTCAGAAAAACGGAAAAGGGGTATGAGACATTCCTCCGTCCATTGTTTCCGGCTTATATCTTTGTGGTGACGGACGATCCAGAGGGCTTATTTTTTGAGTTAAAGAGGATTCCCAGACTGACGAAGCTTCTGGGGGATACAGCAGATACATTTTTCAGTGTATCCAGAGAGGAGGAAGAATTTCTGAAAAATGTACAGAATCAGAATCATATCGTGCAGCGTTCACTGGTGGAGGTAGACACAGAAGGAACAATTATAAAAGCAGACGGGGCTGTAGGCGTTTATCTTAAGCATGTGGTGAGGCAAAGGCTTCGGAAGCGGTATGTCTGTGTGGAACAGGAATTTCTGGGGGAGAAGCGGAAGATTTATTTGGGGATTAAACTGAAAGAGGATAGGGAAGCAGAATGAGAAGGGATGCCCTTCTTATTTTTGTGAAAAAATTTAATAGAAAGAGGAAAAATAAAAATATGAATTATTTGGTAGTAGTTGCCCATCCGGATGACGAGGTTCTGGGCGCAGGCGCAACAATTCATAAACGGATAGAGGACGGGCACAAGGTTGCGGTAGCCATTATGGTTTCGCAGGCTGCTGCCAGGCGGGGCTTATCATATACAGACGAGTATAAAGAGTCATATTCATCAGACACTTCTCTTTTTTTATTACAGCGTATTGAATACGGATGCGAAGGAAAAACATATCAAACCAGAATGGTGAATGAACAGCGTATTGATACAGAAGACATTATGAAAATGTCAAAATTAACCCGAACTATCCTGGATGGAACAGATTATGACATGATTTGTGAGAAAAGAAGAAAGAATTTTGAATATGTGTCAGAGCTTTTGGAGGGGAAAAATCAGTTCAATCCATGGAGGTATTATTCCATAGACTGCGTACCTATGGTTTATCCGCTTGTGATAGAAGACGACGGTTTATTGCAAAAGCTTTTAGACGAAAAACATTTTCAAGGCCATTGGTGGAGTTATCTTCTGGAGGAAATGGAAGAAAACTGTTTTGAGTATTGGATGTCAAGATATATGATTCCGATTACCATTGATCAGAGATATGGAGAAAAGGAATTGGAATATGTAGCGGCCATTATTTAGTGAGGGAATTAAGGTTATGAGTGTCATTCTAGCTACAGCTTCAAAAGATAATAATTTTTATAATTTCAGAAAAGAGCTGATACTTAGGCTTCATGATATGGGACATGAAGTGATTCTGGTATGTCCGTACGGAAAGAAAATAGATTTTTTTACGCGGCTCGGATGCCGGTTTATTGATATGGATATCGACCGGAGAGGAACAAGCGTGATTAGAGATTTACGGTTAATCTTGTTTTACGGGAAGTTACTCAAAAAGGAGAGACCTGATATCGTCTTGACTTACACTACAAAATGCTCGGTATACTGCGGTTTTCAGTGCGGCAGGAGGAATATTCCCTACATTGTTAATAATGCCGGATTAGTCGAAGCTGATAACAAAAATTCTATTCTGCAAAGAATATTAAGAGTCCTGTACCGGATTGGTTTTTCAAAAGCAAGGTGTATGATGTATCAAAATACACGGGAACGAGATTATGTGAATATGCTTTTAAAAAACAGGGTGTACTATCGTGATATACCAGGCTCAGGCGTCAATTTAGAGGAGTTTACATATAGAGATTATCCTCGGAGGGACGTTTTAATCTTTAATTATGTTGCCAGGATTGTAGAGTTTAAAGGTATCAATGAATTTGTAGAGTGCGCTAAATATATCAAAGCCAGATACCCAGATACAAGATTTATCGTATACGGAGATTATGATGATGATTCCTATAGATCCAGGCTAGAAGGATTAATGGAAGCCGGAATTATTGAATACGGTGGAATTCAGATGGATATGAAACCTTATATAGAGCAGGCAAACGCAGTCATTCATGCAAGCTATTATGAGGGAATGACGAATGTTGTCTTAGAGCACAGCGCGATGGGGAGGCCATGTATTGGTTCGGATATATCCGGAGTCAGAGAAGGAATTGAAGAAGGAAAAACCGGATATCTGTTTGAAGTCAAAAATGTTGAGGCTTTAATAAAAGCAGTAGAGAAATTTATAGGGCTTTCATATGAAGAAAAGGCAAACATGGGGAAGGCTGCACGGTTAAAAATGGAAAAGGAGTTTGACAGAAATATGGTAACTAATATTTATCTTAAAGAAATAGAGAAGATATTAAGGAAGTGATAATGTAAGATGTCTGATAAGCAGAGAAAAATAAAGATTTGGCGTAAGATTAATTTTGGGCTAGAAGCGCTGTGCATATGTTACAAGCTGTTGCCTGTATGGTATATAAAGATAAAATTGCAAAGAAACCGATTTAAAATGGGGTGGATTAGTATGGCTAAAAGATATGCATTATTAAAAAGCTTAGGGATGCGTCATCACATGGGGGGGGGTATTTTGTTATACAACCCAATGTGTGCATTTTTAACGCAGATAAATTAACGGTTGGAAGTAACGTATCAATCAATGAGAACTCATATCTTGAATGTAAAGGCAATGTTGAGATAGGCGATGACGTAATGATAGGCCATGGAGTTTCTATCTTATCAAATACTCATAATTATGACAGAATAGCTGTGCCCATGAATGAACAAGGTGAGTCCTCAGAAAAAATAAAAATCGGAAATGATGTATGGATTGGCGCAAAGGCGACAGTGCTTATGGGCGTAACTGTGGGAGATCATTCCATCATAGGGGCGCACGCTCTTGTGAATAAAGATGTTCCGGAATATGCAGTAGTAGGGGGCGTACCTGCAAAAATAATCCGGATGAGAAATTAGATTTTTTTGAGGGGAAAAGAATTCGCCTGCGATTTCCGTACATTTGTTTCATATGAGGATACAATAGTATGGAAAACATTAGACTTGTTATATGGGACCTGGACGATACCTTTTGGAAGGGAACAATTTCAGAGGGGGATATCCAGATTCCTAAGAAGCATAAAGAGATAATAGAAACACTTACCGACAGAGGAATCATGAATTCCATATGTTCAAAGAATGATGAAGATATAGTTAAGAAAATATTATTAGAAGCAGGTTTATGGGATTTATTTGTATTCCCTAAAATCTCATGGAAAAGCAAAGGATCTCAGATTAAGTCAATCATAGAAAGTATGAATCTAAGGCCAGAGACAGTTTTATTTATAGACGATAATGATACAAATCTTGGAGAAGTTAAATATTATATTTCTAATCTAAATGTTTCAAGTCCGAAAATCATTGACGGAATATTGGACAATCCATATTTTAAAGGAAAGGCGGACTATGATAAAAAAAGATTAAAGCAATATAAGATACTTGAAAAGAGGAGTCAAGATGAAGGAAGGTATCAAGATAATACTGCGTTTTTGAAACAGTCCAATATAAGGGTTGAAATACACAAAGAGGGGCTTCTCAATCATTTGGAAAGACTGCATGAATTAAATCAGAGAACGAATCAGTTAAATTATACGAAAATACGTTTATCAAAGGACGAGATGGCAGATATTATCAGTAATCCGAATATAGAAACCGCATATATTACTGTAAAGGACAAATATGGGGATTATGGCATTGTTGGTTTTGCAGCTATCTGCAAAGGTTGTGCAATCCAATTTTATTTTTCATGTAGAACTTTGGGGTTGGGAATCGAACAATGGGTATATTCAGAATTTCATTATCCGAAATTAACAATCCAAGGGGATGTGGCGGCAGAGCTGAAAAAGGATTACAGGCCAGACTGGATTAATCTTGAAAACATACAGAGAAGTCAAAGGGTAGAGCGTAGCAATCAGTCTAAGGTCTTAATCATTGGCGGATGTGATTTAGAACAGGCCGCTTTTTATATTGCGCAGTTATCTATTGAATTGGATACCCAATTTAACTATGTGATTGATAGGTGTTTTGACGGGCATCCAGATTCATCTGTCATTATTAGACAGAGTATAGAACTTACAGAGACAGAAAAGAGAAAATTAATTGATCTCTGTGCTTTTTATGATGAAAATATTTATAAGAACCATATTTTTGATAAAAACTATGATGTTATAATTTATAGTCCGTTAATTGATACGTCCCTTGGGTTATGGCATCATAAACAGAATCCAGAGTTAAAAGTCGTCTATGGAAACAGAGATTTTCCGGAGTTGACTGTATATAGTTATCTTTCGGAGGAACAACTGCGGGAATTTAAGAATACATTTGAATTTGAAGGCGGAATTTCTGCGAATCAGATAAAAGAGAATTTAATATGGCTGAGAAGGCATATGCCCCAAAAAACAAAGCTTATCCTAGTGAATAGCGGTGAATTTCCGATTAATCAACCGTATGCAGTAAACAGAAATAAGGTTCATAGGGAATTGAATCAGATTTTAGATGAATTCTGTGAAGAAAATAAAGAAACCTATTTACTGGATGTAAGAGGCTACACAAATAGAAACTCCGATTATACTGACAGCATCAATCACTATACAAGGCGAGTGTATTATCTGATGTCAGAAGATATGATTCGCTATCTGAAAGAGTTTCAGTTATTAAAAGATGATAAGCCAAGCAGAGCTGTTATGAATATAAAAATGGACTATAAGGTTGAATTGAAAAAAATTTTGAGAAGATTAGGATTGCTGAATATCGCATATAAAATCAGAGATAGAAAATCATCACAGGTGAAATAGTTATGAAAAAAGTGTTTATGTATGTCAATTTTACCACTTATGATATGACGATAGGAATTTCAAAAAAGATAAGAAGTGAAATTGATACATTGAGAAAAATGGGATATGAAGTCTGGTACTGCGGATATATAAAAAAGGGCGTCGCTATCTTTGGCCCTAACGACAAGATCTATGTACAGAAACAATATCATATATCGAATCGTTTATATTTTAGGCTGCGCCGTTTCTTTTTGATACATATCTCCAGCCAATTTCTGAAGCAAGAAAAATTTGATATAGGTTATCTGAGATGGTGCGCGTTTGATCCCCCATATTTAAAAATGTTAAAAAGAATGAAGAATAAGGGCGGCGCTACGATATTAATGGAATCATTGGGATATTTTCCAGGAATCGTAATGCATGGGTTAAACGGGAGATACGAAAAATTTTGGACGGTGTTGAACCAGAAGATTGCCGGCAGATATATAGACCTTGTTCTTACGGAGGGCAATTTTGATTCTATGTGGGGAAAACCGGCAATAGAATTTGGGATGGGGGTTGATGTGGAAAATATTACGAAGCATAGTTATTCTGGGAAAAAGGACGAATATCATTTCATAACTGTTGCCAATGAAACACGATACCATGGATACGACAGATTAATCAAAAGTTTGGACAGGTACTATATGGAAAAGGCTTCTCCGTATATATACATACATTTTGTGGGAGAGATATCGCAAAATACAAAGAGCTTAGTCAATGATAAAATAAAAGATTATATTGTTTTCCATGGAAAACTTTCCGGTGAAGCTTTGGATTATGTATTTGCCGCGTCTAATATTGCCGTTGGTCCGGTTGCCCAGTATAGAGTTGGCGGGAAAAAGGATACGGGACTAAAAACGAAGGAATATTTTGCAAGAGGTATTCCATATTTTTATTCAGGCCATGAAGAAGAAAAACTAAAAAATTTTAAATATATTTATCAAGTCCCTGATGATGACAGTCCGATTGACTTTCGAAAGATTATTCATTTTTATCAGTCAATAGATGTAGAGTTGGCGTCTAAGGCAATGAGAGAGTATGCGTTAAATCACTATTCATGGAATGGAAAATACCAGAAAGTATTTGCTTACATGAAGGAAAAGGGGATGAAATATGAATAAAATAATTGAAAAAATTTTTTTCTATAGAGAGAGTAAAGAGTATTTTTGGAAATGCTATTGGAACGCGAAATATGCACGTGGGGAGGGGGTAAAATTAATTAACAGATTAAAGCTGCACAATTTAAACAACAAGTATGGCTGCGGAATTTCACCAATGACTGAGTTAGAAGCATGTCCCGAATTCCCTCATGGATTATACGGAATCTTTATTTCCAGATATGCAAAAATAGGAAAAAACTGCGTCATATTTCAACAGGTCACGATTGGAAGCAATTCCATTAAAACGTCCGCCTCATATGGCGCGCCGGTGATTGGAGATGATTGCTATATTGGAGCCGGCGCAAAGATTATAGGAGGAATAAAAATCGGGAATCATGTGAGAATCGGGGCGAATTGTATTGTGTGTACGGATGTGCCGGACAACAGTACGGTGGTCATGGGAAAGCCCCGAATTATACCCCATGACTATGAATTGGATAATCAGTTTTATGGTGATATATCAAATTAAGTACAAAAAATAGGAGAGTAATTTATGAAGGCTTCATTTGTTTTTTCAAGCAGAGCATATAAATACAAAGGAAAATACTATACAGTAAATCTTACGCCGAGTACATTACACAAACTATATTTTCCTTATTGTGATCAGTTGGTGATGTGTTTAAGAGAGAAGTGTGTTGACCATGTAGACGGGCTCACATATGCAGAAGATAAGGATATATCTTATCAGTGCGCCAAAATAGATGCATCTATTGTTTTTTATTTGCTGAAACGTCCGTTGCTTGAAAAAACGATAAAGAAGGTTGTCAGGGAGTCGGATTATGTGATTGCGAGAATGGGGTTAAGCGGAGTTATCGCGGCAAAATACGCCAGGAAATTGCATAAACCCTATGTATGTGAAGTGGTAGGCCCTGCTTATCAAAATCTTTTTTTTCATTCCCGTATAGGGAAAATAGCAGCCCCTTATATTGAAAAGATGGTAAAACGAGAGATTCGTAAGGCAAAGTATGTCTGCTATGTTACAGAAAAGACATTACAGAAGCAATACCCTACCAATGGCTATTCTGTTGGGATTTCTGATGTGGAAATCCTGGATTATCATCCTGTAAATTTAGAGAATAGAATCAACAAAATCAAAAATTACAGGCCGGACGAAAGGTTAAAACTTGTCACTTTAGGACCTGTGGATAAAGCTATGAAAGGGCAGATGTATGTAATCCAGGCAATAGCAGAATTAAAGAAAGAAAATTATATTTTTGAATATCATCTGGTTGGTGGAGGGAATCCTGAAAAACTGATAGATTTGGCAAAGCGGCTGGGGGTAGAAGCTCAGTTGGTGTTTGCCGGTACTGTAAATCACGAGAAGGTGTTTGAATATCTAAAGGACATGGATGTCTACATACAGCCCTCCTTGACGGAAGGATTACCCAGAGCGCTGATAGAAGCCATGAGTATTGCCCTGCCCTGCGCGGGTTCAAATGTTGACGGCATACCAGAACTGCTTGAGAGGGAAATGGTCTTTGAGCCAAAGGACGTTCAGGGAATTATGAGAGTCTTAAAAAGTCTCGATAGAGGAACTATGCTTAGAAATGCAGAATTTGGCTTCCGAAAAGCGTTTTATTTTACGGAGGATGAAGCAAGCCGGAGAAGAAAGGAGTTTTGGGAGAATTTTATAAAAGATAATTTTACGAAAGCGTCTGAGGAACAATAAATATGAGCGAAAAAATATTATTTTTGCATAACAGTGAAAAAGATCAGATGTATTATCAGGGAGAATTGCCGGAAAATTATCAGGTAGATACAATATTTAAAAATGGTTCAAATATTAAGAAAGCGATTCAAAGAATATGGTTTCAAAATAAATTCCCGTTTTATAAAGCAATTTCACTGAGCAGTTGGTACAAAAAAGAATTTGATACCATAATCATAGAAATATTACAGAGCAAAAAAGATACGATTGCATTTATCAAGAAACGCTATCCAAAATCCAGAATCATTCTCTGGTATTGGAATACAGTAGAAAGTACAAGAGTATATCCAGATGACCCCATATGCAAAGATTGTGAATTGTGGAGTTTTGATCAAAGGGATTGCGACAGATATGGGATAAAATATAATACACAGTTTTATAACAGGAATATTCATCTTTCAATAGAGAAAGAGACCATAGACGTATTCTTTTTAGGCGCTGATAAGGGAAGGGGCAAACTGCTTGAAGCGCTGAAGGATAGATTAGAAGAACAAGGATTCCGTTGCTTTTTTCATGTGACAGAAGATGGACGCACAGTACAGACGAAGCTCAGCTATAAAAAGGGTATCGCCTATGAGAAAGCACTAAAAATTCTTGCAAAATCCAGAGCAATCCTGGATGTAGGTATCCAGGGACAGCAAGGATTGACCCTTCGGGTGTTAGAGGCTTTATTTTTTTCAAAGAAATTAATTACTACAAACCAAGATATTGTAAATTATGATTTTTATTTGCCGTCTAATATTTTTATATTGAATGATAATATAGAAGGACTTTCCGAATTTATGACACAGCCTTATGAGGAGGTGGATAAAGATACGATAGATTATTATGAATTTTCAAATTGGATACGAAGATTTGAAAATTGAAGGAGAGGTTTTTTTGACATTTTATACATACACACCAGTGTTAATTATTGGATTAGTTTCAAGTGTGATTTCCGGAATTCTTGATATCACCAGACAGAAGAAATACGCCAAATATGCTTCGCTCATTGCAGTCATATGTATTGTAATTCTCTTTTATGTTTCTCATGGTATTGATGTTTTTTATGATAAAAAGTATTATGACTCTGTTATATCGTTACAGGTATTAGGGATACCAGAAATTTTCAATGAATGGATCTGGGGCTTGATGTGTCTGGTTGGAAATAAGTTAAGATTAGATTTTTTTGTATTTAGGCTTATTATTGTTTTGGGCTTGTTTATTTTGGTATACAATTCAATAATAAAGAAGTATTGCTGCAATTATGGATGGGTTTTACTGGTTTATCTTTCATATTTTCTTTATGTAGACGCCATGCAGCTACAAAATTTTATTGCTATGTGCATTTTTATGATTTCTCTCAAATATGTGATAGACAAGGAAAATGGAAAAAATATCATTAAATTTGTGATCGCATTGGTAATTGCGGCGGAGATTCATAGTGCGTATTGGGTAGCTTTTGTTTATTTGATTTTATTTATAAAGGATAAAAAAACAATCTCAAAATTGCTGATTGGTCTTGAAGTATTATTCATTGGAGTAACATATCTGAATAATAATTATGTCCCTATTATCAGTACAGTGATGTCTTCTGCATCAGATTCAAGGCTTTCCAATTATTCCAGTAGCGCTACGGTGAGATCATGGATTGTTTTTTTGATGTTTTTGATTGTATATACTTTCTGTATCTATCTGATTCATAAAAATAATAAAAAGAAATATGCTTACTATAAAAGAAATTTGGATATAAATCAATTTGAAACGTTCCGAAATAGCAGCGACTTTGTGAATCTGGTTTTATTTATTGATATTATTTCTTTTTTAATTATCCCGATGAATATGATGATCACCCATATGTACCGTCTTATTAGAAATATAGCAATTCTGCAATACCTGTGCATTTTTTCAAATTTTAAATATATGAGAGGCAAAGGCATACAGAAGGCGATTCTCTTAGGCGGAGTCATTATAACGGTAATCGTATGGCGGATTTTTGAATTCCATTATAATACAGATTATGAACAAATGGTAGTTCCTGTATTGAGAGGGTTATATTTCTATGAGTAGTAGAACCGAGAACAGTATTAAGAATATGAAATATGGCGTCTTACTTCAGCTTAGTAATATCATATTGCGTTTTGCTGTAAGAACGGTTTTTGTACGTTCGTTAGGTGTCAAGTATCTTGGGATTGGCAGTGTCTTTAATAATATTTTTAGCATATTGTCGTTGGCAGAGCTTGGTATTGGAACAGCCATTGCCTATGACATGTACAAACCCGTTTCTGTCGGGGATACATACAAAATCAAACAACTGTTGGATTTTTACCGCAAATTTTACTATGGAATCGGCGGATTGATTATAGCCGCAGGAATATGCATCATTCCGTTTTTGGACTGCATTTTGTCTGATATTCAAGATATCAGGCATATAACGCTGATTTTTATATTACATATTGTTTACTCGTCCTCCAGTTATTTTTTTGCACATTATAGGTCATTATTCAGCGCACATCAGCTAGAGAGAATTAATTCTGCAAACACGCTGCTTTTTTCTTACATTCAAACAGGTGGTGAGATTCTGGCATTGGCGCTTACACATAGCTATACTGCATATATGTCCATACAAATTATATGCGCCATACTTAGTAATTATATGATTAGAATGAAGGCAAAGAAAAGGTTCAAGCTGATAAATATGAAAGTCGGGCCATTATCAAGAGATGATATAAAAGGAATTATGTCAAATGCTGTGAATATGCTGTCTATAAAGGTCGGACAAACGGTTATAACATCAACGGATAATCTAGTGATTTCTGTATTTCTTGGCACTGTATTGGTCGGCATTTACGGAAATTACAGTATGATTATTTCCGTCCTTTTAAGCACAACCTTTGTGATTGAAAATTCTGTGGTAGCGAGTATTGGGAATTTATGTACGTCTCATAATTATGTTCAAAAATATTCTGTATTTCAAAAGATAAGGTGCGGTTATTCTTGCTTATATGGAGTCATGTGCAGTTGTCTGGTGGCATTGCTGAATCCTTTTATTGAATTATGGCTTGGGAGAGAATATCTGTTAGATTTTTCTATTACTATTTTGATTGTACTCAATTTTTATTTATTGGGAATCAGGCAGCCATTAGAGGCTTATATCTATGCAGACGGGTTATTCAGGCATTTTAAAATTAAGCCGTGGGTTGAGGCGGCCATTAATTTAACTGTGTCCGTTATGTTAGCTCGAAATCTTGGAATAGCAGGCGTTTTTATGGGAACATCCATAAGTCATATTTTAACAACCTTCTGGTTTGACGCCTATATCGTATATAGATATTCCTTTGACAAAAAAATTACAGAATATATCCGGATGTATTTCAGAAATTTGATATGGACTATAGTTTCAGTTTTTGCTTCATATATACTGTTTCACTATATGTATGCCAGAACCATAATCAGCTTTGTCATATCAGCAACGGCTGTATTCGTTGTCTCCGGCGTTGTCTGTTGTCTTTTTAATTGTAGAAATGAGGAATTTAGAGAATTATTGAAACATTTTTTGAAAGGTAAAAATTGATATGAGAGTAAAACAATTTGTAAAAAGAATTATTTATAGAGAGAGGGCAAGTTCAGAGGATTTGATACGATACTATAGGCGTAAAGGAGTACAGATTGGCGCTTATTGTACGTTCCATGCGCCCAGAACTATTAAGATTGATACGACGCAGCCATTTTTGATTACAATCGGTAATCACGTTGAGATAACAGACCAGGTAAGTATTCTGTGCCATGACTTTGCGTGGAGTACATTTAAGGCAGAAAAAGGAGATATCGTCGGTTCAAACGCCCCTGTACATATCGGGAATAATGTTTTTATCGGAGAAAAAAGTATTATTTTGAAAGGCGTAACTATTGGGGATAACGTTATTATTGGGGCGGGAAGCATCGTCAGTCATGATATTCCGAATAATTCGGTTGCGGCGGGAAATCCTGCAAAGATCATTATGACTTATGAAGAATTCTACGAGAAAAGAAAAAAAGAATATGTTTCGGAGGCAAAAATACTGGCGAAGGAATATGTTAAAAGTACAGGCAAAATTCCTCCCAAAGATATATTCAGAGATTTTTTCCCTCTTTTTTATGTATATCATGAAAATGACCGTATACCTTGCTCATGGCAGAAGATTATTCATTGGGGGGGGGGTAAAAATAGAGAGAAAACTATTAAATATTTAATGGAACACGAACCAGTTTATGCTAGCTACGATGATTTCATAAGCGACGCTCTTGGAGATGAAATACATATTATATAATCTTTTTGCATATTTTTGACGCCAGATATGTCTTAAAGCAGAGCTATATGTTACAGGACGACAAAGAAGATGAAGATTACAATGCGCTGACAGAGATTTCCCTGAGAGCATTTCCCCATATCAAGATGACCTTAGCAGATATTTTTGAAGGTATCGACGACTAACTTACTGCCGGAGGATGTGAAGAACCACATTTTCCGGCAGTTTTTTCTTCTTAAAATCTACCTTTTTCTTTTTCCTCCTCATCTGAAAAATATTTTCCGCACCTTACATTGAGAAGTTTTTTTCGTCTATGTATGAGCTGAAATTGGTCTTTAGAGCATCTTCGAGCGTGGGCTCTGAAGGGATACTCTTTGACGATTTCAGTAACCTGCTTTTTATATTTGCAAAAGAAAAAGGAATCTCACAGTATTTGATGATATCAGACGCGCTGCTGATATTACATTCTTTGAGGATTGGCTCAGGACAGGTGAAATGGTAAGCGAACTCGTTGCATTTGTCCGAACAGGCGCAATCATCTGAGAAATGAAACACATTAGGGGTTTCCTTAAGTCTGCCGGACTTAACCAGGTAAATGAGCCTGGCGATGGTCCAGCGAATGTCCGACGGGGAAAGCTTCTCGTCGTACAGGATAATATAATGTCCGGTGGAAGCAACATACAGAGCCATGCCGCTTCCTGCGTTGGAAAAATAGTTTTCCGTAAGCCCCTCCTTTTTTGCTACAAACTGCATGGGAAATATGAAGATAGATGAATTCACAATCCGGCAGAATTCGTCGGAAAGGACGGGAAGGCTGTGTTCGTTAAATTCCAGCAGAGCGTCATAAGCCGCAAATATAATGTATCTGCGTTCTTCATTTGATATCTTTTCTCTTTTGAAAAAACGCATTGATATATGTTACCTTGCTTTCTTGATGTCAAATTTTTGCAGGGCGCGCTCGATTGCGGCCAGATCTTCTTCAGGCAGGGAAGGCATAGGAATTGCCTGCTGCTTCTCCTTTGCAATCTGATATTCCCGATTCAGGATAAAGCCTACGGTGGCCGCGCCCTCCGGAGAATACTGGGAAATAAAACGGTATTTTTGGATGATTGTTTTTTCCGCAGGCGAGTATTCGCCGGTGGATGCGTCCAGAAGATAATTAGGCGTTATATCCAGCGCCTTGCACAGTAATTCGATGGTAGCGGTGTCGGGCCTGTTCTTGTCATTTTCCCAATCGCTGACGGAATTATGCTTTGCGCCGATCTGTTGGGCAAGCTGCCTTTGTGTGAGATTTTTGGATTTTCGAGCGTCTTTGATTTTTGCGCCAAAAGTTAGATTCATGATGTCACCTCCTGATAAAAAGTATAACATTTTATGTCGAAAATGTAAATGAATTTATCCGAAATAATCGAAGTTATAATAATATTTGAAATTTAGGGAAGAATCATGTAGACTAGAAGATAGTTCAAAGGAAGGAGAGAGGACAATGAGAGTAGGAATGGGATACGACGTCCACCGTCTGGTGGAGGACAGAGATTTAATACTGGGCGGTGTCAAGATTCCATATGAGAAAGGGCTTTTGGGCCATTCAGATGCGGACGTGCTTCTCCATGCCATCATGGATGCCTTACTGGGCGGTGCTGCCCTTGGGGATATCGGCAGGCATTTTCCGGACACGGACCCAGAGTTTAAAGGAATATCCAGCCTCCGTCTGCTTGCCCATGTGGGAAAGCTGATTGAGGATGAGCTGTATGTAATTGGGAATATTGACGCGACCATCATTGCGCAGCGTCCGAAGATGGCGCCTTATATTGAGCAGATGCGGGCAAATGTAGCCGAGACGCTGAAGCTTGATATCAGCCAGGTGAATATCAAGGCGACCACAGAGGAGGGCTTAGGTTTTACGGGAAGCGGAGAGGGAATCTCGGCCCAGGCGGTTGCGTGTCTTCAGACCATCGAAAATTGCAGCTATGCGGTGGGGCCTGACGAGGGAAGATGCGCAGGGTGCGGCGGGTGTCCCCGTGCAGGAAAGTAATTGTTATGGAGGAAATCAATGGAGATAAGAAAATTGGACAGCTCAGAGCATCAGGACAGCAGGCGGCTCTATGAGACAGTATTTGACGAGGACAGCCCAACCTTTGTGGAATATTATTATACGGAGAAGACCAGGGATAACCAGATTTATGTGGTTGAGGAGGAGGGAGAGCTTCGGGCTATGCTTCATCTGAATCCTTATCGCCTGTATGTGAACGGGAATGAAAAGAACGTAAATTACATCGTTGCGGTTGCGACTCAGAAGGAGTACCGCAAACGGGGATACATGGCGTCTCTCTTAAAAAAGGCTCTTAGGGAGATGTATCGGGCGGGGGAGTCGTTTACCTTCTTAATGCCAGCCTCAGAGAGTATCTATCTGCCGTTTGATTTCAGGACGGTGTACGAACAGACAGGAAAGCTCTATCACAAGGAGGACGGAAAGGAGGACGGTATCACAATCACGGATGCAAAGCCTTCGGACTGTCGGGAGATTTCCGAGTCTGCCAACCGGCATCTGGCAAAAGGATATCAGGTATTTGCCCTTCGGGATGAGGCGTACTATCAAAGGCTGCTTCGGGAATACGAAAGCGACGGCGGAATGCTTAAGATTTACCGAAAGGACGGGGAAATCGTGGATTGCCGGGGATATTATCCCGAAGAAGAAGAAGGAGAGAAGCCGAAGATTATGGTCAGGATTGTGGACGTCCGGCGGATGCTGATGGCGTTGGGGCTTCAGTCGCTGATTGGGGTGTGCTTCTGTGTGACGGATCCTGTGGTGGAGGAAAATAACCGGTGCGTCGTGGTTACGGGAACGGAATTTTCCGGCGTGATGCTGATGGACGCAAAGCCGGAGAATTCGGAAGGGACTATCAGTATTGCCGCCCTTGCAAGCCTTATCTTTGGCGCTAAGACGGTGGAGGAGGTCTGTGCGGAGGAAGGAGTTTTTATGTCAAAACGGATGATGGGAGAGCTTAAGAAATTGATTCCCCTGTCTAAGATTTGCTTAAATGAGACTGTCTGACTCATTATCTCATGATAAATCATGTCTTTTTTGGAGGGATACGAGGAAATGAATATTTCCTTGGTATCCCTTCATGATATCTTTAGAATATCTTTAGATTTTCATATCATCCCTCTTAAGATTTTTTGGGTATGATGTATTACATCAAAAGAACACCTGAGAAGCAAAGGAGGAGATTGGCGATGTCAGTTCAGACACTTACACAATATTTTACAGATTATGGAGTTATTTTCGTGTTTGTAATCGTTTTGCTGGAATATATGAACCTTCCGGGATTTCCGGCGGGGGTGATTATGCCGCTGGCGGGTATCTGGGCGGCGAAGGGGGAGATTAGCTTTCCCCTGGTGATGCTCATCTCAGTTGCGGCGGGGCTTATTGGAAGCTGGATATTGTATTTCCTTGGAAGGCTTGGCGGGGATGCGTTTTTCCGGTTTTATGTCAAAAAGTTTCCTAAGCAGAAGGGACTGATTGAGAAGAATATGGAGTCCCTTCGCAAAAGAGGGGCTGTGGGCGTGTTCATTGGAAAGCTGGTGCCCATGATGCGCACGCTGATTTCCATTCCGGCAGGGATGATTTCAATGGATTTCGGCAGGTATACCATAAGCTCTGTGTTAGGAGTCCTGGTTTGGAACACGGTGTTTATCGGGGCAGGGTATTTTATGGGAGACGCCGCCTTTCAGGTATTTGCATAGAGCTTCGGGAAGATATGGAGGGATGAACGATGGAGGAGATGAGCATGAAAAAAAAGATTTGGAGATATCTGGCTTACGGTTATTTGAAATTATTGGAAAAGACGGTAAGGCTTGAGTGGCTTAATCTGGAAAATTATAAAGGCAATCATATTGTGGGCTTCTGGCATGAGGACAGCCTGGCCATGAATCTGGTGCTTAAACCGCTTACAAGGGAGGAGGCGGTTTCGGTTCTTGTAACGCCGGACGAGCAGGGAGAGAATATCCGTTATCTTCTGAAACGGTGCGGCGGTGACGCGGTAAAAATCGGTTTTGGGTTCTGCAATGCCGGCACCTTGAAGGAGATTCTGGAAGCCTTGAAGGACCAAAGAAGGAGTGTGGCGATTGCCATGGACGGTCCCTTTGGCCCAAGGCATATTCCGAAGAAATTGACATATTTCCTTTCGGAGAAAAGCCAGACTGAGCTGGTAGGAATTACGGTGTCTTATTCAAGAGCGATTTCCCTGTCCGGCCAGTGGGATCATTTCCACATACCGCTGCCGTTTTCAAAGGTAACTGTCAGATTTGATAATTATGGCGTGGCGGCGTGCCAGTACCCGCCGCGGATTCGGATGTACCAGGATGAGCGAAAATATAGTATAATAGAGTTATCCTCCGGCGTTGTCCGGCAGGGACAGACGATGTAATTTTTAGTTTTTCGGCATTTATACGGCATAGAAAGGAATAGACAGTAATGGATACGAATCAGATTAACCACGTGTTGGTTGTAGAGGACGATAAAGAGATACGGGAGGGCGTGGAGATATACTTAAGAAGCCAGGGATATGAGGTGTTTCAGGCGGCAGACGGTGTTGAAGGGCTCGCGGTCATTGAGAAGGAGGAGATTCACCTGGCGATTGTGGATGTGATGATGCCCAGAATGGACGGGATTCAGATGACCATTAAGTTAAGGGAGAAGCACGATTTTCCGGTTATTTTCCTGTCGGCAAAGTCAGAGGAGGTGGATAAGATTCTGGGGCTCAATATGGGGGCAGACGACTATGTGACCAAGCCTTTTACCCCTATGGAGTTGTTGGCAAGGGTGAATTCCCAGATGCGCAGATACCGGAAGTTTCTGGAAAAGTTAGGCGGTAAGGATAAGGGCGCCAATGTCCATACCATCGGGGGCCTGGAGATTAACGAGGACTCTGTGGAGGCGTTTGTTGACGGGGAAGCTGTGAAGCTGACGCCCATTGAGTATAAGATACTGCTTCTGCTGATGAAGAACCCAGGAAGGGTGTTCTCTGCGGAGGAAATCTACGAACGTGTATGGAATGAACGGGCGGTGAATACGGATACCATCATGGTTCATGTGAGAAATATCCGTGAGAAGATTGAGATCAATCCAAAAGATCCAAAATATTTGAAGGTGGTGTGGGGAGTTGGGTACAAAATTGAAAAACAGCCGTAAATTTACGGTCATTTTAATCATTATGGCAATCGTGATGCCGGCATTTTTTATGATGAACCAATACTGGAACTGGTATGTCAGTTCCGCGACGGTGGAGGAAAATGCGGGTCATGGGGTGGTGGTATCCGAGGAATTTTTAAAGACATTTTTAGATGCGGGCTATATTCTTTACAATACGGAAAACGGGACGGACAAAGATCCGGACGAGGTGAGGGAGGTTCTCCGCCAGAACGGCGGAAAGATGTCGGCTTATGAAAGAATATACCCTTTTCTCGACTATCGTGTGAAGGATGAGAATGGGAAGGACATTGCGAAAAGTACGGCGGACTCTGAAAGGAACGTGACGGAGACGAACCTTTCGTCATTTGCGTTGGGGATGGTGATTACCTATGATGAATATGGCGGTATAGACGTCCAGATAAAGGAAGGAAAATATAAGGCAGAGCAGAGCGTCACCTTTCGGGAGGTCATCAGTGAGTATGATGCTTCAGAATGGGGAGTTGAGACATATACGGAGGATACGGGCGAGTGGGAGTCTGTCTATCTTGAGAAACCGAAGAACCGGACTTATATTTTTGCCATGACAGGGGAAAATCTCCAGGCTTATATTGATACTTATGGTTATACGGGCTATTATGCGACAGAGGCTATGACGAATGTTGTCATTATTATGCTTCTGGTGGTGGCGGTGCTTGCGTGGCTGCTTCCCGCGCTGCCGGTATGGCGCCATAAAGAAATGCGGATTTTGCGGGCACCCTTGGAGGTTGTGGTTATTATTTTCTTTGTTATGATGGAGATTCTGGGTAACAATCTGTGGTGGATTGCCAACAGGTCGATGGGGACGCCGGATATCATTGATTTTCTCATATGGACGGTTGTATTTGCCGTTACGTTCTGGGCGGCGACATGCTTAAGGCAGGTGTATACATTGGGAGTAGGAGTATATTTAAAGGAACATACCTTGTGCGTCCGGTATTGGAAATATATCCGGAGGGCCTGGGAATACGCCACAGGAAAGATTAAGGGATGGATTCATTATTGTTACAGTTTTATGGACCGCATTGATTTAAGCAAGAGGAATAACCGGACTATTTTCAAGATTGTGGCAGTTAATTTTGTTGTCTTAGCGTTGATTTGTACCATGTGGGTCGGCGGGATTTTCCTGCTGGTGATCTATTCTGGGGTTCTGTTCTGGCTGCTTCAGAAGTATTTTAATGAGCTTCAGGACAAATACAGGGTGCTTCTAAGAGCCACCGGAGAGATTGCCAAGGGGAACCTTGAGGTGGAGATTACAGAGGATTTGGGGATTTTCAGTCCGTTTAAGCAGGAGATTCAGAAGATTCAGACAGGATTTAAGAAGGCTGTGGACGAGGAGGTCAAGAGCCAGCGCATGAAGACGGAGTTGATTACCAACGTCTCCCACGATTTAAAGACGCCGCTTACGGCAATTATTACCTATGTGAACCTGTTAAAGGAGGAAAAGGACGAGGAGAAGCGCAAGGCTTATATTGAGGTGCTTGAGAGAAAGTCCCTTAGGCTTAAGGTGCTGATTGAGGATTTGTTTGAGGTCAGCAAGGCCAGCAGTAAGAATGTGACGCTGAATATTGTGGATGTGGATGTTGTGAATCTGTTCAAGCAGGTGAAGCTTGAGCTGGACGATAAGATTGTGGCGGCGGATTTGGATTTTAGGTGTAATTATCCGCAGGAAAAGGTGTCGGCCCTTCTGGACAGCCAGAAAACATACCGTGTGTTTGAGAATCTTCTGGTTAATATTGTGAAATACGCCATGCCCCATACGCGGGTCTATATTGAGATTGCGAAGGAGGGCGAAGAAGCGGTTGTCAGGATGAAGAATGTGTCGGCGGCTGAGCTAGATTTTAACACGGAGGAGATTACGGAGAGGTTTGTGCGCGGGGATGCGTCCAGGAATACCGAAGGCTCAGGGCTTGGGCTTGCCATTGTGAAAAGCTTCGTTGAGCTGCAGAAAGGGAAGTTTAAGATTGAGACGGAGGCGGATTTGTTTAAGGTGGAGGTAAGGTTCTAAGTATTTGGGACGCGGCAGATGTGAGGTTTGCCGCGTCCAAAATTGCTACTAAGAGTCTGGCAATGAGAAGATAAGCTTTCAATATGAATTTATGCTAACTGTATAACCTCGGCTTTAACTTCTTCAATTTCTTCGTAAGATAATTCTGGAAAAAATATCTGTATTTCATCTAAAGAAATTTTTCCTTTATTTAACATAAGAATCGCTTTTTCTTTTACCTTATCCTGTGCCGCTTCATAACGCTCACTCTTAATAAAAGACTTCATAATCTGTTCTTCATCAAATAAACTCATCATAATCGTTACAACCTCCTTTTCTCTGTCAAGCAAATATTCACTTAATACATTCCTGTCTTTGCATATGCGGATGGTTTCTGTAACAGCCGTTCTCGTCATTCCATGCAAGTTAGTCTGCTCGTTAAAAACTTTACAGAAAATAATGTATTGATTGATGATATCGTCCTTGCTGCTTTCATAGATAACCTTTGCCCGTACTTCAATATCAATATCTGCGCCTTTAAAAAATTCTTTTGATAAAGATATCTTATCTGGCTTTCGTCCTTGGTTCCCGGTAAAGATGATATAAAGTTCGGGTTTCGGCATTTTTACTTTCTTACTTTTGTAGTAGTTTTGACTGGTACGCTGAAAATATTCGTGATAGCTTTGTGCCAGATAAAGAAAAACTCTTACTAAGATATTCATAGTCCATGTAGACTGAGCCTCTATGAGTATCATTAACTTATTATTGACAATAAAGCCTAAGTCATTATACAGATTGTCAGTTAGTACATTTTCTATTGTTACGTCAGTTAATGAATCTTCGGGTGAAGCGCTTGATACAGCTTTAAGAGATAACTCTTATTTTGGAAAAGGTCTAGGAACACACTGTTTTTGGCGGTACGCTTTGCTTTTATCTCCGACATCTTATCACCTCAGCTTCTTAAAGTTTATGTCAGGATATAAGATATATTATACAGAAAAATACTTGCACTTACAATAAAATTCATAGTAAATTTTAACTATAATCTAATGGTGAATTAAGTTTTGCTTTACGATTGACAAATCCCTCATTTTCGCATATGATATAACGTACATGGCAAAGACGTTGAACGAAAAGAGTAGCAGGTCATGAAACCAACAGAGAGAAGCTGTCGCCGGCTGAAAGCAGCTTTCGGTGAACGGCCTGTGAAGTGCATTCGGGAGTCGATTCGGTGAAAGATATTGGTTTTGCGTAGCCGAATACGGGTTTACACACGTTACGTGTATAGGAGTGGAGGACTTTTTCTCTAGGAAGGCCCTCTACAAGAGTGGAACCGCGGAGTGATGCTTCGTCTCTTGATGTTGATTTAAGAGACGGAGTTTTTTTGTTTCTCTCAGAAGAATGGAAAATGGATGAAAATGGAATCATAGTAAGAGGAAGGAGTGGCAGGTCTATATGGGAATACTGTCATATATCAGGCAGGAGATACGGGTGGTGCGGGAGAGGGATCCGGCGATTAAGTCGAATCTGGAGGTTTTTCTGTATCCAAGCTTCAAGGCGATCCTGCATTATCGCCTGGCGCATAAATTATACTTAAAAAAGCATTATTTTCTTGCGCGCTGGATATCCCAGAGAACGGTTCGCAAGACGGGGATTGAGATTCATCCCGGCGCCACCATCGGCAAGGGGCTTTTCATTGACCATGGAAGCGGAGTGATTATCGGGGAGACGGCAGAGCTTGGCGACAATGTGACGCTGTACCAGGGCGTGACCCTTGGCGGTACGGGAAAGGAGAAGGGCAAACGCCATCCCACCCTTGGCGACAACGTCATGGTAAGCGCAGGGGCGAAGGTTTTAGGTTCATTTAAAATCGGAGAGAACTCCAAGATTGGGGCCGGAAGCGTGGTGCTTAAAGAGGTGCCGCCCAACTGTACGGTAGTCGGGGTGCCGGGGCGCATTGTGAAGATGGGAGATCAGAAGATTCCGCGTATGGATATGGATCAGGTACACTTGCCGGATCCCATCAGCAACGATATCCGAGAGCTGCAGGCGGACAATATCAGACTGCATAAGCGCCTCGTACAGATGGAGAAGCGCATGAGGTGTATGAGGACGCAGGAAATTGACGTGCTGGATGAAAAAGAGAAGAAGCAATCAATCAGTATTGAGAAGGAGAAAAAGTAATTATGAAGCTGTACAACACATTATCTAAGAAAAAAGAAGAATTTATTCCGTTGGAGGAGGGAAAGGTCAGGATGTACGTCTGCGGGCCTACGGTTTATAACTTCATCCATATCGGAAACGCAAGGCCCATGATTGTATTTGACACCGTCAGAAGGTACTTTGAGTACAAGGGATATGACGTGAACTATGTGTCAAATTTCACTGACGTGGACGACAAGATTATCAAAAAGGCCATCGAGGAGGGCGTATCTTCAGACGAGATTTCCAAGCGTTACATCGCAGAGTGCAAAAAGGATATGGCGGGGATGAACGTAATGCCTGCCACCACCCATCCCCTTGCCACTGAGGAAATCGGCGGAATGATTGAGATGATTGGCACCCTGATTGAGAAGGGCTATGCCTACGAGAAAAACGGCACCGTCTATTTCCGCACCCGCCGGTTTAAGGATTATGGGAAATTATCCCACAAGAATTTAGACGACCTTCGTTCCGGCGAGCGTTCCCTTTTAGTGACCGGAGAGGAGGAGAAGGAGGACCCTCTGGATTTCGTTTTGTGGAAGCCGAAAAAAGAGGGAGAGCCGTCCTGGGAGTCTCCGTGGAGTGACGGGCGGCCAGGCTGGCATATCGAGTGCTCTGAGATGTCGAAGAAGTATTTGGGAGAGCAGATTGACATCCATGCAGGCGGCGAGGATTTAGTGTTCCCTCATCATGAAAATGAGATTGCCCAGAGCGAGGCGGCCAATGGCAAGGAGTTTGCGAAATACTGGATGCACAATGCATTTCTGAATATAGACAACCGCAAGATGAGTAAGTCCCTTGGAAACTTCCGGACAGTCCGTGAGATTAGCGAGCAGTATGACTTGCAGGTATTGCGCTTCTTCATGCTGAGCGCCCATTACAGAAGCCCGCTGAATTTCAGCGCAGAGCTGATGCAGGCTTCTAAGAATGGGTTAGAGCGTATTGTCAATGCGGCGGACAGCCTTAAGTTTTTAATGGGAAATGCAAAGTCGGAAGAAATGACGGAGAATGAGAAGGCGGCTTATGCAAAGACAGACGAGTATGTAAAAGCATTTGAAAATGCCATTGCAGTTGATATGGGGATTGGTGGCTCTTCCAATACGGTACTTCATCTAACAGCGATTGCACATGAAGCGGGAATAGATCTTCCATTATCTTTATTTGATGAAATCAGCGCTAAAACACCTTATATTACCAAATTAAGTCCTGGAGGAACGCATCATATGCAGGATTTGAATGAGGCAGGTGGAATTAATGCTGTTTTAAAAGAGTTATCAAAACGCAATATTATTCATTTAGATGCACTTACAGTTACGGGAACAATGGAAGAAAGAATAAAAGATGCAGAAATTGTTCGTCAAGATGTCATTAAAACAGTAGAAGCACCGTATCGTAATAAAGGTGGTATTGCAATTTTACAAGGGAATCTTGCACCGGATTGTGCTGTAGTAAAAGAAAGTGCTGTTACAGAAGATATGTTAGTGTATCAAGGAGCTGCAAAATGTTTTGATTCGGAAGAAGCAGCAATTGATGCAATTGTCGGTGGGAAAATTAAAGACGGAGATGTCGTTGTAATTCGTTATGAAGGACCACAAGGCGGTCCAGGAATGAGAGAAATGCTAAATCCAACTGCGATAATAACGGGAATGGGATTAAAGGTTGCTTTAATTACAGATGGTCGCTTTAGTGGGGCCACACGTGGAGCTTGTATTGGTCACGTATCGCCAGAAGCAATGGTTGGTGGCCCAATTGCTCTTCTCCAAGATGGAGATAAAATAGATATTGATATTCCAAATCGTAAATT
>ERZ808044.65-NODE-65-length-149945-cov-6.859890_pt1 | contig 149945 bp, 146 predicted proteins | sample MGYA00380195_ERZ808044 | MGnify/ENA primary metagenome ERZ808044 (study PRJEB31490, sample SAMN06133423) | mouse gut metagenome | isolation source: Z7_2 | host: mice | place: China: Chengdu | collected 2015-05 ...
TTTTCCGCTGATTTCTTAACCATTCTAATATATTATCGACAATTCGTCAATAAACTTAACACTGATTTTTTGTAATATCTGTCTAAAAAATTTTCCAGGAAAATCATTACGAAAAAGTATACTTATTCGGAATCATGGAGTTTTCCCAGTCTGGGGGAGAGTAAATATGCCGTCAGAAAAGATATGCAAAACCATTCATCAGCACAATAAAGAGCCGATTGCTGCGGCTGATATGCAGAAGCTTGTGGAGATTGCCAGGGACTACAAGAAAGTAAAGAACTACGTATATACACGCTTCGGCGGCATTGCGAGCCTGTCTAAGCTTTATCCGGGGTACACGGTACAGAACGAGATGACCGGCAGCGGGCTTCGGGAAAGCCTTGGTATGCCGTCCGTGTACTTCTATCTGGCGATTTTCGATGCGCTAGGCGATATTAAATGCCAGTGGACGCGGACAAAGACGAAGCTTCTGAAGCTGATTAACCAGAATGAAGGTTTTTCAGAGGAGGATAAGCATTATCTTAGATTTTTGCTTAAAGTCAGCAATGCCTTTGAGGAGGTGCTGAACCAAAAGCCTGTGGAACTGCCCAAAGCGGTGCAGAAGCAGTACGAAAAGGTGGCTGCCCAGGTGGATACAGACAGGCTTCACAAGTATCTGTGCAGGCAGGTACGAAAAATTCATGTGAAACTCCATACAGACAGGGAGGACGGGTTCACAATAGCAGAACGTGCATACCGGTATGGGGAGCATGGGATCTATATTTCCATAAAGGAAAAACGAAAACGTGTCTTTGTGCCGCTGACGGATAACAACCAATATAAAAGCCAGTTATATATTAAGTTGCTTCCAAAGGAACAGAGCCTTGAGATAAAAGTGCCAATCAAGGTATCGGTTCAAAGCCATAGGGACTATCAGAAGCAGGTGGGAGTGTCTTTTGGGCTGTATACCATGCTGACCACGGATGAAGGGAATTGTTATGGTGAAGAATTGGGAAAATACCAGATAGCATATGCAGACTGGATCCGTGAGCAGACAGTGAGCTATAACCGTAACCGGAATGAGAATCCGGGCAGGAAGAAGTATTATGCGAAGAAAAGGCGGTTTGAGGAAAGATTACACAACTATATTAATCAGGAGTTGAACCGTTTTCTGAGGGAGGAAAAGCCGCAGGTCATTTATCTTGTGAAGCTGCCGAAGCCCCATGCCAGAGGTGTGAATAAGAAGATTAATCATTCCATGGCGCAGTGGCAGAGAGGGTATATCCGGAAACGGATTGAACAGAAATGCCAGGAGCAATCGGTGGAGATAGTGGAGGTATTAGGGAAGGATATCAGCAGGGAATGCAGTGAGTGCGGGGAGATAGGGAAGAAGGAAAAGGGAAGGTTTGTGTGCGGGGAGTGCGGGTTTTGTGGTGAGGAGAAAGTGAATACAGCCCGAAATGTAAAGAAGCGGGGGCAGGGGGATGGAGTATTGAAGCCGAAAGGAAGCTACTCTGTAAAGTAAGAGGGATCATAAGAATAGCCGTTTTAGATAAATGCTGGCGGTGAGCCAGGGTTTTACCGGAAGGACTAAGAGGGGCGTTCATGATATAAAAAAACGGACGGCATTAGAAGTCAGATGAATCTATGCGGAATAGATGTCTGAGTATTGGGTATGCCAGGACCTTGTGAACATACGGCGTATGATGTAGCAGGGAGCGAAGCGGAAGGAATTCTGCATCATCCGGATGGATGACCAATGTGCCTTATTTAATTATCGAAATGAATAGACCATAAAACAAAGGAAATGGAGAAGCATGACAACAGCACTTATTTTCGCCGGAGGCGCGGGACGGAGAATGAATTCCCGTTCCAGACCAAAGCAGTTCCTTGAAATGCATGGAAAACCAATTATTATCTATACGTTAGAACATTTTGAGTATCATGAAGCTGTTGAAGAAATTGTGGTTGTGTGCATAAAGGAATGGATAGAAGAACTGAAAGGCTTGCTAAAGCGATTTGGAATTACAAAAGTGAAGAAAATTGTTCCTGGAGGAGAGACTGGCCATGATTCCATTTATTATGGTCTGGTGTCAATGAAAGCATTTTGCCAAGAGGACGATATTGTGTTGATTCATGATGGGGTGCGTCCTCTGATTACGGGACAGTTAATCACGCAGAATATAGAAGCAGTAAAGCAGTATGGAAATGCTATTACTGCAGAAACATCCAGAGAAAGTGTTGTCCGTAGTGTTGATGGAAAAAATATCTGTGATGTTCCGCCTAGGGATCAGATGTATGTAGCGAAAGCGCCCCAGTCTTTTTATTTTGGCAGGATTATTGGTTTATATGAGCGAGCCAGAAAGAACGGGATAAAAACGATAGATTCTGCACATCTTTGCAGTTTATGTAAAGAGCCTATGCATATTGTTATGAGTACGAAAAACAATATCAAAATTACGGAGCCGGTGGATTATTACATATATCGGGCATTATACGAGGCGATGGAAGGACAGCAGATATTTGGCATATGATACAGAGCCGTGAAAAGGATTGGAAAATGAGATGAAGGAAAAAAAAGGAAGAAAATCTGTAATGATAGCAGCGATTATCATTATTATTGTATTGATTATATTGATATCCGTACTTGTATTTCTCTTAAGGGGAAAAGAGGAGCCGAAACGGAATGTGGTAGTTACACCTGAGAATGTGGAAGAAGTAGTAGAACAGATGGCAGAAAGTGATTATACAGAACCAGGGTATTATACGGTAAATATGGCCACAGAATGGCATTTTTCAAAAGGAGATGCCATCTCGGAGGATGCGAGAGTCGATAATGTTGCCGGAAATACAAACCCGGTTTATTTTGATGTGTTCTTAGCCGGCGAGGAGGATGAGCCTGTTTATCGTTCCCCGGTTATTCCTGTAGGTAGTTTTTTGGAGAACATTGCGCTGGAGAAACCGTTGGAGGCAGGAGCCTACGATTGTGTCATGGTATACCATCTTGTAGATGAATCACAGGAGACAATCAGTACGCTGAGGGTAACTCTGCAGATTGTTGTAGAAGGATAGTTTATATAGCCATAAGGCTTTATAAAAATATAAAAACAGGAGGTTAAAAAATGAATAACCAAAAGATTAAAAAACTGCTGGCGGCAATGCTGGCAGGAACAATGGTACTCGGAATGAGTGCAACGGCATTTGCGGCAGACGTAACAACTGGAAACACGACAGGAAGCGGGGAATTTGAGGGGCATGTAGAGAAAGATGTCCTTCTTGTAGCGCTTCCTACAGTTGCCAGCGGCGACACTACGTTTGCTTACACAATGGATCCAGAAGGATTGATTGCAGCAACAGAAGGTGCAAAGGACAAGGACGCTGAGTTTGAGAAAGGAGCAACCGTATTTTTCCAGTCTGCGCCAAAGAAGTATACGAAGGAGAGCGCTAAGCTGAAAGTTGTCAACAAGGGAACAGTGGCTGCTGATGTAACGGTATCTGCGGAGACTGCGGCTAATGCAGATATTGCGATGGCAGCAAGTAATACGTTTGCGGCTGATAATACAGCAGCAGAATTGTATCTGGGCCTTAAAGTTGCAGATCAAACAGAACAAGCAGTAAAAGCTCAGGCATCCGGTGTTAATGCTACATCCGTGTCGGTAGGGGTGAAAGGCGCACCGGATAACTTTGAAGTGAAGTATGACGACACAACAAAGAAATATACATATGAGGCAAAAGCAGGTATTCCGGATACAGCTTGGAATAGTTTTGAATTTGGGCTTACCGGTGCATGTAATCCAAACGGAGATTATTCTAAAGCAGATTTAGACGCTGCTGATGTAACGGTAACATGGTCTTATGAGGAGCGTGCTACTGACAGTACAAATCCAGAGGTTGCTGAAAATAAGACAACAGATGCAGCGCCATCCATTGCAGCGACACCATTCGATTATGACAGGGGTACAACGCTTGATATCACCACTAATTTAGGTGCAGGTACTCTGGCAGCTACATCGATTCAGAAGGTAGAGGCTTCTAATGACGGAACCGCGGTTACGGCTGATTTTACCTCTGTATGTACAATTAGCGGAAATAAGATTACGTTAATGTCAGGTCAGTTTGGAGGCGCATCCGTAGGAGATACGAGATATCTTATTGTTACCTTTAATAATGGGAAAACTGCTCGTGCAACCTTAAATATTACACAGTAAATAAAGAGTTTCCATAATCTTGAGTTGGCGGCCACTGGTTGGCCGCCAGCCCAGGATTTTATTAATGAATTTTAAAAACAAAAAAATGACAGAGGAAATTATGTATGATTATTTAATTGTAGGAGCTGGACTTGCCGGTGCGGCTTTTGCCAGGACTATGACGGATAATGGCAGGCATTGCCTTGTGATTGACAGACGCAGTCATATTGGTGGGAATGTATATAGTGAGGTGGTAGAGGGAATAGAGGTGCATAAATATGGTCCGCATATTTTCCACACAGATAATGAGGAGGTATGGAATTTTGTAAACCGTTTTTCTTCTTTCAATCATTTCGTATATAGTCCAATGGCGAACTATAAAGGAGAGCTTTATAACCTCCCTTTTAATATGAACACTTTTTATGCACTGTGGGGATGTACTGCACCGGAAGATGCAAGGAAAAAGATCGCTTCACAGAAGCAAAAATATGGGATTAAAGAACCGGAGAATCTGGAGGAGCAAGCGTTGATGCTTGTAGGAAAGGATATCTATGAGAAGCTGGTGAAGGGATATACGGAGAAGCAATGGGGGCGGCCATGCAGAGAGCTTCCGTCATATATTATACGAAGGCTTCCGGTTCGGTTTACATTTGATAATAATTATTTTAATCATCCTTATCAGGGAATTCCGACCGAAGGTTATACGAAAATGATAGAAAAAATGTTGGACGGCATAGAGGTAAGGCTGAAGCATGATTATTTAAAAGAAAGAGCAGAATATGAAAAAGCGGTTTCAAAAATTATTTATACAGGCGCGATTGACGAGTATTTTGACTATTGTTTTGGTGAATTAGAGTATAGAAGCCTGTATTTTGAGACGGAAGTTTTGGATATAGAAAATTATCAGGGCACAGCAGGGGTTAATTATACAGACAGGAAGACACCATATACAAGAATTATTGAACATAAGCATTTTCAATTTGGAAAAGATAATGCAGAGAAAACGGTGATTACCAGGGAATATCCGGCTGCGTGGAAACGAGGGGATGAACCCTATTATCCTGTTAATAATAAAAAGAATGTAATGTTGTATGAGCAGTACAGAAGGGAAAGCCTGAAAAATCCTAAAGTAATTTTTGCAGGGCGGATGGGGACATACCAATATTATGATATGGATCAGGTAATTGCCAGTGTGCTTAAGCTGGCAGAAGCAGAAATGGGGAATAAAGAATGATACTTATAGTGGGAGGGGCTGGCTATATAGGCAGTCATATCAATCAAATGCTTTGTGAAAATGGATATCAGACAGTGGTGTTTGATAACCTTGTATATGGACACAGGGAAGCAGTAATGAATGGTATTTTAGAAGAAGGAGATCTGTCAGATACAGGCCGTTTGGATGTTATTTTTAAAAAATATAAAATAGACGCAGTATTTCATTTTGCTGCATATGCATATGTGGGTGAGTCCGTGGATAATCCAGGAAAATATTATAACAATAATGTTACAAATACCCTTCACCTGCTTGATACAATGTTAAGTCACGGTGTCAAGGATATAGTCTTTTCTTCTACCTGTGCTACCTACGGAGTACCGGATAAGATTCCCATTACAGAAGAAATGGTACAAAGACCAATTAATCCCTACGGTGCATCTAAGCTGATGGTGGAACGGATATTAAGCGATTATCATCAGGCATATGGATTAAATTATTGTTGTCTGCGATATTTTAATGCGGCTGGTGCAGACCCAGAGGGAAAAATCGGGGAAAGCCATATACCTGAAACACATCTGATTCCTCTGGTTTTGGCAGCGGCGGCAGGAGACAGAGAAAATATTCAGGTATTCGGTACAGACTATCAGACAAAGGACGGAAGTTGTATTCGAGACTATATCCATGTAACTGATCTGGCAGACGCGCATATCAAGGCAATGAACTATCTGAAAAAGGGAGGGGAAAGTACCTGCTTTAATTTGGGAAATGCATCGGGAACCAGCGTACTTGAAATTATAGATGCAGCAAAAGAAATTACCGGAAGAAATATAACTGTGGAGTATTGCGAAAGACGACCCGGCGATCCTCCTATACTGGTGGGGGATGCCGAAAAAGCAAAAAGAATTCTTGGATGGAAGCAGCAGTATGGAGATATTCAAATCATATTGCGTCATGCGTGGAACTGGTACTGCAATAGGAGATATTGACAATGACAATGTATCTTTATGGCGCCGGAATTGTAGCTTATGGCGCTTATAAGGCGATTCGAGAACTCTTTGGTATGACGGTAAAGGGATTTATTGTAACTGATAAAGAAGGACAGCCTTGCCAGATAGACAAAGTTCCAGTATTTTCGTTGGGGGAATGTGAAGAGCAGTTGTCAGACAGCCTAATTATAATTGCAGTACCGGCAGAATATCAGGACAGCATTGAATGGGAATTGATTAGGAGAGGTATGTCTCATGGGATACCCTTTGGGTACATAAAACTGGACTCCCATTCGGAATATGAATTGATGGGAAGATATTTAAGAAAAGTTTTGAAGCTTTCTCTGATTGAAGATTATGAGACGGCGGGAAACAGAGGTTATCTTGAAAATATTTGTATATATATGGCGGTTAGTCACAGAGATAAAAAGCTGAGCAGAAGGTATGAGGAAGAACCATGGATTCAAAAAATACAGGTAGGAGCAGCTCTCACAAATGTAAAAATCTCGGAGGCGACAGACCAAGGAGAGGATAGTTTATCATTAAAAAACGAGCTTTATGGTGAATTAACAGCGACTTACTATGCATGGAGATATAACAGGAGCGCAATAACGGGGATCTTTCATTATAGGAGAGTATTAGAGGTTTCAGGAGAGCAGTTATATCTTATAGAAGCAGGAATGATAGACGTAATTCTTCCCTTACCTTTTGTATGTTTTCCGGATGCATCAGGACAGTATGGAAGATATCTTTTACCTCAGGATATAGAGATAATGGAAAGAGTGCTAGAAGAACGGGAACCAGAAGAATACGGAAGGCTTGCAGCTATTTTGAAGACACCGTATTTGTATAATTACAACATGCTGGTTGCAAGAAAGGAAGTTTTTGATGATTATTGCAGTTGGCTTTTTCCGTTGCTTGAAGAAATTACAGACAGGTGCGAAAGAGAAAAACGGATGCGTAAGCCTAGATATATTGGAAGGATAGGGGAGGTATTGACTTCGCTGTATTTTATGCGGAATAAGAAAAATTGGCGGATAACGCATGGAGAAAAGATTTGGAGGGTTTGAGATTCTAAAAATGGGAGAAGAACATATGGTGGAACATTCAAAGATATCTATTGTAATGCCATGTCTCAATTCCGCGGCATATATAGGAATGGCGATTGAGAGTGTACTGAAGCAGACTTTGACAGAACTGGAATTAATCATTGTAGATGCGGGTTCGACAGACAGTACGTTGAAAATAATAGAGAAATATAAAAAAGAAGATGATAGGATTGTTGTGCTGGTATCTGAAAAAAAGAGTTTAGGCCATCAATATAATAAAGGAATTCAATACGCAAGGGGTAAATACATTGGTTTTATAGAATCAGATGATTTTATTCATTGCCAGATGTACCAGAAACTATATGAAAAAGCGGAAGAAAATCAGCTTGATTTTGTGAAAAGTGATTTTGATTTATTTATGGGAGACGGAGATAAACGGTTGATTTTAAATTACTCTATTTTAACAGCATATTATAAAGATTTATATTACACAGTTATTGAACCTCAGAAGCATTCTTGGATTTTATATCATGATATGAACATGTGGAACGGACTATATAACAGGATGTTCTTGTTGGAAAATCATATTATGTTAAACGAAACTAAAGGAGCAGCTTTTCAGGATATGGGGTTTGTGTTTCAGACCTTTATCAGCGCAAAAAGAGTAATGTATATTCAATCTCCCTCGTATTATTACCGGAGAGATAATGAAAATGCTTCACAATATAACAGAATGTCTCATATGCAGTTTGTAACGGATGAATTGGAATTTACTTGGGAATATATGAATCAGCGACAAATTTCAATTCCGTTTCGGGAAATCATCTTCAATCGATGTTTTGGATTGTTTTCCCAAATATATGGTCACTATTTGTGCCATGATTCTTCCGAGAAAAAGAAAATTGATTGCAGAGAGTATTTGAAAGTTTTACGGACATGCTACGAAGCAATGGATTATTCAGAGATTCGTGATGAGGAATTGGATGAGTCTATTTCATTTAATATGTTAAGACTTGGAGAAAAACAATTTGATACAGCGGTTAAGTGTAATTATCAGTCAAAACAATATATGGAAAAAGCTTTTTTTGATTTTATTGATAATCATAAATTCATTATATTCGGATTAGGCGAACAGGGTAAAGCATTATTGGCTTTATGTCATAAGCGTAATATTAGAAAAAATGTAGTGGGATTGTGTGATAACGATAAGAAAAAGAGTGGTGAAAATTTTTTAGGAAAAATTTGTAAATTGCCCAATGAGTTTTATGAAGAAAATCCTGAATTATGGAAAGAAGTGTATTTTGTAATTGCAAATGTTACCTGCTATGAGGAAATAAGAGATCAGATGATAAATATGGGAATTGAGAGAAAAAAAATAATTCATTGTATTGTTTGGATTCAGACCCACAGTGTAATGGAAATAGAAAAGGAGAATGGATAGCAATGTCAGGTGAAGTGATTCCGATTATATATTCAGTTAATGATCATTATGCACCATATTTATATATATCTTTGCAATCTCTGGTTAAACATGTTGGGAGTATATGTAATTATCGAGTTTACATTTTGTATACGAGACTAGAAGAAAGACATATTAAGCGTTTAGAGAACTTACAGAGAAAAAATATAGAGATTTCATGCGTAGAGATTAGCAAAAATATGAAGGGAATAGATATTGAGGAAAGCAATTATCTAACCGTTGAAACATGTTACCGCTTGTTACTTCCGGAATTATTTCCACAATATTCCCGAATTTTGTACATTGATTCTGATACATTGATTATGGCAGATGTGGCAGAGCTTTTTAGAAGCCCGTTAAATGGAAAAGTGGCTGGCGTCATGCATGAGGCATCATCGATTCATTTAAGAAAATATTATCAATCATTAGGCGTTAGCGAGGCTTTCAATGCGGGAATTTTGCTGATTGATCTGATATTGTTCCGTGAAAAAAAGATAGGTATAAAATGTCTGCAATTATTAATAGAAGATTCTAAGCGAACAAACCGAAGATTGCAATATATGGATCAGGATGCTTTAAATATAGTTTTAAAAGATAAAGTGAGTTTTTTCGATTCTAAATGGAATTTTTTATATCGTTACATGCAGGATTTAGATTTGTTAGATACAGAAAGTCAGGCAGCATATCTGGAAGCCTCTCACGATATTAGAATTCTTCATTATGTGAGTGAAATTAAGCCATGGGAACATCCAGAATTTGCAATGGCAGATTTGTTTTGGGAGGAAGCAAGACAAACGCCATATTATGAAGAAATCCTTTTTAAAAATACGAAAGGAAAAGCTCAAATGGAAAAGGAGCTTTTTAAAAACCATCTTTTCCCATTTGAACTATTTCCAAGAGACAGCCGAATTGCCTTGTACGGAGCAGGAGTTGTAGGGCATACGCTGAATGCCCAAAATAGCATTGTTAATTATGTGAAAATTGTTTTATGGGTTGATAAAAACTATAAAAATATTGAAATTTCAGAGAACATATATGGACCAGAAATGTTGTTAAAGCGGCAGGAAATTTATGATTATATTTTGATTGCTATTGATGACCCAGTAATATGCTTTGCAGTTGAGAAGGGGCTTTGGGAGATGGGGATACCGTCAGAAAAAATTATCTGGAGTAAATATATTCGAGATTAGGACAAGTCAGGTGAGTATGATTGAAGTTATTGAAAAGCTTAGGCGCCAGATGTCACGATATCAGTATGTATATATATATGGAGCTGGTTTTCGGGCAAAAATTTTGACAGGGATACTTTTATCAGAGATGAAAGAATTATGCTTTAGCGGTGTGGTGGTAACTGACAGGAAAAGCGCAAAAATTGATTTTTGTTGGAATATTCCTATTTTTGAATTAAAGGATGTCTATACGCCGAGTGAAGAAACATTGTTTCTAATTGAGACAGTAGACATTTATAGGAGTGAGATTAGTATGGAGCTTCGGACAGCAGGATACATTAATTTTACCCATATATCTGAAAAAGAATTTCTGGAATTAAAAAGTCAATATGTGGCAAAACGATATGAGAGTTATTTTGATTTAGATTTACGAGAAAGTCAGTTTGAACAGACAGCAGAAGAAGTTGGTTCTATGATAAAAATGTATATGGTCAGGAGTGAAAAAGATAAACAGGTCAAAACTGAGGTAAGCTCTCCCGACATAATTACTATACAAGGAGGAAGTGCGATTTCTAGTAAAAAGATTGCTGAATTAAGAGACGATACAGGAATAAATATTTCTCAAAAAAACAGGCAGTTTAATGAATTTACGGTAATATACTGGCTGTGGAAAAATGCGATAGGAGTATCTGACTATATTGGTTTATGCCATTACAGAAGAATTTTTGATTTAAACAATGTAAGAGAAATAATTAAAAATAGACAGCCGGATATAATCATTGCAGAGCCGGAGGTTTTATTCCCTTCAATAGAAGAACATTACTGTTCTATGCATTTTACGAAAGATTTTAATTTGATGAAAGATATCTTACAAAAACGATATCCCGAATATTTCAAGTTTGCAGAAAAATATTTTTCGCAGGAGCTTTTTATTCCTTACAACATGATGATTGCAAAGGAAAGAGTGTTTGTACAATATGCGAAATGGATTTTTCCGTTATTAGAAGAAATAGAGGAAAAGTGGAAGCCTCATGGAGATGCGTATGAAGACCGGGCGCCGGCATTTTTAGGAGAATGGTTGACAGGTGTTTTCATTTTATATAACGGGAATAGATTAAAACTTTCGTATAGTAAAATTAAAATATTGGAGACAAGATAATGGACAAAAAATATTTTGATTATATGGTGCCAGTGGTCTACGCATCGGACAATAAATATGCTCCCTATATGTATATATCAATAAAGTCTTTAATTTCACATTCTAATCCAGATACACATTATCAAATATATATATTATATACGAATTTGTCTATAAAAAATCAAAAGAGATTGATGGAGTTAGCTCAGAGAAATATTAGCATTACTTGTATTAATATACGAGATTATATGAAGAATATTGAGTTAAAAGGCAGCGGACATTTATCAGTGGCAACGTGTTATCGGTTGTTTATAGCTGAACTGTTTAAACAGTATCCGAAGATACTTTATATTGATTCAGATACAGTAGTTATGGATGATATTGATAAATTATATTGTAAGTCTTTGAATGGAAAGACAGTAGGGGCAGTCCATGACGTGGTATGTACGTTTTTAGTGGAGCATTATAAAGAAGCTGTCAATATGGATGTGAAAAACGGTTTTAATGCAGGAATATTATTGATTGATACAGAAAAATTTTCTGAAAACAATATAAAAGAAAAATGCATTAAGCTGTTGGAAGAAGATTCTAAAAGAGACAGAAGAAGATTCTTTTATATGGATCAGGATGTGCTTAATCTGACCTTACAAGGAGATGTGTTTTTTATAGAGAGCAGTTGGAATTTTCAATGGCAGTATTTATGGCGTTTATATACAATACCAGAGCAATATCGAAAGGAATATTTAAAAAATGCACAATATCCTCAAATTATACATTATGCCGGCGATAAGAAGCCTTGGGAAAAACCAGATTTGGATATGGCAGATATTTTTTGGGAGATTGCCCGCGATACAACTTACTATGAAGAAATATTGTATGCAAATCTGGACAAGTAATATTTTCCAGAAGAAAGGACGGCAGATATGTGTCAGACAGAATATTTGGATGATTATAAATTGCAAAATATAGATTTTATAAGAAACGCTATACAAAAAAGGTTGAATGAGGGCAAAGAACAGTTTGCAATTCTGCCCATGGGATATTGGGGAAAGAAAACCCAAATTTTGTTAGAGAAAGAATTCCATATACAACCCAAAGTATGTTTTGATAATTATTTGTTTGATGATCGTAATGTTTATCCTGTTAATGCCATAAAGTCAATGGATTTATCAGATACAGTATTGCTGTTAGCAGTGGAGAAAGAGGAATGGAGAGGACATATGTATCAGCAGGTCGCCTCATATGTTTCAGATTCTTTAGTTGAATTGCTGCCGCTTTTTAGTGCAGAGCAGAAAAAGGTATTTGAAAGCACAGAAAAGGTTCATTTAAATTTTTTATGTGCAGGATTTCATAAATGTGGAACCACCAGTCTGCAAATGGCTTTACAGCAGAATAAGTACATATTTCTACCAGATGTGAAAGAGACTTTTTTTATGACGGCAGTAGAAGAAAGTACGCATAGGAAATTTAAGCAAAATTATCCAAGTGATAGTAATAAGGATTTAAAAATCTTTGTCGGAGGAATAGAGCCTACTTATTCGTTTTATGCGGCATCCGTTTATCGGTATTTTGGGAAAGATTTAAAGCTCCTTTTTTTAGTCAGGAATCCTGTTAAAGCGTTAAAATCTGCTTTTAAAATGTCAATGAGAGAAGTAGACAGGCAAGGATTTGAACTTATAAAAAAATATGGAAAGATATGTCCTGATTTAATGAAGGATTATATTAATACATATTATAGAAGATTTATATATATAGACTTTATTCGTATATATGAGCGTTACTATCCGCAGGCGCAAATAAAGATTATTTTGGCTGAAGAATTGATACAGAATCCCAATCTGCAAATGGATGAAATACAGGAGTTTATTGGATTGCCCAAAAGATCAAGAGTACTATGTAATGATTTCCCATACGAGAATAAAGGTGATGCAGTATTTAAGGATTTAGGAGGGGCATATGTCAACCATGCTTTAAATGAGTTAAGAATGTGGGTTGAAGATGTTTCATTATATCTTCAGATAGATAAAATACGGAAAAAAACATTTGCTCTAACGACAACAGAGTTTAACTTTGACCAGTATGAGGATATCTGGGAAGATGCATATTACTACTATTCTGACAGCATTGCAGCTCTCGAAGAAAGGATAGGGAGATCTTTGAAAGGAGTATGGTGATGGTCAGTCAGGTAAGTTTTGCAGAAATTTTACAGGTTGATAATGAAGTGCTTTTTTCCAGTAATGATGGAGAGGGACTTTATTTTTTAGATAAAGAAAATAAAAAAGCAAGGATATTTGTAGATTTTCCGATTATGCCTAACCTGGTGGAGGATTCATATAAGGTGTTGGCAAAGGTTGGAAACAAAATTTTTCTGCCCAGTTGTTTTAATGAGCATATTGCAGTATATGATTGTGAAACAGAAAATTATCAGATACTCAAGTTGGAAAGTTTATCTGCAGAACAAAAAAATTTGCATAAATTCTGGACAAGTATTATTTATGACCATTTTATTTTCTTTGTTGGACATTATTATCCGGCAATCGTTAAGTTAAACATTGACACAATGGAAATGGTCTATCTGACAGATTGGGTAGAACAAATCGAAAGAAAAAGAAAGCTTGATAATGCTCCATACTTAGGGATAGGCATTGTCCGGGACGATATAGCCATGCTTCCCTGTTGCTGTACTAATGCGATTTTGAAACTGGATTTAAAAACAAATAAGACAGAGGTATGTGAGATAACGGCTTGCGTGGATGGATTTAATGGACTCTGCTGCTCAAAAGATATGTATTGGCTGACAGTCAGAAATGGCCCAGAGATCGTGATTTGGAATAAAGATACTGATTCTGTGGAAATGATGGAGGTAGAAAAAAGAAAAAAATATGGCGGAGTACCGTTTGCACCACCGTTGATGTATCGAGATAAATTGTACTTATTTCCATATTGGAGTGATTATGCATATCGTATCAATACTTTCACGAAAGAGATTGAACGCATTGATGGGCTGAATGATATATTTTATATACAGCAGACTGCAATATTAAAAATTAGTAAAATTATTTATCCGCCTATATTAGCAGACGGAAAAATATATTTTGTTACAGGAATGGACAAGGTCTGGCATATTTATGATCCGGTTTTAAAGGTGTTGGAAAGCTTTCCGGTATATATAGATATGTCCAGGCAGAAAGCGATAAAAAAGAAAAATGCTTTAAAAGATTTAGCCAGAGCAATCCGTGAAAATAATAAAACCTTTTTATTCTGGGAAGAAGAATTATTTTCGGGCAGGGAATATAGTGAAATGATTTATGAGTATCAAAAAATATGTAATTTTAAATTACCTTGTAAGGTTTTAAAAGAAAGTTTGGGACAAAGTATTTACAAGAAATTGGTTTTAAGTTAAAGATTTATATTCTGCTAAATTGCAAGATAATATAGGACAGGATATTTATTAAACATAAAAGATTTTAAGATGGAGAATTTATTATGTTAAAGGATATAAAAAGATTTTTGAAAAGTCCTAGTTTGGTAGTTTGGGGATGTGGAAGAATCGGAAAAGATATGCTTAAATTTGCAGAACTAACAGGTATGAGAGACATTGAATGTGTAGATAGTTCCCTGGAAATGCAAGGGAAAAATTTAAAGATAGGTGAAATAGAATACACCATAAAAGCACCTTCTATACTGAAAAATATAGGACGAAATTATCATATTTTAATTACACCTCAAAACAATAGTGAAATAATAAAAGAACTTCAAGAGAATGGATATGATGAAGATACATATAAATATATTTCTTCTGAAGATATAAGAGCATTATTTATTGATTATATTGCTTCTATTTGTGATGGACTTGCTGAAAAAATGGATTGCAAGATAAGTTTTATATTTTTTCCATATGTAGGAAATATACAACAGCGTACTATAGTTGAAAATGCTTTGTATGGACAATATTATATTATTAAGGATCGATTTGAATGGTTAAAAAACAATCCTCCGCATGTTGCAAAAGTATATGAAGATTTTGATTATTATTCAGATGAATATATCGAAAATATTTTTACTGGAAAAAATGCTGTTCGTAAATGTACGGGGGGATTAATACAGGAAGAACATGTGAGCAAATATGTAAATGTTATAGATGGAATGCGTGTTACAGTAGAGCAACCAGAAAATTTTAAAGGACGGGTACATATATTTGGGGCATCGATAGCTTATGGTTTTGGAGTTGAGGATAGATACACATTGGCATCTTGTATCCAAAGATTGCTAAACGAGCAGGAAGATGAGGGGTATAAAGTATTTAATTATGGGGTCAGGGGTCTTCCATTGGAGGAATATGTTAAAATTATAAAAGATGCTAAAATTTATAAAAAAGATCACATACTCTGTACCATTCCAGGAGGTGCAAGTAAGGAATGTAAAGAAGCGTTATTAGAGCATAAGTGCATAGTAATCGATTTGAGTGACTATTTCCAACATCCTCATGAATATGGAGAAGTTTTTTTTGATGATGGTCATTTTAATTATAAAGGTTATATTGTATCTGCAGACATAATTTTTAGATTGATTTTTAATAATCCAAAAGATTTAGATAAGAAAGAGAAATTATACAAGAAAAACGATGAATCTAATGAGGTAACATGTCCTTATGACAATAACAAAGAATTTATATCTTATATGAAATTTTTAGATTCATGCAGTAAAAAAATAGATAAGGGGTCAGGAGAGGTAAGAGGGGGAGTTGTGATAAATGCGAATCCTTTTACACTAGGTCATTATCACTTGATAGAAATTGCATCTAAAATGGTAGATTATTTATATGTTTTTGTAGTAGAGGAAGATTGTTCTGACTTTTCTTTTTCAGTTAGATATGATTTGGTTGTTAAAGGAACGAAAACCTTACAGAATGTTATAGTAATTCCAAGTGGTAAATTTATAATCTCTAATATCACATTTCCTGAGTATTTTGATAAAAATAATAGGGTAGGGACTAAGATTATTCCGTCACTGGATATTGAATTGTTCGGAAAATTTATTGCCAAGAAATTGGGAATATCTATTCGGTTTGTTGGAGAAGAAAGGGAGGATTTTGTGACATGCCAATATAATAGATATATGAAAGAAAAATTGCCATTATATGGAATTAAATTAATTGAGATTCCTCGTTTGAAAAAGGATGGTGAGGTAATTAGTGCGAGTAGAGTACGAAGTTTTATTTCTGTGGGGAAATTTGAGGAGGCAAGGGAATTAGTACCATTAACGACATATCAATACATTGAAGAACATATAAAAGGAAAAATTGGCTAGGAGGAAATGAAATGAGAATCGCGGTAATCGGAACCGGCTACGTAGGCTTAGTGACCGGCACCTGCTTTGCAAATATGGGAAATACAGTCTGGTGCGTAGATGTTGACGAACAGAAAATCAGGAATCTTGAAAATGGCATAATTCCAATATATGAGCCGGGTCTGTCCGAAATGGTGCTGCATAATCATAAGCAGGGGAATCTTCATTTTACCACAGAAATACAGAAAGCGCTTGAAATCTGCAATATCTGTTTTATTGCAGTAGGGACGCCCATGGGCGAGGATGGCAGCGCTGATCTGCAGTATGTTCTTGGCGTGGCAGAAAGTATTGGAACGCATATGCAGCGCCACACGTATGTGGTTGACAAGTCAACCGTACCTGTAGGGACGGCTGAAAAGGTCAGGGAACGGATACAGGAGGCGCTTGACAGAAGAAAAAGCAGCCTGACTTTTGACGTGATCTCCAATCCGGAATTCCTGAAAGAGGGAAGCGCTGTGGCAGACTGTATGAAACCAGACCGGATTGTAATTGGGGTGGATAATGACGGCGCCGAAGAAGTGATGCGGGAATTATATAAGCCATATTTTATGAATACGGAAAATTTTATTGTGATGGATATTGCAAGTGCAGAAATGACAAAATATGCAGCGAATTCTATGCTCGCCACAAAAATCTCTTTTATGAATGAGATTTCAAATATTTGTGAACGGGTAGGCGCTGATGTCAATAAGGTTCGTCAGGGAATTGGAAGCGACAGGCGCATCGGCTATTCCTTTATCTATCCGGGATGTGGATACGGCGGAAGCTGTTTCCCCAAGGATGTAAAGGCTTTGATCCGAACAGCAGGGGAGTTTGGATATGAGGCAAGACTGCTGGAATCTGTGGAAGAAGTCAATGCAATTCAAAAACAGGTGCTTGTAACGAAAGTAAAACAGAAGTTTGGAGAAGATTTGTCAGGAAAAAGCATAGCTGTGTGGGGACTTGCATTTAAGCCTGATACAGATGATATGAGAGAGTCCTCAGCAATCACGATTATCAATGAGCTGACACGGCTTGGAGCGACGGTCATGGCTTACGATCCAAAGGCTATGAAGGAGGCGAAAGAGTGTTATTTAAAAAGCAATGAAAAAGTAATTTATTGCGAGAGTAAGTATGACGCTTTGAAAGGCGCTGACGCGTTGGTATTGATTACAGAGTGGAAAGAATTCCGCAGTCCTGATTTTTATGAAATCAGGGAACGGCTGAGAACACCTGTGATTTTTGACGGACGAAACCAGTATAGTGCAAAAAGCCTGGAGAGATATGGAATAGACTATTACCAGATTGGTGTCAGGCCATTTACGGCTGTAAGGGAGGAAGCAATATGAAACGGATTTTGGTGACTGGAGGGGCAGGCTTTATTGGCTCACATCTCTGTGAAAAGCTTGTAAAAGAAGGAAATGAGGTTATCTGTTTGGATAATTTTTTTACTGGTAAAAAGAAAAATGTAAAAAAACTGATGGACTATGATAATTTTGAGTTAATCCGTCATGATATCACGAAAGAAATCTATCTGGAAATTGATCAGATCTATAATCTGGCGTGTCCTGCCAGTCCGCCGCACTATCAGTACAATCCGATTAAAACTGCCAAGACCTCTGTAATAGGAGCCATTCATATGCTCGGACTTGCCAAACGGGTTCATGCACGTATTCTTCAGGCAAGTACCAGCGAGGTATACGGTGATCCGGAAATACATCCTCAGCCGGAGTGCTACCGGGGATGTGTGAATCCCATAGGAATCCGATCATGCTATGATGAGGGAAAGCGTATGGCAGAAACCTTATTTTTTGACTATCACAGAGAGCATAACACGGATATTAAGGTGATTCGTATATTTAATACATATGGGCCGAATATGGATCCAAATGATGGGCGTGTTGTTTCTAATTTTATTATGCAGGCATTAAAAGGGGAGGATATTACTGTTTATGGCGACGGAAGCCAGACAAGAAGCTTTTGTTATGTGGATGATTTAATCGAAGGAATGTACCGCATGATGAATAGTAAAGAGGGTTTTACAGGACCAGTCAATTTGGGAAATCCGGTGGAATATACCATGCTGGAATTGGCAGAGAAGGTGATACAGCTTACAGGGAGTAAATCGCAGATCATACATATGCCGCTGCCGTCGGATGACCCTGCGCAGAGAAAGCCGGTAATCGACCTTGCGCAAAAGGAATTAGGGTGGGAGCCACATATTATGTTGGAGGATGGATTACAAAGAACGATAGATTATTTTAAGGAGATTATTTGGAAGGAATAAGGCATTATGAGTGAATTGACCCATTTAGATGAACTTGAGGCAGAAGCAATCTATATTTTGCGTGAGGTGGCAGCAGAGTGTGAACGTCCGGTGATGCTTTATTCGATCGGAAAGGATAGCTCGGTGATGCTTCATCTGGCAGAAAAAGCCTTTTATCCGGAGAAACCACCGTTTCCTTTTTTACATATTGATACAACCTGGAAATTCAGAGAAATGATTACATTTCGTGACAGAGTTGCAAGGGAGAAAGGAATTGAGATGCTTGTATACACCAATGAGGAAGGGGTGCGGCACGGCATTAATCCTTTTGATCATGGAAGCGCTTATACGGATATTATGAAAACTCAGGCGTTGAAGCAGGCGTTGGAGCAATATGGATTTACGGCTGCATTCGGAGGAGGAAGGCGGGATGAGGAGAAATCTCGTGCAAAAGAACGTATCTTTTCTTTCCGGAATGAGGCTCATGCCTGGGAACCCAAGAATCAACGGCCTGAAATGTGGAATCTCTATAATACGGCTCTCCATAAGGGGGAGAGTATGCGTGTATTTCCTCTTTCTAACTGGACGGAAAAGGATATCTGGCAATATATATGCAGAGAACAGATTGAAATTGTTCCCCTGTACTTTGCGAAAGAGAGGCCGGTTGTTTATCGGGAGGATGCAATTATTATGGTAGATGATGACCGAATGAGGCTTTTGCCAAAGGAAAAAGTGCAGATAAAAAAGGTGCGTTTCCGTACTTTAGGATGTTATCCGCTGACCGGAGCTGTGGAGTCCAATGCAGAGACTTTGGAGGCGATTGTGGAGGAAACGCTTGGAGCAGTATCTTCAGAACGGACAAGCAGGGTGATTGACAAGGATGCTGGTTCAGGCAGCATGGAACGGCGTAAGCGGGAGGGATATTTTTAAATGGGCGGATTACTGAAATTTATAACCTGCGGCAGCGTAGATGACGGAAAATCCACGTTAATCGGCCATATGCTCTACGATGCAAAACTGATTTATGCAGATCAGAAAAATGCGTTGATTCTGGACAGCAGAGTAGGAAGCCGCGGCGGAGAGATTGACTATTCTTTACTTTTAGATGGACTAATGGCAGAGAGGGAACAGGGAATTACGATTGATGTGGCTTACCGATATTTTAATACAGAGAAGCGAAGTTTTATAGTTGCAGATACGCCAGGGCATGAGGAGTATACGCGCAACATGGCGGTTGGAGCATCTTTTGCTGATCTTGCCGTGATTCTGATAGACGCGTCGAAAGGTCTGCTTATACAGACGCGTCGCCATGTGCGTATCTGTGCCTTGATGGGAATCCGCCATTTTGTTTTTGCTGTTAATAAGATGGATCTGGTGGAATATAGAGAAAAAGTATTTCGAGAGATTGAATATGATATTGGAAAACTGCTGCTGTCATTTCCGACAGACAGCCGAAGTATTATGCCGGTGTCTGCAACAGAGGGAGACAATATTACTTCTGTTTCTCTAAAAATGCCATGGTATCATGGTAAACCTCTTTTAACTTATCTGGAAGAAATTGATATTTTCAAGAATAAAACACAGGGGTCTTTTATACTGCCGGTACAGAGAGTCAGCCGTCCCCATGCCATGTTTCGAGGATTCCAGGGGCAGGTGGCAGAAGGAAATATTCGGACGGGGGAGGATGTGTATATATTACCAGGCGGCGAACAGGCGAAAGTAAAACGGTTGTTGTCGGCAGGAAGAAAGACACAGATTGTCAATGCAGGAGAGGCGGTAACCGTTGTTCTGGACAGAGAGGTAGATGTTTCACGGGGATGTGTTATGGTCAGGCATATTGATGTTCCTGTCTGTCGGCTGATTCGGGCAGAGCTTTTATGGATGGATGATACGGAGCTGGTGGAGGGAAGAAACTATCTCTTAAAATTGGGGACAAAAACTGTTTTGGCTACTGTGTTGAAGCTTCATTACCGAACGGATGTTAATACAGGTGACAGGATACCTCCAAAATATGGGCGCAAGAATGATATTTTGAATTGTGATATCAGTCTTTCAGAAAAAGTGGTCTTGGATTCTTTTGAGAATTGTCCTGAGTTAGGGCGCTTTATTCTGATTAACCGGGTCACAAATATGACGGCGGCTTGCGGGACTATCTGCCATCCGCTTAGACGTTCAGACAATCTTACCTGGCAGAATCTGGATGTGACCAGAGAACTAAGAGCCAATCAGATGAACCAAAAACCATGTACAATCTGGTTTACCGGATTATCAGGGGCGGGCAAATCTACTATTGCCAATGCCCTGGAGAAAGCGCTGATTTCGATAGGAAAGCACACAATGATTTTAGATGGAGATAATGTAAGAATGGGGCTAAACTGTGATCTTGGTTTTTCAGAGAGAGACAGGGTAGAGAATGTCAGGCGTATTGCACAGACTGCCAGGTTAATGAACGATGCAGGGCTGATTGTCCTGGTGGCGGCTATTTCTCCATTTTCAAGTGACAGAAGAAGCGCAAGAATTATTATTGGAGAAGCCTTTTTTGAGGTATATGTGGATACTTCGTTGGATGAATGTAAGAAAAGGGATGTAAAAGGCTTATACGAGAAGTCAAGAAGGGGTGAACTGCCGAACTTTACAGGAGTAGACAGCCCCTATGAAATACCAGAGAATCCTGAAATGACGGTTTTCACAGAAAAGGCTTCTGTGGAGGATATCGTAGACAGGATTGTGGAGAAAGCAGGCTTGAATGGTTAAGAAAAGTCAAATTACATTACTTATAAGAACCATGCTTCGCATTGGGTGTATCGGGTTTGGCGGAGGAAGCGCATTAATTCCGGTTATTGAAGATGAAACAGTACGCAAACGGAAATTGCTGAGCATGGAGGAGTATGATAAAAGTGTAATTGCGGCAAGTATTACGCCGGGGGCGCTTCCGGTAGAGGTGGCTTCCGGCGTTGGTTATTCTGTTGCGGGGGGAAAGGGAATGGTGGCCTCGGCTGTCAGCATGGCGTTGCCTGGCGCGATATTTACGGTACTTCTGTTGATGTTGTTTTCTGTTTTAGATCAGCAGGTTTTGGAGAGGCTTCGTTTCGTATCTGTGATTATTTCTGCGTTTATTATCTATCTTTTGATGCAGTACATAGGGAAAACTGTCTGGATGAATTATCAGAAAAATAAAGGATTTCAGGCTGTTGTCGTGATATTGATGGTTTTTTTATTAAACGGAGGCAAGGAAATCGCTTCTTTATTGGGAAGCGAGAGAAAGCCTGTGTTTGATATTTCATCCATACAGGTGATGGGTTTGGCGTTTTTTGTGATATTTTTTCTTGCAGAAGACAGAAGGCGCCATAGGATACTTTTAGCTGTTTGCATAGGAATACTTTTTCTATTGTGCAACGGGAAAGCTCATATTATAGATAATAAAATATGCGGGAGTTTGGTAGAGATATCTATGCTTATTTTAGGAGCGTATGGTTTCCTGGTATCCTTAAAGGCCGGCGAGGTGCGGCTTAAAGTAGATAGAAAGAAAATTGCGGGAAGCCTTTTGATCTGGCTTGGGTTTCTTGGTATTCTGATTCTTCCGGCATGTTTTTTCTGTCAGGATGCAGTACCGTTTATTATGAAGGGGCTTCTGTCAGCATACTCCTCTTTTGGTGGAGGTGATGCGTATTTATCAGTGGCAGAAGGGATGTTTGTAAACAGTGGCATGATAGAAAGCAGCGTATTCTATGGACAGTTGGTTGCGGTAGCAAATCTGCTGCCAGGTTCTATTCTTTGCAAGATTCTGTCAGGGACAGGATATTTGATCGGGTATGGGACAGCGAAAATGGCAGCAGAGGGAGTTCTTATGGCGTTGGCAGGTTTTGGAGTCAGTGTTTTTGGTTCGTGCAGTATTTTTATGATCTGCTGGCATTTATATTCAGAGCTTGAGCATGTAAAGGCATTTCAGATGATGGGAAGCTATATTCGGCCGGTAGTCAGCGGTTTATTGATTAATATCGCATTGTCTTTATTGATGGAGATTTTGGCTATTGGTGGAAAAAGCGGAATATCTGATATGCGGATGATTATATATGTGTTTTTGCTCTTGGGTGGATTCATGATGTTCAGAAGTATTCGGATAAGAGGAAAGAGGGCGTGAGAAAGGAATAGCAAAATGGATACATATTTGATTACAGGAGCCGCCGGCTATATTGGCTCCATGCTGATAAAATATTTGTTAGAAACAAGTAATACTTCCAATATCATTGCTTTGGCACATAACCGAAGGGGAATCATATTTCATTCCGAACGTGTAAGGTTATATGAGGCAGATTTATGTGAAACTGATTTTGCCGGGCAGATATGCTCGGAGATAGAGCATATAGACTATATTTTTCATTGTGCTTCTATCACAAGATCTTCTGAGATGATGCACCATCCTGCAGAGGTAATCAGTAGTATTGTGAATACGACACAGAATGTTCTGGAATTGGCGCGGCGTTATGAGATAAAAAGTATGGTATATTTATCCAGTATGGAGGTCTATGGAAATATAGATTGCTCCGATGGACATCGCGTGACCGAGCAGGAGGCAGCCTGCGGCCAGGTGGAGATTTTAAGCACTCGAAGCTCATATCCTCTTGGAAAACGCATGGCGGAGAATATATGTTATAGTTATTTTAAAGAATATGGTATTCCAGTGAAGATTGCCAGGCTGTCCCAGACATTCGGAAGGGGGATTCTATCGTCCGACCACCGTGTTTTCGCTCAGTTTGCTCAGGCAATAAAAAATAGCACGGATATAGTGCTACATACCCTGGGAAATTCTATGGGAAATTACTGTTCGATTGATGACACGCTTAAGGGGATTTTAACGATTCTGATATGTGGTAAGAATGGGGAGGCATATAATGTAGTAAATGAAGAAAATACTATGACAATACGGCAGATGGCAGAGTTGGCTGCATCCAAGGTCGCAGAGGGAAGGATTGGCGTGCGTTATGATATACCGGCAGACAACTGTTATGGATATGCAAAGGATACAGGTCTGCGGCTGTCAGGCAGGAGGCTTGCTTCTCTTGGATGGAAGCCTGAGAAGAAGCTGGAGGATATGTATCGTGAAATATTGGAGGATAAGAATTAGGAGTGTGTTTCGCGCTGGCACTGTGTCCATTAAAGTATAAAAGTCCGGAAAATACCTGGCAGAAAGAAGTCGTGTTTTCAAAGGATTCGTCAGAAAGTCCTTCAAAGCTAATGTAAAATACAGAATATTGTTCTCTCAGCTTTTCGCTTAGGATATTCAGAGTGGTTGTCTTGCCGTATTGGCGGCCGCGATTGATTGAAAAATATTTTCTGTGGTCAACGAGAGCTTTTATTTTCATGGTTCGTGTATCCAGATTCACCATATAGTGTTCGGCGGGATAGCAGGCTCCTTCTGTGTTGAAGTATTTTGCCATTAGATATCAACTCTTTTAGTAATCTGCTTACAAGTATAACATATTTCAAGAGTTGTTGAAAGGCGCCGCCGGCAAATAAATCCTCCGACAGCGCCTTCTATTATACACTATAAACCGTTCCTACCGATACCCATCCGGATTCTGTGACTGCCATCTCCAGGTATCTTCACACATCTCCTCCAACCCGCGCTCTGCCTTCCAGCCAAGCACCTTAGCCGCCTTCGACGGATCTGCATAACACATAGCGATATCTCCCTCTCTCCTTGGCTTAATCTCGTAAGGAATCTCCTTGCCGCAAGCCTTGCCGAATGCCTTTGCCATATCCAGAACAGAATACCCTGTGCCCGTACCCAGGTTAATCACATCCAGACCCGGATTGCTCATAATATAGTCAATGGCCTTCACATGTCCAATCGCCAAATCCACAACATGAATATAGTCGCGTACGCCTGTGCCGTCCGGAGTATCATAGTCATCGCCAAATACACCGAGCTTTTCTAACTTCCCAACTGCAACCTGTGAGATGTACGGCATCAGATTGTTAGGGATACCCTTTGGGTCCTCTCCGATACGTCCGCTTTTGTGCGCACCCACCGGATTGAAGTAGCGAAGCAGGATAACGTTCCATTCCGGATCGGATTTTTGAAGGTCAGTCATAATCTGCTCCATCATAGACTTTGTCCATCCGTAAGGGTTAGTGCACTGGCCCTTCGGGCAGTCCTCGGTAATCGGCATAACCTCCGGATTCCCGTAAACGGTAGCGGAAGAACTGAACACAATCCGCTTTACTCCTGCATTTCGCATCACATCCATCAGAGTCAGCGTGCCTGTAATGTTGTTGCGGTAATATTCCAAGGGCATCTGTACAGATTCACCCACGGCCTTCAATGCGGCACAGTGGATGACCGCATCGATGGACTCCTTCTCAAATAACGCGCGCAGGCCGTCTGCGTCGCACACATCGCCTTCATAGAAGGCCACCTTCTTTCCGGTGAGCTCCTCTACTCTTTTTAAGGATTCCTCAGATGAATTGGAAAGATTGTCATATACCGTTACCTCATACCCCTTATTCAGTAACTCTAAGGCTGTGTGACTGCCAATATAGCCGGCGCCTCCGGTAATTAAAATATTCGCCATAATTATAATTCCTCCTGTTTTATTTACTGATTATTATCATATTGCATAAAAGCCGGAAAAGCAATAAGCATATGGGATAAAATTATAAAAATATTGCGCACGGACATTATTGACTGCGGTATGGCATGAATTATCCAAAAAAAAGATTGATTTTCAGGGAGGCGCTAGTTAAACTTATGTATAGAACTTTTATTGATAAGGAATGAGTCACATGAATTTACATTTTCTTGGCGGCGCCATGGAAATTGGCGGCAGTTGTATTTATATCAGGATTGCAGGCAGGGGAATCCTTTTGGATTCCGGCATCCGCCAGTCGGCAGCTAAGGACCCAATTCCGGATTTCCGGACAATACAGGAAAAGGGCGGCTTGGACGCAATCATTATAAGCCATGCCCATATGGACCATATCGGAACACTTCCGATGATTAGCAAGGCATACCCAAATGCCCGTATCTACATGACTACCATGACGGAGGATTTGACAAGGGTACTGCTGTATGACAGCTTAAAGATTATGAAATATCGGGAGGATGAGATCCCTCACTATTCGGAGCAGGATGTGCTGGCTATGTTGGGACGGATTCACCCTGTCGGTTATCAGACGCCCTTTCCCATATTTGACAGGTTTACCCTGACCTTCTATCCTGCGGGGCATATTGCAGGGGCGGCATGCATATATCTGGTTACGGAGGACGGAAGCCTGTTCTACTCCGGAGATTTCTCTGCGTTTTCCCAACGCACTATTGAAGGAATCCGGATTCCCAGGCTGCGTCCGGATGTTGCTATTGTAGAGACCACCTACGGGAACCGCCTCCATGGGAACCGGATGGTGGAGGAAAAGCGTCTGGTCAGTCTGGTCAGCGAATGTATCGCACAGAAGAAAAAGATTTTGATACCGACATTTGCCCTGGGGCGGGCCCAGGAGGTGCTTCTGATTCTGCGCACAGCGTTTTTGAATCAAGAGCTTCCGGCTGTTCCTGTGTTTGTGGACGGCATGGTCCGCGATATCAACCGGATGTATGTCAGGAATCCTATTTATCTGAAAAATGCATTAGGAAAGCGTATTTTAAAGGGAAACGAGCCATTTTATACGAAAGAAATCCAGCCGGTTGCCCCAAGCCAGAAGCGGGATGAGCTGCTTTCAGGAAATGAGCCGGTGATTCTGATATCCAGCTCTGGTATGCTGACAGGCGGGCCGAGCGCCCAGTACGCAAAGGCGCTGGCGCCTTCAAAGGATGCCTGTATCATTATTACAGGATATCAGGACGAGGAGTCGCCCGGACGGCAGTTATTGAACCTGTTGGAGAATCCGGAAGGAGGAAGCCTGACAATAGGCGGCAGTACCGTTCCTGTAAAATGCCGGATTGAGCAGGTGGGACTTTCTGCCCATGGAGATAAGTCAGAGATTATGTCGCTTCTGGAACGGCTGTCCTCACGGCGGATATTTCTGGTACACGGGAACAGGGAAGCCATTGAGGAGTTGGGAAATGAAACGGCAGCCGAGGATTACCGCCGGCAGGTCTATTTGCCGGAGTGCGGGCAGGAGTATGAGCTTGAGCTTCGCAGGAAACGCAAACAGACGGCCTTTCGTCTGGATGATACCATGCAGATGAAAAGAGAATTTATGAAGGAGGATGAAAAATTGCTGTGGGATTACTGGCAGGCCCATTATTTCGGGAAAGCGTTGTCAGTGTCCCAGATTGCCCAGATTTGGTATGGCAGGGAATGTGATTCTGATGAAGTAATCCTTGGGAAAATGCAGGATATATTTCTTCACAGCAATTATTTCGCCCCCAATGCCCGCCGGCTGTTCTTGTTTGAGGCAAATACACTGGAGGCGGTTTTAGAAGCCCTTGCGCCGAAGGAACTTACGATGCAGGATTTAGAACAGAAGATTTTGGCTATATTTGAAGGCTATGCTTACCGGAAAATTGGCTATCATTTAGAACGGAAAGAGGTATTGCTGCAGTTTGACTATCCGGACAGCCAGGATATGGAGGATTTTCGAGGAAAGGCGGAGATTTTTTCAGAGGAAACGGGCTTTCGTGTCCGGATTAATCCGGCTATGAACCACAATGCGGCGGGGCTTTTGCTGTCCCTGCTTTTTGAGGAACGGCTTTTAAAGACTTCTTATTTCCAGGATAGAAAATGCTATTGTGTAACCCTTTCCGAAAAGAACGGGGCTTCTGACGGGGAGGCGGCAAGACGTTTCCAGACAGAGACAGGATGGAGGCTTCTCATCAATGGACGGGCAGAGGCAAAATGGAATCCGCCATCTCATGAGAATGCAGGAGACGGGGCGGCTATGGATGAGAATTGGTTTGTACCTACGGACGCCGCGGTTGAAGCGGTTGAGCAGAATCAGGCATTTTTCCGGATTGACCGGACATTTGAAGAAATGTCCCACAGACCGGATAAGAAAAGTCTGAAGCAAGATTCCAATGGAAAATATCTGGAGGTCAGTTTTATTTCACCCATGATTGGGAGACAGTATCGGGAGGTCTTACAGGCGCTTGCCAATCAGACCGGATGGCGGATACGTATTGGGGATAAGGTGAATCAGAATACATTATTTAAAAATGTTCAGGTGTTGTGTATGAAGTACGGGATTACGCCTGTAAAAAATCCTTCTTATCTTCCACAGAGAAAGACGGTACAGGTGAAGGCGCGGGGTTCTTTAGAGCCGGAGAAAATAGATTTGGTTGAAAAGGAGTTCCGGATGCAGACGGGGTGTGGGTGTGAAGTGCTCACAGTCTGACAGGAATCAATGATTGGGGAGGAATGGCACAATGAAATTATATGAGATCGTATTTAGTCCCACAGGGGGAACAAAGAAGGTGGCGGATATCATCACAGACCGATTCCGGTGGGACAGTTCATTCATAGATTTGACGGATAGTTTTCTGGATTTTACTGCATTTACATTTGACGAGGAGGATGTCTGTATCGTGGCAGTCCCCTCCTATGGGGGGAGGATTCCCTCCGTTGTGGCGTGGAGATTAAAGCAGATGAAGGGTAATAAGGCGAAGGCAGTTCCGGTTACGGTGTATGGAAATCGGGCGTATGACGATACTATGCTGGAGTTGAACGATACGCTGATAGAGGCGGATTTTCGTCCTGTGGCGGCGGTAGCGGCTGTGGCAGAGCATTCGATTATGCGCCAGTTTGCCCCAGGGCGGCCTGATGAGGAGGACAGAAGGGAACTGGTAGATTTTGCGGACAAGATTAAGAGGGGAATCCAGAATGGAAGCCTTACGGATACGCCTTCTGTTCCGGGAAACAGACCCTATCGGTCTTTTGACGGCGTACCGATGAAGCCAAGGTCAGGCCGTTCATGTACGAAATGCGGGGTCTGCGCTGAGAGGTGTCCGGTTGGCGCGATTCCGACGGATATGCCTATGAGTACGGACCATGACAAATGTATTACGTGTATGCGGTGTATCGCGGTCTGTCCTCAGAAGAACCGCAGCATCAGTAAGGTTCTTCTGGCGGCAGGCGCCCAGAAGCTTAAAAAGGCGTGTAAAGATAGAAAAAAGAATCAGTTGTTTTTGGGATGAGATTAGTATATGAAGAATCGTTTGGAAGAACTGCGCAGGCAGAGGGGAATCCGGCAGGAGGAGTTGGCTCTGGCGCTTCAGGTGTCGCGCCAGACCATCAGCTCGTTGGAGAATGGAAGATATAATCCGTCAATCGGACTGGCGTTTAAGATTGCCAGGTATTTTGGGATGAGTATTGAGGAGATTTTTATCTATGAGGAAGAATGATATCTGGGGGAGGAGTATATGAGGATTATCATTTCTCCGGCAAAGAAAATGAATATTGACACAGACACATTTTGGCAGCCTGCGTTGCCGGTATTCCTTAAAGAAACAGAGGTTCTGAAGGACTGGCTTCGCGGCCTGTCTTGTAAAGAAGCTCAAGACCTGTGGAAATGTAATGACAAGATTGCAGAATTGAATTACAGGCGGTTTCAGGATATGAACCTTAAAATGAGGCTGACTCCTGCTTTATTATCCTATGAGGGAATCCAGTATCAATACATGGCGCCCAAAGTATTTACACAGAAGGAATGGGATTATGTGCAGAAGCATCTGAGAATCCTCTCAGGGTTCTATGGAGTTCTAAAGCCTTTGGACGGAGTCGTTCCCTATCGGTTAGAGATGCAGGCGAAAGCAGGGGCAGATGGATGGAGGAATCTGTATGACTTCTGGGGAGACAGGCTGTATCAGGAGGTGAGCAGGGGAGACGGGATGCTTCTGAATCTGGCGTCTAAAGAATATTCCAAATGTATCGAGAAGTATCTGAAGCCGGAGGATACTTATATTACCTGCATATTCGGGGAGTGGAAGGATGGGAAGGTAATACAAAAGGGAACCCAGGCGAAGATGGCAAGGGGAGAGATGGTACGCTTTATGGCCGAGAAGCAGGTTGCGGATGTGAGGGAGGTTCGCGGCTTTGACCGTCTGGGGTATGAGTTTGAGGAGAAGATGTCCTCAGATAAAGAATATGTTTTTCTCAAAAATATGTCTTGACTTTGACGTAACGTCAAGCATTATCCTTGAATTACGGAGGGAGTGAGCTTGAGTTGGAATATGGTATCAGAGAATTGTCTAAGCTTGCAGGAGTGAGCGCGCGCACTCTGCGGTATTATGATGAGATTGGCCTGTTAAAACCACTCTATGTCAGTGAAGCCGGATACCGTTTTTATGGGGAAGGGGAGGTTGCGCTGTTGCAGCAGATTCTTTTCTATCGGGAGAGAGGGTTTGGTTTAAAGCAGATTCAGCAGATTTTGTACAGGCCGGATTTTGATATCATGGATGCGCTTGAGGAACATCTTTCTGAGCTGTTGGAGAGGAGGAACCGTGTGGAGGCTCTGATCCGGACAGTGAAACAGACTATATGTCAGGTGAAAGGAGAATGTAAGATGAGTGATACAGAGAAGTTTGAGGCGTTTAAGGAGAAGGCTGTCCGTGAAAATGAGGAGAAGTACGGCGGGGAGATTCGTGAGAAATACGGTGATGAAGATGTAGACGCTGCGAATCAGAAGGTTTTGAATATGTCCGAGGCAGAGTATGACAGGTTTCAGAGGCTTGAAGAAGATATTAAGCTTCGTCTGAAAGAGGCTGTTGCTTTGGGCGTGAAGCCGGATAGTGAGAGAGCGAAGGAGATTGTGCTTCTTCATAAGGAGTGGCTTGGCATGACATGGAAACAGTATACCAGGGATGCGCATAAAGGGGTTGCCCATATGTATGTCTGTGATGAGAGGTTTCGGAGGTATTATGACGCGGAAGCTTCAGGATGCGCGAAAATGCTTGAACAGGCGGTAGAGTTTTGGGCGGATAAGATATAGCGCTGCGTGAGCTGTGGGCGGGGGAACCGCCCTCTTAAAAGGAAGGTGAAAATGATGGAATACGAAGGACAAATCTGTCGGGCGCCAATGGAACGGTCTTCGTTCATGCTGCCAATTATGGTTGGCTGCTCGTACAACCGATGCAGATTCTGCAATCTGTTCCGGCACTTGAAATACCGAGAGCTGCCCCTTACACAGATTGAGGATGAGCTTGCCCGTGTCAAGGGTGTTGGCGGAAGTCCCAAGCGGATTTTTCTTGGAGACGGGAATGCGTTTGCTCAGAAAAACGAACGGCTTTTGCAGATTCTTAAGATGGTTCGGCGTTATTTTCCGGAATGTAAAGAGATTAATATGGATGCAACCGTGACGAGCATTTTGAGGCGGTCAGATGATGAGCTTCTTGCGTTTGGGCGTTTGGGAGTGAGGCATCTCTATCTGGGAATCGAGAGTGGGCTTGACGACGTGCTTGCATTTATGGAAAAGGATCACAACCAGGCCCAGGCGTATGAGGCAGTCAGACGTCTTACGAATGCCGGTATGATTTTTGACGCCCATATTATGACCGGCGTGGCGGGGAAAGGCAGAGGAAGGGAGAATGCCAGGGCATTGGCAGAATTTCTGAACCGGACGCAGCCGGCCCATGTGGTGAATTTCTCCATGTTCCTGCACAAAGAGGTGCCGTTGTACCAGAACATTCTGGACGGCAGTTTTATTCCGGCCTCAGAGCTTGAGAATCTTGAGGAGGAACGCTGCCTGATTGAGCTTCTGGATGAGGAGATTTTGTACGACGGATTCCATGATTATATCAAATTTCGGGTGAGGGGGAAGCTTCCTCAGGATAAGGAGAAGATGCTTTCGAGGCTTGACGAGGCCATCGGCTGTACGCCGGGAGAAGAATTGTATTCTTATGTACAGGGAGAATGTCCTGACTTAGAAAAATGTGACGGCGTAGGCATATGGAGGTGTGATTAAAAAACCAGACATTCCGTGTCCGGTAAAGAAAATACGGCATTTCTCGCTCTGTGTCGTGTTCATTTTTGCCGGATAGTATTATTCTGAGCTTACACCAGAAAGGAGAGAGACGGGATGGACTTAAAAAAGATAGGCATGTTTCTTAAGCTTCTGCGGAAGGAGAAAGGCATTACCCAGGAGAAGTTCGCGGAAATCATTGGTGTCTCAGCGAGAACCGTTTCCAGATGGGAGACAGGCTCTAATATGCCGGATCTGGATATCCTGATCCAGATTGCAGACTACTATGAGGTGGAAATCAGAGAGATATTAGACGGAGAAAGGAAGGGCGAGAAGATGAATAAAGAGTTGGAGGATACAGTATTAAAGGTAGCAGATTACAGCAATCAGGAGAAACAGAAGGTAACGAAGCGGATGTGTATTTTGTTTGTATGCGGGGCTATTGCATTTACCATATATCTTGTAATGGAATATTTGGGGGTAGCCGACAAGAAAGGAATTCAGGAGGACGCAGCAAGTATTGCATTAGGGTTTGCCTACGGCGTAATGCTGGCCGGTACAATCTATGCCAGCGGCTATCTTGCAAAGATTAAGGCGTTTAAGACGCGGCTGCTTAAGAGAAGCAATTAAAGGAATAAAAGGGGATGCCAAAGGAATCATAAATGAGGCATCCCCTATTTCTCGTCAGGGCTTCTGATAATATTGATTGGAGTTCAGCAGTTTTTCCTTCTGGATATCCGTGATCTGATCTGTGATATCCTTGACAAATACATAGAACAGCCTGTGTTCTTCTCCCCATTCGGAGTTTTCAAGATGGCCGCAGTCGTCCAGCCAGCGAACCTGTCCGTCTTTTCGTGTAATCCGGTATTGGACATAATCCATATTCTCCTTAGAGTGGCGGATCTGATCCTGAATCTCCCATTCCACCCGATTAAGGTCATCGGGATGAACCAATCCTTTAAACGAGCCGTTTACTAACTCCATAAATTCATTCATGGTTTTACAGCCAAATATGGTCATAATAGCCGGATTTGCATACAGGATTCGTTCATCGTCCATGGCACGGTAAATAAAGAAACCGTCCGACATATTGGCGAGAGACTCTGCCATGCGCATATGGCGTTTTTCCTCCTCGTCTTTGATAATATTATCAATACTTCGGATGGTGATAACAGCGGTTTTGGGAACCCCTCGTTCACGTTCGCTGATCGTAACACTTGTGAGGCACCACTCATCCTCAATACCACAGTCCTTTGCACTTCTGCGATAGCGGTATTCTGTCGAATCCTGAGTCATAAGAATGGTTTTCAAATTGTCCAGGGACAGAAATTTGCGGACATTATCTTCATCGTATTTTAAAATCTTACCGGTTCCGAAGTGACGGTCTACCACAGCCGCATAATTTCCGCGTTCCATCAAACCATTGGCATCCGGATAGATCATCCGGCAGTAGTTGTCCCGAAGATGGAGGAAGTAGACTTCACGGTAGGCCAGAACCATACTGTTTAGCGCACCCTCATGAATCTGCATATGGGTGACATCCCGCATCAGGCAGGCCACATATCCGTACTCATGCTGGTAGAGCGTGAGTTGGAGATAGTGGCTGGAAATAGAGCTGTATACATAATGGGTTAAGGTTTCTCCCATAAATGCTGCTTGATAAGCTTTGGTAAATAAATCCTTCTGGTCATCCTTAAATGCTTTCCTAATCAGATGACGCAGCAATTTGATGTCGCCGCCGCAGGTCTTAGCCATCTCATGGTTAATATAAATAATCTCATAATCGTTCGGTGCGCCGGAAGGATCCAGAATAATTCTGGCAAGCCCGTATCCGCAAGGGATACTGCCATAATAACGTTCCAGCTTGTCCTGCTCCTGCTCTGTAAATTCGGCCACTGTCTGGCAGATATTTTCTTTGATTTCTCCTTTTTCCCGAAAAGAGGTGACATTCACAAGGGAGCAGTAGAACATCTTGTGACCGTTTTTTTCCCGCAGGAAAAATACCTTCATATACACCCACAATACTTTGCCGTCCATCCTCAGGAAATGGATGTATCCTTCAGCACAGCCGGGCCGCCTGTCATAAGCCTGCTCAAAAAGAGAGAATAACTTAGGTCTGTCGTCATCTCTGACATGATCCCAGAGTTTTTTGTCATAATTTTCCGCATCGCTTGTTCCTACGCCTACAAGCTGAAAGTATTGCTCATTAACACGGGTGATCTCTATCTGGTTTTCGTATATATCATAAAATGCCGCAGCTCCCAGGATATTGTTGACCATGGTGTCCGTAAACAGATTGCCGTCTATGAATTCTCTTGTGTGGAGGGCTTCTATCTGTTTGACGCACATGCCGCCAAAGTCCAGGTTTCGCTCATCTGCCAGCAGATTTTCAAGCTGATTGACAGGCATAGGTTTGAAATAATAATATCCTTGCGCATAGCGGCAGCCCATATTCCGCATAAAATTCTCATGCTTTTGGTTTTCCACACCCTCTAAAACGATTGGGATGCCCAGAAGCCTTGCCATGTTCACCACAGACTCCAGAATTCCGATTCCCTTCTGCTCCTCCTCGGCGCTCATTTCAAGAAAACACATATCAATCTTAAGAACATCTACATCCATGCTCTTAAGAGTATTCAAAGAAGAATAGCCGCTTCCGAAATCATCCATCATAACCTGAAATCCGGCTGCCTGGAGCCGTTTAACGGTATCATTAACCTGCTGTCCGTCTTCGGCGTATGCACTTTCCGTTATTTCGCATTTGAGGTACTTTCTTGGTACCTGATATGTGTCAGTTAGATTAATCAGATAGTTCGGCACATCAATGGTCAGAATATCCAATCTTGATATGTTGATAGAAATCGGAACAGGATGATAGCCTTTCGTAATCCAACTTTTTAGCCATTCCACCACTTTAGTCCACACAACCTGGTCGAGAGGGGTAATGGAGCAGTTTTTTTCCAATACAGGGATAAATACTCCAGGGGATATTAGTTTCCCGTAATGAATCCAGCGTACAAGGGCTTCCGCGCCTACAATCTTTCTTGTGGTGATGTCATACTGGGGCTGTGCGTAGAAGGTGAACTCATCATTTTCGAGAGCTGCCTTTACGTCTGAGAGTACCTGCCATTCTCTTTCCAGTGAATTCTCCATACCGGGATCGTAGATACGGATTCGGTTCATGTGGCTTCCAAGTGCATAAGATAGAGCCATGGTTGCCCGATCATACATGATCTCTGGCGCCAATGTAAGGTCATCCAGCGTATAGATGCCAATTGCCGGCAGAGAATGGGCAATGCCGTTTAGCTGTCCCATGCTGACCGCGATCTCATCCCATATGGATCGGAACACCTCCAACTGGAACGGCATGATAACACAGAAATCATCTCCGTTAAAATGTCCGGCGACGCCGCCGTGCTGTTTGATATTCCGCTTAAGACAATTTGAAATAAAGATAAGGAGTTCGTCTCCCTTATCCCTGCCGCAAAATGTATTGATCATTCGGAAATGTTCAATATCGATTGCTGCCATGGCATACGCGCCTGGCTGGACATTTTCTAAATAAATCCTTGCTGCCTGCATAAAGCTTCTCATATAATGCAGCCCCGTTAAAGGGTTTAAGTCGAAAGCTGCCTGTCCGACAGCATTTCCTGTTCCAGTCGTGATACCTTTTTCCACGCAACGTTACCTCCCAGATCATGGATTATATAATGGAAATATTGTACTACGTTCCAGTAATAAAATCAAGTATAGCTGTTGTAAAAAGGAACCTCTGTGTTATACTAATTAGCATAGACTAATGTTTCAGGAGGAAATAAGATGTACAAGAATATTGAGAAGCAAAAGTGTCTGAAGCTTAAAGATATGGTAGACTACCAGCCAGGCCAGGTAGTCAGCATGACGTTGGTTCAGAATGCCTCCGTCAGCATGACGATCTTTTCTTTTGATAAGGGAGAGGAGATTTCAACCCATGCATCCGGCGGCGACGCTATGGTTACTGTGCTGGAGGGCAAGGGAAGGTTTACGGTTGGCGGAGAGGTTTTCATTCTCGAAGAAGGTGAGACATTGATTATGCCCAAGGATATCCCCCATGCCGTATTTGGAGAAGAACGGTTTAAGATGCAGCTTACGGTTTCATTTTAACGGGTCTGTGAATGTGTTTAAGAGCCAGGAAGTCATGAATCAGTGGACTTCCTGGCTGCTTGTTATAGCATTTTATTCGCTTTTCTTTACTGCCTGCGGATTATCCTCCACAGTAATAATCCCCTTCTTCCAGAGAATACGAGAGGTAATAATTCCAATCGGAAGGGAGCCTATAATAAGGAAGCCTACCATTCCGAACAGTGAGCCGCCGCTGGTAACACGAACAACCAGTGCAAGTACAGAGATGATAATTATAACCGGCAGTACACCCTTTACGCCGCCCTTTACAACCTTGTCCCCTGAGCTTGTGTTGGAGAAAAGGCCAAGAGTCATACATCCGAACAGCGCCGGAATAATATAGTTAGAGGCAGTTTTTACCTGCGGTATCTCAAAGAAGAAGCTGATTCTTGTGCTTAAAAGCGCTGCGATTGCCAGAATAATAATGGTCATAATGGAGGACACAGCGATAGCCACGGATGCAACAGCATCACCCTCCGGAGTATTCTGGTCCGTATCTGCCAGCTTAATCGCATTTACTGCACAGGGCAGCTTAAGATTCATAATATTTCCTGTGATAAAGCCCAGATATGCAGAGCTTCCCATAATAGGCGTATAGCTGATTGCCTCTGAGATTCCGACAGGAACATAGATGAGCAGAATACTGAAGGTTGCTACGTTGAATACCTCCCCAAAGGATGGAACTGCGTCATAAACGCTCAGGACAACAAAGGGGATGGCAACCATATACACCAAGGCAATTACAGTTCCGATACGTCCCCAACTGTGAGACCATTTCTGGAAGGAATCTAAAGTTTCGCTATTTTTATTTTTACCCATAATAAAACCCCCTTATGAAAATAATTTAACCCAGAGAAGTGATGACACCATACCGCCAATCATGGAAAATGCCATGATAAAATCACCAAGCCATTTAAGCCGCGGCTTTGAAGCCAGGACGCCAAGGGCTACTGCAATGATAAGACCTGTAATCATTACCAAAGCCTGGATTGTGTCGCCGATTAAGAGAACCGGTACATATACGGAGAACAGGCACATCATGAAAACACCGCTTAAGACGTATTTCCATGTGCTGGCATTTTCTGTTTTCTGAACGCTCATACAGAGCTTCTTGCCAAGCGGGATTAATACGAAGAAACCGCTTAACATTCCCACACTCATAAGAATCATAACAACGCCGAACTGCCTGGCGGTTGCCTGCTCTAACATCTGGACGCTGGATTCAAAACCGATTGCAGAGGCAACGCTGCTGGAAATCATAGTCTCATAGGAGAGTGAGCCGATTACGGAAAGTCTCCACCAGGACCATACAGTTCCGAGAACCGGTATCAGAACAAACAAGCCGACTACAATGGAAAGGCTCGGTACGATTGAGAAAAACAGGCTTGATTTGATAACCGTTTTTAATTTTTCTTTGCTGATTCCAAGCTCAAGACAGTGTGCATATGCCTTTTTCAAATAGATAAGAGAGAAGCAGGCGATATAAATGAGTCCAATTACGATTAAAGTAGTCAACAATGGGCTGTTAATAATTTCCTTCATAATTTATCATTCCTTTCGATTTGTGTGTCTGAATTTATCTGTGTTCTTCAAGCCACCGCATGGCGGTATAGGCGTAAACCGCGCTTCCAGGCGCAAGCACCTCCTCGTCGAACTTTACCTTTGGGTGATGCTGCGGAAAGCAGTAGCCTTTATCCGGATGCCCTGCCGCCAGAGCCAGCATAATAGACGGCACCTTTTGGCTTACATATGCAAAGTCCTCAGAGCCGACGGTTTTAGGCGTCTTGCCGCCTGCCATAGCTGTAAGCTGTCCTTGTGAAAATGCTTTCTGGGGGCCTAAAATTTCCTGGAGATAGCGGACTGTACATGCGGAAAGCTCGGCATCGTTTTCAAGAACAGGGCATCCCTTGCCATGAATGACCTTTGCGTCGGCGCGGAAAGCGGCTCCGATATTATTTACAATATCCTCCATCCTTGTTTTTATAAATGTTCGGATATCTTCGTCGTATGTACGTATCGTACCACTCATTTCTACCGTATCAGGGATAACATTTGCCGCAAGTCCGGCGTGGACGGTTCCGATGGTGAGTACGGCTTCGTCTGCCAGAGAGAGCTCTCTTGCGTGGATTTCCTGAAGCGCCGTGATAATATGCGCCGCTACGGTCACAGGGTCAACTCCGGCGTTAGGCATAGAGCCATGGCACCCCTTTCCCTGCACCTTAATTTCAAAATAGTCGGCAGCCGGCGCGCTTACACCTCCGTCACAGGCAACTACGGTTCCTGCCGGAAACGGAAGACCGGCCATAACATGAATCATCAGTGCGGCGTCCACGTCAGGATGATCCAATACGCCTGCATCAATCATGTCTTTTGCGCCTTCAAAGATTTCCTCAGCAGGCTGAAACATTAGCTTTACGGTTCCATTAATCTCATCCTCATGATCCTTCAGAAGCCTGGCAGCGCCAAGCAGCATAGCTGTATGCATATCATGTCCGCATGCATGCATTTTCCCATTTTCAGACGGAAATTCCACGTCGGCTTCCTCCGGAATGGGAAGTGCGTCCATGTCTCCGCGGATTAAGAATACCTTTCCAGGATTTTTACCGCCTGCGGTTACGGTAAGACCTGCTTTTCCACATTCTCTTGGTTCATAGCCCATTGCGGCCAATTTCCCTTTAACATATGCAAGAGTCTCGGATAAATCAAATCCTGTTTCTGCATGTGCGTGAAGATAGCGGCGGTTTTTTACGAAGTCGTTTTCGTATCCTTCGGCTTCTGTTAATAGTTGTTCACTTGTCATCATTATGCCCTCCTTTTTTGTATTTAAGGAATATTTAAAGAACAGTTCTTTAAATAGAGTATAAATGGTTTCTATAAATTAGGCAAGTTTATTTGCTTTAAAAAATAAATTTTAGCTAAAATATATAAAAAATATGTGAAAATTTTATCTATATTCATTTTAGGAATAAATCTATTGAATTATGGAAGTGAGTAAGTAATAATAGATACCAGGGAGGGGATTTTATGGCTTATCAGATTCTTGTATTAACATCCGACTATCTTTCGCAATATATGGATGATATTTTAAAATCACATTCACAGGAGTTACTCTACCGTGTTGTAGAATACAGGCATTTCTCAGAGGTTGGCGCGCTATATCGGGCTAATGAACAGTGGGCGGACGGTGTGCTGACGACAGGTATCGTTGTGGAGACTGTGCTAAAGCGTGAAGTAAAGGGGGTACGAAAGCCGATCCTGTCTCTTGGGACGGATAATGAAAGTTTTTATAAAGTGCCGCTTTCCCTTCTGATTGAAAATCGTACAATTGATCCGGAACGGATTATTTTTGATGTGTTTGTGTGTATTTCCCCCAATGCGTCTGTGTTAGAGCTTGTAGAGAATAAAAGTGTAGACGATATGTTCCCTTATTTTGATAAATGGCTTGCGCAGGCGTCGGTAAATGAGCTTTACCAGGTGGAGGAAAAGTGTGTCGCAAAAATCCGAGAGCTATGGGAAGATGATAAGATTGATATGGTAATCTGCCGTTACAGCAGTATTGTCAAGAAGCTTAAGGAATTAAAGATTCCCTGTGTGTTTGCGGCGGCGACGGATGAATATGCGCACCAGATGGTAGAGCATCTTCTGGCAAAGATTAAACTTGAAAAAATTGCGGCACATCTGCCTGCTGTTGTGTTTGCGGCGCCTGGAAAACAAGGGATGGGGAGTTGGAGTGAATACCAGGAGTTGAACGTCCAAAAAGCGCTTATGGATTTTGCGAAGGACCATGATTTAAAGTTTTTGATACAGAAAAAGAGGGAAGGGCTTCTGGTGATTACGGAGAAAAATGTGGTCGCTTATCTCACGGGGAATTTTCAGGAAAGTTTACTTTCCGAATATTTGGAGGAGATTTTGGATTTGGAGATAACGGTCTCCTACGGAATAGGAAACTCGATTGAGGAAGCATTGAAAAATGCGGAGGCTGCCTACAAAGCAGCCGGATTATCGGGAGAAGCCTTTATGGTGGACGAAGAAAAGCGACTGACAGGGCCTTTGGATAAAAAAAGGACAGTCCTCACGAGTGATATGGTTAATCCGCAGATACAGGCCGCAGCGAAGATGGCGTCATTATCGACCATGGTGATTCACAGGCTGAACAGGCTGTTATGCATGCTTGACAAAAGGGAGATTACAAGCCGTGAGCTGGCTGACAATTTCCACATTACCGTTCGGGAGGCAAGCCGGATTTTAAAGAAGCTGGAGACAGCAGGCCTGGCTTCGGTTATGCTTCAGAAGTCCGAGCATATGCGCGGACGGCCAACGAAAATCTATCATATTAACTGGGAGATTTGAAGGTTGTAATTATTTTCTAAAGGATACGAAAAGGATATATTGGAATGATAATGTACCACCATACAGAAATATGTGTCCGGACATTTTCTGCATATGATATACAGACAGGTTGATATGGAGAACGTATATGGAGTTGAGATTATTGATTGTAGAGGATGACCGCCTGATTGCAGAGGCTGCCGCAGACTATTTTACGGGCAAGGGATGGCGTGTGGAGACAACTGAAGATGGGGTACAGGCTTTGGAGATGTTGGAGGTGCAAAGCTTTCATCTGGTTCTGCTGGACGTGATGCTTCCAAATCGGGATGGTTTTGCCGTATGCCGCCAGATTCGTAAAAGTTGTGATGTGCCGATTATTTTTATTACTGCCCGTGTGCTGGAGGAGGACAAGCTGAACGGTTATTCTCTGGGGGCGGATGATTATGTGACAAAGCCATTTTCCCTGCCAGTACTATATGCCAAGGCGATGGCGCTGATAGGGAGGCTTCAAGGGCTTAATGCTTTCATAGAACTGGGCGGTCTTAAGGTGGATACGAAAAGACGCGAGGTCTTTAAGCATGGGGAAATCATTCCTCTGCCGCCGAAAGAATATGAGCTGCTTTTATTTCTGATACAGAATCCAGGGCGGGTTTACAGCCGTGAGCAATTATTGATTCGCTTCTGGGGATATGATTTTGACGGAAATGAAAGGGTGGTGGACAATCATATCAAAAAACTGCGTAAGGCCCTCGGCTTGTGCGGATGTACCATAGATACTGTCCGGAAATTCGGATATCGTTTATCCGTAGTAAATTCGGAGGTGGTACAATGAAAGGAACATTGAGCAGGAAAAAGAAAAGCTTTTGGAAACCGATTGTGGCAGGATTTCTCACAATGTATCTGGTAACGATGGGGCTTGTAACACTGTTGGTTAAGGAGAAATTTGAGGATGATTACATCAAAATGTTCGATCAGGTGGCGACGTCTATATACAGAAAAGCGGCGTATCAGGAGGAGAAATTTGAGAATGATTCTCAGAAAAAAGAATATTATCAGTGCATGGTGAATGAGTATTTCTGGAGTGAGATGAACCCGCAGTTGAACATTTCGGTTGCTGTTTATGACGAAGAACAGAAGCTGTTGGCAAAAAGCTATGATGCAATCGGGGATACTATGTATTCGGAGGATACCTCCCAGGTAAGATATGGGCCTTATGTGCTGGATGATTATCTTACGTTTGAACAAAAGGAGGAGTTAGCCGAATATTATTGGAGGGAGAAGGAGAGCCGGACTGCCGCGGATGATACATTGCCGCGGAAATATGGGATTTTGATACAGACGTCTCCTGACGGTGAGGAGTTATACAATATCTATGTTAAGGAGATGACCTGGGAGGAAGGTCAGGAGGGGAATGAAAAGCAGGGCGGCGAGGTGGTTTGGGAGTGGACCAATTCACAAATCAGTGAAGAAAAGAAGAAAAACGGAGAGCTTCGCGCCCCCGATGTTATATTTCCTTATATGACCTCTTATGAGAGGTGGCACAGATGGACCAGCAGTAAATTCCTGCATGATTTCCCGCCGCAGGGGAGCTTCTCATGGGATAGGCAAATAGAGTATCCGGGGATTTATTCAGATGGAGTATGGGAGTTCAAAGCCGGACATCAACTGAAGGTCGGGGATATAGCCGAGCCATCCGCTTACATATTAATCCGGATGGAGGAGAGAACCTGGGCTGACGCGATTCATTATATGAAGCATCTCTACGTGGCAGGGCTGGCGCTGACGCTTGCGTGTATGTTTCTGGTTATTGATGCGTTTAACCGGATTTATACCCGCCAGATGGCGCTGGAGGAAACCCGACGGGATTTTACCAATGCCATGGCTCATGAGCTTAAGACGCCGCTTGGCATTATCCGGAATTTCGCGGAGAATCTGATTGAGCGCAATATGGAGGAAAAGAGGGAATATTATCTTACTCAGATTATCGGGCAGACGGAGGAGATGGATCATCTGGTAGAGGATATGATGGACATATCGAAGCTGGACTCCGAGGAATTGGCGCTTAAGAGGGAGACGGTATCTTTCGGGGCATTGGTTCGGGAGGAGATGGAGAGGCTTGAGCCGATGATTGACGAGAAGAATATTCAGGTTCAGCACCAGGAGAGGGAGGATTTCCTGGTGGAGGGCGACAGGGAATATCTTGCCAAGGCAGTCTGGAATCTGCTCTCTAATGCGGTGGAATATAATGTGCCAGACGGCAGGATACTTATCAGGACAGAAGCGGAATGTTGTGTGATTGAGAATACGGGAACGCCCATGGAGGCAAATGAGCTTCTTCATGCCTTTGACTTGTTCTATACCAAAGATAAAAGCAGGGGGAAGAAGGAAAAGCATATGGGCCTTGGACTGTTTCTGGTGAAGAAGATAGCAGAGCTTCACGGATTAGAGGTTACGCTTGAGAATATGGAGGATGGGCTGCGTGCCGTTGTGAAAAAATGAGAATAACCAAAATACAATTTGACTTCTTATATTACTGCGTTGTATACTAGGTTTACTAAGATGAGAGAAAGGAAAACAATGCAAGATGAAGTGCCCGTATTGTAGCCAGTTAGATACCAGAGTGATTGATTCCAGACCTGCGGAGGACGGCAATTCCATTCGCCGCCGCCGTTCCTGCGACGCCTGCGGAAAGCGTTTTACGACTTACGAGAAGGTCGAGACGATTCCGTTGATTATTATTAAGAAGGATAACAACCGCGAGCAGTATGACCGCGGCAAGATTGAGAACGGGATTCTTAGGGCATGTTATAAACGTCCGGTATCGGCGGTAGACATTCAGCGCACGATTGACAGGATAGAGACAAAGGTATTCAGCCTGGAGGCCAAGGAGATTCCAAGCAGCCGTGTGGGAGAGATTGTCATGGAGGAATTGAAGGACTTGGATGAGGTGGCATATGTGAGATTTGCGTCCGTTTATCGGGAATTCAAGGATGTGAATACATTTATGGACGAGCTTAAGAAGATATTGAAATAGCCTTTGGAAGATTTGGAATATATTTGATGCATAAGATATTTGCTAAGATGTTAAATAAGTGGTAGAATAGGGGAAGAAGCAAAGCAGGAACGTTTGCTTCTTCCTTTTTACCTTGTTGGACAAAGAACAGAGAAGTATCCGAAAAACGTTTAGATTGGGTGAGATAGATGAGAACATACAAATTAACCATCGCTTATGATGGCAGCAGATATCAGGGATGGCAGCGTCAGGTCACGACGGATAATACGATTCAGTTTGTGATGGAGTGGAGTATCGGCAAATTAGTAGGCTACCGCGTCCAGGTGGACGGCTCAGGAAGGACGGATGCGGGCGTCCATGCCCGCGGGCAGGTGGTGAGCGTGAAGCTGTCGAAGCTTTACGATACGAATGAGTTTAAAGAGTCTTTGAACCGGTATCTTCCGGAGGATATTCGAGTGGTGAAGGTAGAGCTGGTAAGGAACAGCTTTCATGCACGCAAGAGCGCGAAGGGTAAGAAATACGAGTATTATATTGACTGTCGCGAGAAGCCGGATGTATTTTCCAGGAGATACTGTTATCATTATCCGGAGAAGCTTAATATTGACGCAATGCGCGACGCTACCAAATATCTGATTGGGCCTAAGAATTTCATCAGCTTTACCGATGACAAGGACTGTAAGGATTCTATCCGGCGGATTACGAATATCAAGATTGTAAGCAATGGAGAGAAGGTCAGGATTACCTATTATGGTACGGGATTTTTGTATCACATGGTACGGATTCTGACAGGTACTTTATTAGAGATTGGGACAGGCAAGCGGGATGCTTCTAAGCTTCCTGTGGTGATTGCGGCGGAGGACAGAAGCCTTGCAGGATTTCTTGCGCCTGCCAGGGGACTGTTCTTACGGAAAGTCTATTATTGATTGGAGGATTTTATAGATGAAATTCGTATCATGGAATGTAAATGGAATCAGGGCGTGTGTGCAGAAGGGGTTCACGGAGTTCTTTCAGGAGACAGACGCAGATATTTTCTGTATTCAGGAGACGAAGATGCAGGAGGGGCAGCTTGCATTGGAGACGCCAGGGTATCATCAGTATTGGAATTATGCCGAGAGAAAAGGCTATTCAGGAACGGCTATTTTTACGAAGAAAGAGCCTCTGTCCGTTTCCTATGGAATCGGGATAGAAGAACATGATAAAGAGGGGCGCGTCATTACTCTGGAATTTGAAGATTATTATTTTATCACCGTGTATACGCCTAATTCCCAGAATGAACTTGCCAGGCTTTCGTATCGGATGAAGTGGGAGACGGATTTTCTGGCGTATCTGAAGGGGTTAGAGGAAGAAAAGCCTGTGATTTTCTGTGGGGATTTGAATGTGGCGCATCAGGAGATTGACCTTAAGAATCCCAAGACGAACCGCAAGAATGCAGGTTTTACGGATGAAGAACGGGGAAAGTTTACAGAGCTTCTTGAGGCGGGATTTGTAGATACGTTCCGGTATTTTTATCCGGACGCAGAAGGAATCTATTCCTGGTGGTCTTACCGTTTCAGCGCCAGGGCCAAGAACGCAGGGTGGCGGATTGACTATTTCTGCGTGTCAGAGTGCCTGAAGGATAGGTTGAGGAAAGCGGAGATTCTGACGGAGGTGATGGGATCAGATCATTGTCCGGTGGCGCTTGAGATAGAATAAATGGATGGGGGATTACAAGTATCCCCCATCCACCCCAATCACCTGCCCTGTCAGATATCCCGGCGCATGTGCAACATCCCATACAACCTGCGCAATCTCTCCGGCGGTTCCGTACCGCCCCGCAGGAATCTCCTCCTCCAGCTCAATTCGTTCCATCTCTGACAACTGCTGGTTCATCTGCGTATCAATCACCCCGCAGGCAATGGCATTGACCTGGATGTTGCTTGGCGCGAGCTCTTTGGCAAGCGCCTTCGTAAGTCCATTCACCCCTGCCTTGGAAGCTGAGTAAGCCGCTTCGCAGGAAGCCCCCGAAGTTCCCCACATAGAAGAAATATTAATAATCTTCCCCTGTTTCCTCGAAATCATGGGAGGAATCGCGGCGCGGCAGCAGTAGAATACCGAAGAAAGATTGGTATCCATGATACGCCTCCACGTGCCATTCTCCATATCCATCAAAAGTCCTATATGGGAAATGCCTGCATTGTTGACGAGGACATCCAGACATTCACAGGAACGGTAGATTTGCTCAAACATGAAAGCCACGTCTTCTGGATTCCCTACATCCCCCAGAACAATCTCACAGGGAGAATGATATTCCTCATCAATGAAACGCTTCACCTCCTGAAGCTGAGTAGCTGAAGTATGGCAATTCAAAAATAAGTGATATCCGTTTGCTGCAAATTTTAGGGCAATCGCCCGCCCGATTCCACGGGAAGCCCCAGTGACCAGGATTTTTTTTCGTTCCATATTAATACTCCAATTCAGTAAAATGTTTTTAAAATGTTTATAAATTATCTATTAAATCATAATTCTACGCTATCATTATACTTCAGAATTCTTGTCAATTAAAGTATCAAGTGCTATGATTTACATATTATTTTAATAATATGTAAATCTGTATTCAAGGGCACACCGTAATTCTGGCCCTTGGGTATAAGCACACAGAAAGAGGGCCCCACATGCTATCAAAATTCAGCGTAAAAAAACCGTACACAGTAGTAGTAGGCGTAGTGCTCATCATCATTTTGGGAGTAGTTTCTTTCAGCAGTATGACCGTAGATCTTCTGCCGAGTATGAACCTTCCATATGCCATTGTCATGACCACGTACATAGGCGCAAGCCCCGAAGAAGTAGAACAGGTTGTGACAAAACCCGTAGAGCAGACCATGGCGACGGTCAGCAATATTAAGACTGTCCAGTCCATTTCCAATGAAAATGCATCCACAGTGGTTCTGGAATTTGACCAGACGGCAAACATGGATTCAGTTACCATTGAGATGCGGGAAAGCCTTGACCAGATTCAGGGCTTCTGGCCGGACGAGGTGTCCAATCCCATCATCATGAAGCTGAATCCGGATATGATGCCGGTACTGGTCGCCGCAGTCAGCGCAAAAGGCGAGGATGCGGCAAATACCAGCAAGATTATCGAACAGCAGGTCATTCCCGAAGTGGAGAGCGTGGAGGGCGTGGCGTCTGTTACGGTGACGGGAAGCATTGAAGAAACGGTAGAGATTACAGTTAATGAACAGAGAGTCACAGAATTAAACGACGAGATTAAGGCAGAATTGGAGAAGAAGGTAAACGACGCCAAAAGTGCTCTGGATGAGGCGAAAGCCCAGGTGGCAAGCGGAAAGGCGGCACTGGAATCAGGGAAGGCGCAAGCCTCCTTAGGGTTATCTGAGGCTGAGTCACAGATTTCCATGAAAAGCGAGGAAATCAAACAGGCACAGTTAGAAATTACGGAGAAGATGGCGGAGTTAAATGTTGCCGAGACGCAGCTTTCGCAGAACCTTGCCTTGCTTCAGGCCGGTAAAGCGGAGGCTCAGGCGAAGCTTACAGAGCTTGACTCTGCGAAGGCGCAGTATGACGAGATTAAAGGAACTCTTGAATTGCCGGATATCGGTCTTACGGAGGAACAAAAGGCAGAGCTTGAGGCGAAGCTTACAGAGCTTGAGGCAGTCGTAGGGGACGGCGTCTATGAGACGGCGCGGGAGGCGTTGGTGGCAACCCTCCAGCAGTTAGAGCAGCAGGAGGCAGGGCTTATGGAGGGCAGAAATCAGTTGACTGCCGGAAAAAGCCAGCTTGAGGCTATGCAGCAGCAGATTAATCAGGGGGCTATGACTCTTGCCCAGGCGAGAGGCGAGCTTGCCTCTGCCCAGCTTGAGGCAGCGGTGGGAATTGGAGAAGGAACGGCGCAGCTTGCGGCGGGAGAATCTGCTTTGCAGATGCAGGAGGCTCAGATGGAATCTGCAATGGAGGAGGCGTCTGCCGGTGCGGATATGAGCAGCCTACTGACTGCGGACATGGTTAAGACCATCTTGACTGCGGAGAATTTCAGTATGCCGGCAGGCTATGTCAAAGAGGAAGGAATTGATTTCCTGATCCGTGTCGGTGAGAAATTCAGGAACATCGGAGAGCTTAAGGACCTGGTGCTGGTTGACATGGAAGGAATTGACCCTGTGAAGCTGTCGGATGTGGCGAGCGTGGAGATAGCTAGCAATGCAGACGAGACGTATGCGAAGATTAACGGCAATGCCGGAGTCATGCTGATGATTCAGAAGCAGACCGGATACTCGACAGGCGATGTGAGTGATCGGGTGTTAGAGCGCCTCAAGCAAGTAAAGAAGGATAACTCGGATATTGATACGGTTGTCCTGATGGACCAGGGAGTTTATATCGACTTGATTGTGAATTCTGTGTTGGATAACCTGGTATATGGCGCAATCCTGGCGATCATTATTCTTCTGGTATTTTTGAAAAGCATCCGTCCGACATTCGTAATTGCCTGCTCTATCCCGATCAGTATCATGACGGCATTGGTTGCAATGTACTTCTCAGGAGTTACACTGAATATCATCTCTCTGTCAGGGCTTGCCCTTGGCGTAGGTATGCTGGTGGATAACTCCATCGTCGTGATAGAAAATATTTACCGGATGAGAAACGAAGAAGGCGCTTCTGCAAAAATGGCGGCTATCGAAGGGGCGCGGCAGGTTGGAGGGGCAATCGCGGCGTCAACGCTGACGACGGTATGCGTGTTCCTTCCAATCGTATTTACATCAGGAGTCACAAGACAGCTCTTTGTGGATATGGGGCTGACGATTGCATACTCCCTGCTTGCCAGCCTCCTGGTTGCCCTGACGCTGGTTCCGATGATGTCCGCAGGCCTGCTTAAGAAAACAGAAGACAAGGAGTCAAGATTTTTTATCAGGGTGCGCTCTATTTACGGGAATATGCTCAGAGGCGCATTGAAGTATAAAATCCTGGTTATTCTGGGGGCGCTTTTCTTGTTCGTGGGAAGCATCGCTCTGGAATTGACGAGGGGAACCCAGTTCATGCCGGATATGGAGAGTACCCAGATTAGTATGGATTTGGAAACGGAAAAGGGAACCAGCCTTGAGGAAACTGCGAAGATTGCTGATGAAGTGATGGAACGCGTGGGAGGAATCAAAGACATCGAGGATGTGGGAGGTCTGGTGGCGTCCGCTTCCATGATGGGAGGAGGCCAGTCAGAGAGCAACAGCATTTCCTTTTATGCCACAACGAAGGAGAATCCTTCCATGTCCAATGAACAGCTTAAGAAGGAAATCGAAAAGGTTACGAAGGACCTTGACGGCGAGCTGACGGTCAATATGTCTAACATGGATATGAGCGCCCTTGGAAGCGCGGGAATCAATATTCAGATTAAGGGAAAGGATTTAGACCGGCTTCAGAAGATTGCAAAGGATGTCAAGAAAATCGTGGAGGATACCAAGGGGACACAGAATGTATCGGACGGGACCGAGGACAACAAGGAAGAACTCAGGGTTATTGTGGATAAGGCGAAGGCAACGCAGCATAGCCTTACGGTGGCGCAGGTATATCAGGACCTTGCCGGAAAGCTTTCTGAGGCAAAGACGGCAACAACCCTGTCAACGGATACCAATGAGTACGATGTCTATGTGTTGGATGATGCAAATGAAAGTATGACACGCGAGGATGTAAAGAACCTTACGGTGACGGCGCAGAAGCAGGACGGAACCAAGGAGGAGGTCAGGCTTTCGGATATTGCGACGTTTGAGGATGCGTCCGGCCTGAAGGCAATCAGCCGTAAGGACCAGAGCCGCTATATGTCTGTGACGGCGGAGATTAAAGACGGGGATAATATCGGCCTGGTAAGCAGCAGGGTGAAGAAAGCCCTGGGAGGTTACAGTGCGCCGGAGGGTTATGAGATTAAGATGACAGGCGAGGATGAGACGATTATGGAGGCGATGATTGAACTGTTCAAGATGCTTGCCCTTGCGCTGGTGTTCATGTATCTTATCATGGTGGCACAGTTCCAGTCCATGCGCTCGCCCTTTATCGTTATGTTTACCGTGCCCCTTGCATTTACCGGAGGACTTCTGGCGCTCTATATCGCCCAGATGCCGGTGAGTGTCATTGCCATGATTGGATTTGTAATGCTTTCGGGTATTATTGTAAATAACGGAATTGTCTTTATTGACTATGCTAATCAGCTAATTGAAAATGGAATGGAACAGCAGGATGCTCTGGTTGAGGCCGGAATGACCAGGCTTCGTCCGATTATCATGACGGCTCTTACGACAATCCTTGGTTTATCGACGCTTGCAGTCGGAGTCGGCATGGGGGCGGACATGGTTCAGCCTATGGCAGTCGTAACAATCGGTGGATTGATATACGGAACTGTATTGACTTTGTTCGTCGTTCCCTGTATATTTAACTTATTCCATAAAAAAGAAAAAGCGAGGCTTCGTGAAGGGATTGAGGAGGAAGAGTATCTGTTAGATGAGTAGCGGCAATAAGAGAGGTAAGAGTATGATTGACAGAGCAGTCGAATTCGCATTTAGGGCACACGAGGGGCAATTCAGGAAGGGTACCAATCGTCCGTATATCGTCCATCCGGTGGAGGTGAAGGACATTGTATCAACGATGACAGGAGATGAGGAGGTGATTAGTGCGGCGGTGCTGCACGACACGATTGAAGACTGTGAAGGGGTAACGCAAAGGATATTGGCGCAGGAGTTCTCGGAGAGGGTGGCCAGGATGGTTGCACAGGAGAGCGAGGATAAGTCCAAGTCCTGGATGGATAGGAAGCTTAGTACCATCGAGCATCTTCGCAATGCGCCAAGGGATGTGCAGATGATCGGGCTTGCAGATAAGCTGTCGAATATGCGGGATATTGACAGGGATTATCCTGTTTTGGGGGAGGAGCTCTGGAATCGGTTCCGCATGAAGGACAAGCATATTATCGGCTGGTATTACAAGGGGGTTCGGGATGTCCTGCGGATACCCTTTGAGGGTGCAGAACCCTTTGAGGAATATTGCAGGCTGATTGAGAAGAATTTTGGCGATTTTACACCTGTGCCAGGCAGGCGTGGTTCAGATTGACAAGGGCGGATGAGTGATGATAATCAGTGCAAGCAGAAGAACGGATATTCCGGCGTTGTATCCGGAGTGGTTTGTGAACCGTCTGAAAGCTGGTGAAGTGCTGGTTCCGAATCCGTATAACCGTAAGAAGATTAAGCGTATTATTCTGTCTCCTGAGACGGTGGACTGTATTGTGTTCTGGACTAAGAACCCAACGCCTATGCTGCCGTATCTGCGGGAGATTGAGGATATGGGTTATGAATATTATTTTCAGGTAACGATAACAGACTATGAGGAGGATATGGAGGTGAATGTGGCGGATACGTCGGATGTCATGGCATCTTTCCTGCTGATGAGCGAGCGTCTGGGGAAAGAGCGCATGGACTGGCGTTTTGACCCAATCCTTCTCACGGAGAAGTATACGATATCCTATCATCTTGAGCAGTTTGAGATGATGTGCAGGTGGCTTGCAAAGGCGACGACCAGGTGCATCATCAGCTTTGTGGATACTTATAAGGACAGTCCGTTTTGTGAGCTTACGGAGGATGAGATCCTGAAGCTGGCCAGTGGTTTAAGTAAGATTGCCGGAAGCTATCACCTTCCGCTGTATACCTGTGCGGAGAAGATGAATCTTGAACGGTTCGGCATCGGGCACTGTGCATGTATTGATAAGGCGAAGATCAGAAGCCTGACCGGATACCGTCTGGATCTTAAGAAGGACGGCGGGCAGCGTAAGGAGTGCCGGTGTGTGGAGAGTGTGGATATCGGGATGTACCACACTTGTATTCATGGGTGCAGGTATTGTTATGCAACGGGGAGTCAGGAGAATGCGCGGAATAAATATGAGCAGCACGATCCGGATTCACCGCTTTTGGTCGGGCATGTGCGGGGGGATGAAGTGATTAAGGAACGGGCGGCTGTGTCGGGAAGGGATATTCAGATATCCTTGTTTGATCTGCCGGGGATGTATACTGGGTTTTAAGTTGGTGATTAAAATATAATAGTATTAGGCTTTGAGGGGCTGACGCATCGAGAAAAAAATATTTTGTGTGTCAGCCCCTTTTGTTTGTTTTAAGTCACGTATTTCATTGACAAAATAGTAACAGAGTGATATATTTAAACCATAGTCTAAACCATAGTCTAAGGGATGGCGTTTATCCCCAGGCGGCGTGTGAAGCTGTTGTGAAAAGTGAGAGGAATATGAGATGAAGAATATTACGAATATACAGAAGTTTTCGGTTCATGACGGGGACGGAATCCGAACGTCTGTGTTTTTCAAGGGATGCCCTTTGAAATGTGAGTGGTGCCATAATCCGGAGACTCAGCGTTATGGCAGGGAGATGCAGTTCGATCCGGAAAAATGCACAGGCTGCGGCGCATGTGCAAAGGTCTGTGAAAATCAGGCGCTTGTCATGAAGGAGGGGAAGCCTGTTCTGAATCGGGAAGCCTGTACCCTGTGCGGCAAGTGTGAGAATTACTGTCCCGCAGGAATCCGCGAGGTGGTAGGACGCGAGTATACGGTGAAAGGGCTTGTAAAAGAGCTTATGAAGGACCAGATTTTCTATGAAGATTCCGGCGGAGGCGTGACATTTTCCGGCGGGGAGGTTATGACCATGGATATGGAGTACCTTCTGGCAGTTGCAAAGGAGATTAAGCGTCAGGAGGTGACCCTTACCATAGATACCTGCGGTTACGTTCCATATGAGAAGCTCCAGGCAATACTCCCTTATGCGGACACATTTCTCTATGATGTAAAGATGATGGATTCTAAGCTTCATAAGCAATATACAGGCGTGGATAATGAGCTGATTCTTGAGAATCTCATCCGTCTTGCGAAAGACGGGGCAAGGCTCTACATACGGATTCCGGTAATCAAGGAAGTGAATGGAAACGAGAAAAATATGAAGGAAACCATAGCGTTTCTGAAGGAACACGATATTCATCCGCCTCAGATTAACCTGCTGCCTTACCACGATACGGGAAGCGGCAAGTATCCGAAGCTGGATATGGAATATAAGGGAACAGATTTACATGCACCGGAACGGGCCGAGATGGAAAAGTTTGTCCTGCTTTTCCAGGAGGCCGGATTCCAGAACACAAAAATAGGAGGGTAAATGGACATGGCAAAGCGTGGCATGAACGAAAGAATTCAGAAACTCCGTGAGCTCAGTGTGACGACACCGGTTCACATTGACCTTGAGAGGGCGAAGATTGAGACGGATTTTTACAAAGAAAACGACGGGAAATATTCCATCCCTGTAATGAGGGCGCTGGTGCTTAAGGAGTATTTCTCAAAGAAGACGCTGTACTTAGGCGACGGTGAGCTGATTATCGGAGAGAAGGGACGGGATCCCCAGGCATCCCCCACATTTCCAGAGCTTTGCTGCCACAGCGTAGAGGATATGGTAGTCATGAGCGAGCGTGAACTGGTATCCTTCCACACCACGGAGGAGGACAGAAAACTCCAGGCAGAGGAGATTATCCCGTATTGGACGGGAAGAAGCATGAGGGAGAAGATTCTTGCAAGAATGACTCCCGAATGGCACGAGTGTTACAGCGCAGGGATGTTTACTGAGTTCATGGAGCAGAGAGGACCAGGCCATACCTGCGGCGGCGAGCAGGTATTTACAACGGGATACATGGACTATAAAGAGAAGATTCATCAGACCATGGAAAGCCTGGATTATATCAATGACCCAGATGCGGTAAATAAGTGTGAAGAACTGAAGGCAATGGATATTTCATGTGACGCTGTTATCATCCTTGGCGAGCGCTACCATAAGCTTGCCCTTGAGATGGCGCAGAAGGAGACGGACGAGACAAGAAAGGCTGAGCTTCTCCAGATTGCGGCGAACCTTGAGGTTGTTCCGGCCCACAAGCCCCAGACTTATTGGCAGGCAATTCAGTTGTATTGGTTCACCCATCTTGCCGTTACCACAGAGCTGAATCCGTGGGATGCATTCAGCCCAGGAAGGCTTGACCAGCATTTGAACCCATATTATGAGAGGGATGTAGAAGCTGGTATTCTGGATGACGAGAGAGCCCTTGAGCTTTTAGAGTGTCTTTGGGTGAAGTTCTACAACCAGCCTGCGCCGGTGAAGGTGGGTATTACCTTGAAGGAGAGCGCGACTTATACAGATTTTGCAAATATCAATACAGGCGGAGTGACGCCGGACGGACGTAACGGTGTAAACAACGTCAGCTACCTGATTCTGGACTGCATGGATGAGATGAAGCTGGTTCAGCCTAATTCTAATGTGACCATCAGCAAGAAGACTCCGGCGAAATTCTTAAAGAGAGCGTGCGAGGTTTCCAGGAGAGGATGGGGGCAGCCTGCATTTTACAATACGGAAGCCCAGATTATGGAATTGATTAACGCAGGAAAGAACCTTGAGGACGCAAGGCGCGGCGGCTCCTCCGGATGTGTGGAGACGGGCGCATGGGGCAGCGAGGCTTATATTCTGACCGGATATCTGAATATTCCGAAGGTATTTCAGCTTACGCTGTTCAATGGATTTGACCAGTATTCCGGCAAACAGATTGGGCTTAAGCTTGGGTATGCCAAGGATTTCAAGAGCTATGATGAGCTGTGGGAGGCGTTCAAGAAGCAGCTCGCCCATATTGTTGATATTAAGATTCGCGGCAATAATGTGATTGAGCAGCTTTACGCACAGGAGATGCCGGCGCCCTGTCTTTCTGTTGTGACCAATGACTGTATTTCCAATGCAAAGGATTACAATGCGGGAGGCGCAAGATATAATACCAACTATATTCAGGGTGTAGGCATCGGCACGGTTACAGACTGCCTTGCCTCTGTGAAATATAATGTGTTTGACAAGCAGAACTTCACTATGGAGGAACTGATTGAGGCAATGGAGAATGATTACGAAGGGTATGACGCAATCTACCGCATGGTTCATGACAAGACTCCGAAATACGGCAATGACGACGATTACGCAGACGATATCATGCAGGAGGTGTTCGAGCTTTATAGAAGCTCTATCACAGGCCGTCCGAATATGAAGGGCGGAAAGTATGGAGTAGATATGCTTCCGACTACCTGTCATGTATACTTTGGCGACGTAATCCTTGCGACGCCTAATGGAAGAAAAGCCCATAAGCCGGTTTCCGAGGGTATTTCTCCGGAGAAATCTGCGGATACCAACGGACCTACGGCTGTGATTAAGTCCTGTGCGAAGATGGACCACCTTGCGACAGCGGGAACGCTTCTGAACCAGAAATTTACGCCGGATGTGGTTGCAGGCGAAGAAGGGCTTGACAATATGGCGAGCCTGATTCGGTCTTACTTCTCCATGGACGGACATCATATTCAGTTCAATGTAATTGACCGGCAGACCTTGATTGACGCCCAGAAGAATCCGGAGGAGTATAAAGACCTGATTGTGCGTGTGGCCGGTTACAGTGATTTCTTCCGTAACTTAAGCAAACCGCTTCAGGATGAGATTATCGAGAGGACAGAGCAGAATTTTAATTAGTCGATAAATTTCTCGCAAGAGGCTGCCGCATTAAGCGAAAAATATACAAGATATGTACAATATCTTGCAATTTTCTTGCTTAATGCGGCAGCCTCTTGCTTTTCTGACAAAAAACAATTACAATGATGTAAAGTGTGGTGATATGATGGCAGAGATACGAAAGAGTCTGATTTTTCATGGAAGGGTTCAAGGCGTGGGCTTCCGGTATACTGCGAAGCATCTGGCAAATTCCCTGGGACTGACCGGATGGGTCAGGAATGAATATGACGGAACTGTGCGAATGGAGGTCCAGGGGCGAAAGGAAATGATCTATAAGCTGATGGAGGGGCTTAGCAGGGGGATGTACATTTCGATTGACTGGATTGATGATGAGGAGATTCCTGTGGTTGAAGAAAGGCATTTCAGCGTAAAATAGAGATTCAAAATAACGGCAGAATGGGAGAAGGACATGGAAAAAGATGTAAAAAAGAGCGTAAAGAGCAGGATTGTTTCATCAGCGTGGCAGTTATTTTATGAAAAGGGGTATAATGGTACGACGGTGGACGATATCATTGAGCTGTCAGGAACGTCTAAAGGTTCATTTTATTATTATTTCAGCACAAAGGATGAACTTTTGAATACATTGTCTATGATTCTGGACGATTATTATGAAGAATTGGATGCAAAGATGGACCCAGAGATGAATAGTTTCTCCAAACTATTATATCTGAATTATGAAGTGCATACTATGATGGAGGAGAAGATTAATATCGACCTGTTGGCTTCCTTGTACTCTACACAGCTTGTATCGGAGAAGCAGAGCCATCTGTTGGACCGTAACCGGAACTATTACAGGCTGTTGGACCGGATCGTGGAGGAGGGTCAGAAGCGCGGCGAGATACGCGGGGATGTTGCGGCAAGCGAATTGACGCGCTATTATGCCATGTGTGAGCGCGCCCTGGTGTCGGACTGGTGCCTGAATAAAGGGCGATATTCACTGGGAGAGTACAGCAGGGAGTGTATGCCTTACATGCTTGAGCATTTTAAGGCATAAACTTTGGATGCCAGAGCCAAAAAGGAGGCGATAGTATGGTGATACAGGGCCTGAAGAAATTTTCGTTGTTAGATTATCCTGGAAAGATGGCTTGTACAATATTCACGGCAGGCTGTAATTTCCGTTGTCCATACTGTTATTATAAGCCGCTGGTGATGGATACCCACGAGAACAGAACGATTCCTGTGGAGGAGGTGTATGCATTTCTTGAGAAATATCAGGGAATCCTGGACGGAGTCTGCCTAACCGGCGGAGAACCGCTGATTCAGCATGGTGTGGAGGAGTTTCTGAAGCATGTGAAGGAATTAGGGTATGCGGTAAAGCTGGAGACCAATGGAAGTTTTCCGGATAAGTTAAAGAGGATTGTATCTGAAGGGCTTGTCAACTATGTTGCCATGGATATTAAAAATTCCACGGAAAGCTATGGAAAGACGGTAGGGATTCAAGGGTACGACGTGGAAAATGTCAAAAAGAGCGCAAAGTTTCTTCTCAGTGACTCTGTACCCTATGAGTTCTGTACTACCGTTGTGCTGGAATATCATCAAAGGTCTGATTTTGAGTCCATTGGAAGATGGATTGCAAAGGCAGACCGGTATTATCTGCAAAGATTTTTGAATTCCGAGCATGTGATACGGCGCGGACTTCATAAGTATAACGACAGCATCATGGAGCAGGCGTTGGCAATCGTCAGGAAAGAGGTGCCGTCAGCAAAGCTTAGAGGGTGGTAGGTATCTATCTGGCATGTCCGATACTTTCAGCCTTTAGCGCACTGTCACGCCCAATTTCAAAATGGTCGGCTTTTAGAATGGCGAAGGCTTGTTCGGCATCGCCCTTTCGCATATACTCGATCATTTTCCTGAGATTCTCGTTTGTCTTTGATATCAACATCCCGTTTCTGACGGAATACTGTCCGATTCGGATTAGCTCGCACAGGTTATTTTCGTAAATTTTGTTGATTCTTTCATTCTCAAAAATGCTGATAATCTCCATATGCATGGCAGTATCGGCAATCTCCCACTGGTAGGTGTCTGCTGAAGCGGCAAACATACGGACAATCTTCTCCTCAAGGCGGTAGGAATATTCTTCATTGCGTCCGGAGGTGAAGATGAGCCGGAATGCGGCGCCTTCTAACAGCTCGCGAATCTGGTAGAGCTCGTTGATATCCTTTTCTGTAATCTCCCGAACGGTCATGGATTTGTAATAGTCGGATACGATTAGCCCTTCTGTCTGTAGCATCTGGATCGCTGCGCGGACAGGGCTTCGGCTCATGCCAAGCTCTGATGTCAGCAGGGCTTCTGTGAGGGGCATTCCGGGGGGATAGGTCAGATTCAGGATATTTTCTTTTATCTTGTCGTATGCCTGGGTGGCAAGGGATACGGTCTTTTCGGTCATGAAGGCTTCCTCCGTTTTGTCATAGTCTGCACTGAAGACAATATAACGAAAATCAGGATATTTGTCAATAAATCTATTGAAACAGCAAAGAAACAAAGAGGGGAGGCTCCCCTCTTTGCATATTATCGTATATTTAGTGTTCATCCAATCAGCGCAGCTTGAAACGCTGTACTGACTGCTTAAGCTCTCCCGCCTGTCTGTAAAGCTCGTTAGCAGAGGAAGCAGACTTTTCAGCAGTATTGGTATTCGTCTGGACAACGACAGAGATCTGCTCTACACCCGCTGTAAGCTGTTCTAATGACAATGCCTGCTGCTGTGCGGAGTCGGCAATCTTCTGAATCAGGTCAGCCGTACTCTGTGCACCGGAAACACCGACAGAGAGAGCCTCGGTGGTCTCGCCGGACAAGGAGGTTCCGTACTTCACCAGTTCGATGGAACGCTCGATCAGTTCTGTAATATCCTGTGCGGCATCCGCACTCTTATTGGCAAGGCTTTGTACCTCGTCGGCCACGACGGCAAAGCCTTTACCGGAAACACCGGCACGTGCCGCCTCGATGGAGGCATTGAGTGCCAGAATGTTGGTCTGGAAGGAAATATCCTCAATGGTTTTAATGATGCCGCTTATCTGCTGTGAGGATTCGGAAATATTCTCCATGGCGGACGTCAGCTTATCCATCTGCTGGCTGCATGCCTTAAGCTGTGCAGCGGAATCCACGGAAATCCTCCTGGCCTCGTCAGCGTCCTCGGAGGTAGAGCTCACCTGCCCTGACAAGGACTGAATACTTGACGACAATTCCTCGATGGCAGAAGCCTGGTCTATTGCGCCGTCCGAGAGTACCCTTGAATCAGAAGCCACCTGCTCGGATTCATCAGAAACCAGTCTTGCGGTCTGGTTAATCTGGGAAAGAGCGTGATTCAGAGAATCCAAAATCTGCCGCAATGCATTCTGAATTGGCAGAAATTCTCCGATATAGTCTGTATCAATGGAAAGATTCATGCTTCCCTGGGCCATCTGAGCCAATTTGGAATCAATATCGTGTATGTACTGCTTCAATACGGCCTTTGTCTCATGAATGGAGTCTACCAGCATACCAATCTCGGAGGTATCCGGCTCTAGTGGAAATTCGGCGGAAAGATTCCCGCGTGATATTTCTCCCATCTGATCCCGTACGGCAATAATTGGCTTCAGGATTCGTTTGCGTGTAACGGACATGATGATCAGTTGGATGATGATTACCAGTACAAGCGCCGCAAACAGTAGAATCTGTATAATCGTAGAGCGCGTGTTCAATGTCTGGATTCGTTTCAGCGTCCGTGCTTCCAGGGCCGAGAGGAACTCCTCCTTCAATTCATTCACCTTTAAAATGGTCGCATTATATTCGTCCCCGTAAACATAGTCCAGCGCTTCCTGAAGGTCTCCCTCCTGTACATTCTTCATGGCATTTTCTTCCAGGGGAACCAGATCGTTGGAAAGTGAGGACATCTCATCAATCATGCCCTGCTCCTCTGCGGTGATGCCGATCTCCTGCATACCGGCGATACCTGCCTCTCGATTTTTCAGATTGTTGACTTCGTTCTGGTAATTGTCGTAGTGGGTCTTGTCCCCTGTGGCTGCATAAGCGCGCACCTCCTCCGTTAAATAGGTAGAGCCATCCATAAAACGATTGGCGTTAGAGGTCAGGTCATATCGTGCCTTGTTGCCTTCAGAGAGCTGATTGTTCGCATTGGCGTAAATCAGCAGAAGAATCGCCATCAATATCAGGGCAAAGATAGATATGCCATTCAGAATCGTAATGAGCTTAGATTGTTTCATTGCTTTTTTCATTTGCCTTCTCCTTTTATCTATGAAAAAATCCGAATATCATATATATCTAGTTTACAAAAAAATAGCAAGAATTTCAATAGTTCATTGAGATTTTATCTTGACAGTCAAAGGAGTGTGTATTAAATTATTTATGTTTAAGTTGCGAAGGAGGCGGATTATGAAATTACCGGAAAATTTTAAAAGGCGGGTTGTAATGACAACGGTGGGTGTTGTGTTATGTGCAATCGCTGTGGGCTTCTTTAAATGTTCGTTGTTTGGCGTAGACCCGTTTCAGTGTTTTGCCCAGGGAGTCTGGGGACATTTTTTTAAGGCAAATATGTCTTACGGGATCTTCTATACTGTAGTGTGCGGGCTGATGCTCGTTGTTGATCTGTTTATAGCCAGAAGCTATATGGGCGTGGCTACCCTGGTTAATATGTTTCTGACGGGGTATATTGTAGATTTTGCCAGCGCGGTCATTACACGCTTTGTCCCTGAGCCGAATCTTATGGTGCGGGCGGTTTTCCTTGCCATTGCGGTTCTGGTCATGTGCTTTGCCTCATCCCTCTATATGACCTCCAACCTGGGAGTCTCGGTTTACGATGCGATTCCAATCGTTATTGCCCGGAAATGGAGTTTTCCGTTCAAATTCGTCCGGATTGCGTGTGACCTTGTCTGTGTCACTGTGGGAACACTGTCTGGCCTGATGCCCGGCGTCGGCACGTTGATTACTGCATTTTTCATGGGGCCGTTGATTGAATTCTTTAATCACAGCTTTTCTGAGCCATTTCTCAACAGGTAATTTTCTAAAATTTTTATAAAAAACGGGAACTGTCAAGGCTGAGAGTCCCCGTTTTTGGCGATTTTCATGAATTTTCCATTATATATTGCAGATTGTTTGTCATTGTTTTCTTGACCCCTACGCTTTAAAATGGTAAAATGAATAATATTTATTTATATTTTAACAAAGATTAACGTTAATAGATTAACGTTATAAGAGGTGTTTTATGACAAGGATTGAACAACTGCGTTCTTTTATGAAGCAGGAGGGCTTGGAGGGCTTCTACATAGCGAAGCCTGCCAATGTGCGCTGTATCAGTGGTTTTACAGGGGAGGATTCCTTCCTGTTTATTACAGCGGACAGGCAGTATTTTATTACGGATCCCAGATATACAGAGCAGGCCGCAATGGAGTGTCCGGATTATGAGGTTGTTGACTGGAGGACAAAGACCGGATACAACATGGGATTGACGGTAAAGAGACTAGCAGGGGAGAATGGTGTTGGCAGAATCGGGTTTGAGGAGGATTACCTGACGTACCGGACATGGAAGGCGTTTAAGGAGGAGGTGGATGCCGAACTGGTTCCCACGTCCAATATTATAGAAGGTTTCCGTTCAGTCAAGACGCCGGAGGAGATATGGAAGCTGACCGTTGCGTGTGATATCGCTTCCAGGGCATTTGAGAAGATTCAAAAGGATATCCGCGTCGGAATGACGGAGAAGGAGATTGCGTCCAGACTGATGCACTATATGGTGATGGAGGGCGCAGATACGAAGCCTTACGGTGGAATTGTGTTATCGGGGGCAAGGACGTCCCTGCTTCACGGGATTCCAGGCAATAAGGCTGTTGAATATGGTGATTTCGTCCTGATGGATTATGGGTGCCAGTATCAGGGATATCTGTCAGATATGACCCGTGTGGTGGTTGTGGGAAAGGCGAGTGAAAAGCAAAAAGAAGTGTACCGCCTGTGCAGACAGATGACAGAGGATACAGAAGGGGCTGTTCGGGCAGGAGTGACCGGAACGGCGTGTTATGAGGCGTCCCTTAGGGCAATTCGGGATACGGAGTATTTTCCGTATCATTACCGCGGCATTGGCCACGGGGTAGGGCTGTTCGTGCATGAACTTCCGAATCTTGGTTCGGAGTGTGACAATGTTCTTGCAAAGGACAGCGTGTTGACGGTAGAACCAGGGATTTATATTCCGGAATGGGGCGGTGTCCGCATTGAAGACCAGGGCATTGTCACGGAGGACGGATATAAGAACCTGATAGGTGCTACACATGAGCTAATAGAACTATAAAAAGGAGGATTCTTATGAAGAAGAAAGTATTAGCCGCAATTTTAGCAATGGCTATGACAGCCGCTTTGGCTACGGGTTGTAGTACGCCAGGATCAAAAGGAAATTCCGATTCAGGAAGTTCTGACGAGGGAGGGAGTGAATCCGGCGGAAAGAAAAGGATTACTTATACGCTGCGTGAAGACGTTCCATCTATGGACCCGCAGAACAGTAACTCAATCAGTGCGTCATCCGCCAATATTCATGTTCTTGCCTGTCTGACAAGAAATGTAGAGGGTGAGGTAAAGGGTGATGCAGCAGAGAAATGGGAAGTGTCTGACGACGGACTTGTGTATACCTTCCACCTTCGTGACGGCCTGAAATGGAATGACGGCGAGGATGTAACGGCTGAGGATTATGTATATGGTATGCAGAGACTGATGGACCCTGAGGTTGCTTCTGATTATGCGTTTATCGGATATATTTTGAAGAACGGCGCAGCCGTAAATACTGGTGATGTAGCGGTTGAAGAATTGGGCGTAAAGGCTCTGGATGATAAGACTGTTGAGATTACGCTGGAGCATCCGGCAGTTTATTTTGAGGCAATGGTATCCATGTGTTCATTCGGGCCGGCAAGAAAAGACCTTGTCGAGAAATACGGCGCAGAGTATGCGGCAGACCCGGAGAAGGCTGCTTACAATGGACCATTCGTTATGTCTGAGTGGAAGCATGGCGATGAGCTGATCATGACCAAGAATCCGGATTACTGGGATGCTGACAGCATCAAGCTTGATGAGATCTGCATCAAGACCGTAGCAGAGGCTAAGACCGGCGTGGCTATGTTCGAGCAGGATGAGGTTGATATTACGATTGTTCCTTCAGAGATGGTAACTCAGTATGTGGACAGCGAGTTTAATACAGAGGCATACTTCACAGGCGCAGACGATTATATCATGCTGAACCAGACAGAAGGCAAGCCGTTTGCCAATAAGAACTTAAGATTCGCAATGAACTATGGTCTTAACAGAAAAGAGTACAACACGCTTGTAAACTACGATACCTATGTAGCTGCTCAGAGACTCGTCCTTCCGGATGTAACATCAGCAGATACTACATATGGAGAGGCTTATCCATTTGAGCCGTTCCCGCTTGAGAACGATGATGCAAAGGCAAAAGAATACCTTGACAAAGCTGTTTCCGAATTGGGCGTATCTTCACCGGCAGACATTGAGATTACACTTCTGACAACAGATACAGAAGGCGCTAAGAAGCAGGCAGAGGTTCTGAAAGAGCAGTATGAGAAGAATCTTGGCATTAAGGTTGAGATTGACCAGGTAACATACAAAGAGAGATTGGAAAGAGAACAGGTATTGGATTATGACATGGTAGTTACAGGATGGGTTCCGGATTACTCAGATGCATATTCTTACCTTGAGCTGTGGATCAGCGACGGACAGTACAACCACTCCGGATACAATAATCCGAAGTATGACGAGCTTCTTGAGGCTTCCACAACAGAAACAGACGCAAAGGCAAGACAGGATCTTTTGTTTGAGGCTGAGAGAATCTTCCTTGAGGAGGATGCTGCTTTAGTACCGCTTCAGCTTCGTCAGGATACGTATCTTGTAAATCCGAAGATTGAGAACTTCAATGTATATTTCGTTGGATACGATTTTAACCTTGTATATGCAGATTTAGCAGAATAGTTTTTAGCGAGGGGACCCGTATTGTGGTCCCCCCTCTTTGACAATTTTGATTATCCTAAGTACAACGGAGGTGTGGGATAATCAAAATTGTCAAACGGCAAGGAGATCATATCTCCTAAGGAGAGAAAGGAGAAGCACATGGCAAAATATATTCTAAAACGAGTTCTGCTTGCAGTCGTAACATTGTTCGTATTGACGAGTATTGTGTTTGTGTTAGTGCGTCTGCTGCCTGGCGATCCGTTTTCAAATCCGAAGATGACTCCGGAGATCAAGGCGAATCTGGAGGCGTATTATGGACTTGATAAACCGCTGCCGGTGCAGTATGTTACTTATATGAAGAATGTATTTCATGGGGACCTGGGATATTCCATGAAGTATGAAGGACGTACAGTCAACCGTATTATCGCAGAATCCTTCCCATATTCTGCGGATTTAGGAATCAGGGCGTTATGTTTTGCGTTCTTTTTCGGGATTATATTGGGTATTATAGCGGCGCTTAACCGCGGAAAGAAGTTGGATTTTGTCTGTATTTTGATTGCGATTATCGGAACATCCATACCGGATTTTATTATGGGCTCACTTTTGCAGTATTTCTTTGGAATTAAGTGGCAGCTTCTTCCGGTTGCGCAGTACACCAGCTTTAAACATACGATTCTGCCGTCCATTGCGGTAGGGTTTTATACCCTTGCATCTGTGTCTCGTCTGATGCGCTCTAGTATGCTGGAGGTTGTCACTTCGGACTATACAAAGACGGCCAGGGCAAAGGGGTTATCAGAATTCCGTGTCACATTTAAGCATCAGATCCGTAATGCGATTACACCGATTATTACTATCATGGGGCCAACGGTTGCTTCCGTACTTACAGGTACTTTCGTAATTGAGGCTTTATTTGCGATTCCGGGTATGGGCAAGCATTATGTTGACAGTATTAATATGTCTGATTATACGTTGGTTCTGGGAATGACGATTTTCTACGGCGCGTTCCTTGTCATAGCAATCCTGATTGTGGATATCCTGTATGGCATCGTCGATCCGAGAATCCGTCTCAGCGGAAAGAAAGGGTAGGTGAGTGGACATGGCAGAGATAACAAAAGAGAGATTTAAAGTTATTGGAAAAAATACAAAGAGTATGGAGTCCATTTCCCGCCCGAATATCGGTTACTGGCAGGATGCGTGGAGACGGATTCGTAAGAATAAGATCGCGTTCTTTTCGCTGTGTCTGATTATTTTATACATTTTGCTGGCTATTTTTGCACCTATGTTCAGCCAGTATGATTTTGCGACTCAGAGCGTTGAGAAGATGAGTCAGCCGCCTTCAAGTGAACACTGGTTTGGTACGGATTCCCTTGGGCGTGATCTCTGGGTGCGTTCCTGGATGGGCGCGAGAGTATCCCTTACCATTGGATTTGCAGCCAGTATCATCAATGCGTTCGTCGGCTCGATTATGGGAGGTATCTCAGGCTTTTACGGCGGCAAGGTAGACATGCTGATTCAGCGTATCGTAGACGTACTGTATGGAATTCCCAGTATGATTGTTACCATCCTTCTGATGGTTGTCATCGGTAACGGTGTACATTGTCTGATTATTGCGATGTGTATTGTTGGATGGATTGGAAGCTGCCGGTTTGTACGTGGTGAGGTGCTCAAACTCAGGGAGTCTGATTTTGTTGCGGCAGCAAGAATTCTTGGCGTGCCGGATATTGTAATCATTGTGAAGCATATTCTGCCTAATATTATGGGCCTGATTATTACGAATCTGACCATGGCGATTCCAGGGGCAATTTTCCAGGAGGCATTCCTAAGCTATATCGGTCTTGGTATCAAGCCGCCGGGATGTAGCTGGGGTGTGCTTGCGAAGGAGGGTATCGCACAGCTTCGTATCCATCCTTACCAGGTGGTAATACCAGCGGCATTAATCTGTACGACGATGCTGGCGCTGAATCTGTTAGGCGACGGATTACGCGATGCATTTGACCCGAAACTTAGAGGAACAGAATAGGAAAGGAGTAAGAAGATGGAAAATTTATTAGAAGTTAAGAATCTGACATTCTCCTTTCATACCTATGGCGGTGTTGTAAAGGCGGTGCGTGATGTTAGTTTTGAAGTACGTCCAGGCGAGATTCTTGGTATTGTAGGAGAGTCCGGCTGCGGCAAGAGCGTTACGTCCTCCTGTATTATGAGGCTGAATCCGGAGCCACCGGGATTTTTCGAGGGCGGAGAGATTCTCTATAAGGGCGACGACGTACTTAAGATGGATAAGAAAGCCCTTCGCAATATGCGTGGTACGGAGATTGGCTTTATCTTCCAGGATCCTATGACTTCTCTGAATCCGACTATGAGGATTGGAAAGCAGATTGAAGAAGTTTTCGTCGGAAAAAAGAATATGAGCGCTGCCGAGAAGAAGCAGAAGGCTCTGGATATCCTGAAAATGGTGGGAATCTCGGATGGAGAGCGCAGGTATAAGCAGTATCCCCATGAGCTGTCCGGCGGTATGAAGCAGCGTGTCATGATTGCGATTGCCCTGGTGGGCAGTCCGAGTATCGTTATTGCAGATGAGCCGACCACATCTTTAGATGTTACGATTGAAGCCCAGATTCTGGATTTGCTTAAGAGCCTTCAGAAGACATTGAATACCTCGATTATCCTGATTACCCATGACCTGGGTGTTATTGCGAAGCTGTGTGACCGTGTTTTGGTTATGTACGGCGGGAAGGTTGTGGAGAGAGGCACTGTGGACGAGATTTTCTATGAGACAAGCCACCCGTATACAAAAGGGTTGATGCAGTCCATTGCAAGGCTGGATACGGCGAAGGGAGAAAAATTAAAACCAATCGAAGGGACACCTCCTGACTTATTCTCCCCTCCGGTTGGATGCCCGTTTGCAGCGCGGTGTGAATATTGCATGGATGTGTGCCTTGATACGCCGCCTGAGATGTATCAGCTTTCCGACGAGCATATGACCTGCTGCTGGCTGCAGCATGAGTTTGCGCCGGATACAGATATGAAAAGAACAAAAGCGGAGAAAGGAGAGGTGAAATAATGGCGAATAATGAGACAAATCAGCCTCTCGTGCAGGTAAATCATTTATGTAAATATTTTCAGATCAGCCGCAAGGAGACCTTAAAAGCGGTGGATGACGTAAGCTTTACCATCAATAAGGGTGAGACGGTGAGCTTGGTAGGCGAGTCCGGCTGCGGAAAATCTACCACCGGACGCTGTATGATCCGTCTGTACAATCCTACAAAGGGAGAGGTGCTCTATGACGGTAAGGATATTATGAAGTTATCCAGGGCAGAGCAGAAGGAGTTTTGCAAGAAGGTGCAGATGATTTTCCAGAACCCGTATTCCTCTTTGAACCCGCGTATGACGGTTAAGGAGATTGTAGGCGAGGGGCTGAAGCAGCATGGCATGTCCCAGGCGGATGCGGATGCAAAGGTGGAAAAACTCCTTGAGACAGTGGGCTTAAATAAGGACCATATGTCCCGTTTCCCGCACGAGTTCTCCGGTGGCCAGAGACAGCGTATCGGTATTGCCAGGGCGCTTTCTGTTGATCCGGAGTTCATCATCTGTGATGAGCCAATCTCTGCGCTGGACGTGTCGATTCAGGCGCAGGTGATTAATATGCTGAAGAACCTTCAGGAGACCATGGGGCTTACCTATTTGTTTATCGCCCATGACCTGAGCGTGGTGAAATATATTTCGGACAGGGTAGTGGTTATGTATCTTGGGACGATTGTGGAGACGGCAGAGACGGAGGAGTTATTCTCGAATACGCTGCATCCTTATACGAAGGCGCTGCTCTCAGCCATTCCGGAGGCGGACCCGAAGAAGGCGAAGGCCAATGAGCGTATTCCGATTAAGGGAGAGATTCCAAGCCCGATTAATCCGAAGGATTGCTGCAGATTTGCGGAGAGATGCCAGTATGCGACAGACCGTTGCTTTAGTGAGATGCCAAAGCTTAGGGAGGTTGCGCCGGGGCATATGGCGGCTTGCCATTTGATTGAAGGGTAAATATTAGAAGAAAATAGATAGAATCAAGGAGGGGCTGCCTCATTAAGTAGGGAAATTTATGCTTAATGAGGCGGTCCTTTTCTGGCGGCGGGGTTTCTGGTGCAGTTGCAGGATGGGAGTGTGGTGAATGTTGAAGTGCAAAAAGTCGGTTACGCCTTTCCAGGGCAGAGGAGTGCCTGCTACGGCGCGGACCTTTTGCTGCGGCAGTATCGGCAGGTACGGAAAGAAATGACGAAAGAGACGTTTTCTTATCGGAAGATTTCAAATGTCTATACGATTGTATTATTTGAAAAGAGTACTCCGGAGTTTCATCAGTTTCCGGAGAAATATATACATAAATTTCAGCAGAAATCAGATACAGGATTGAAAATGAATCTTTTGCAGGAATTTGTTTTTGTGGCGCTTGACATCTATAAGCAAAACCATCAAAATAGAAGTATAAAGAAGCGGTTAGAAGGATGGCTTACTTTTCTGAGCAGTGATAAACCGGAGGATATTATTGCATTGATTGAAAAGTATCCTGACTTTAAGACAATGTATGAGCAGGTCTATGAGATCTGTCAGAATATTGAGCAGGTGATGGGGATGTTTTCAAAGGAATTGTATGAATTGGACAGGAATACAGTGCGGTATATGATCGACGAGCTGCAGGAGGAGAATCAGAGGCAGAAGGAGGAGAATCAGAGGCAGAAGGAAAAGATTGATCAGATGGAAGCAGAGCTTCGAGAGGCTTTGAAAAAGTTGGAGGAATACAAAAGATAACTCATGGTTAATAATAGGATGTCCATAGATGTACAGCTTCATTCAAACTCGAAAAGGGGGAAGATTTTATGAATTATTCTGAAAATCCGGATAAACAGTACCATATTCAAGTGGGCAGAGGGGATGTAGGGAGATATGTACTACTTCCGGGGGATCCAAAGCGCTGTGCGAAGATTGCGAAGTATTTTGATGATGCAAAACTTATGGCAGACAGCAGAGAATATATCACTTATACAGGATATCTGGACGGTGTGAAGGTGAGTGTGACTTCTACGGGGATTGGAGGCCCGTCGTCTGCCATAGCCCTGGAGGAGTTGGTGATGTCAGGGGCGGATACGTTTATACGGGTTGGAACCTGCGGAGGTATGCAGACAGAGGTGAAAAGCGGTGACATTGTCATTGCCAGCGGTTCAATACGGATGGAGGGAACCAGCCGAGAGTATGCGCCTTTGGAATTCCCTGCTGTGGCGGATATCCGGATTACAAATGCATTGATGGGGGCAGCCGAAGAACTGGGGCAGGATTATCATGTGGGAGTGGTTCAGAGCAAGGACTCCTTCTATGGACAACATTCTCCGGAAACAAAGCCGGTCAGCTATGAATTGCTGAATAAATGGGAGGCGTGGAGGCGGTTAGGATGTCTGGCTTCGGAAATGGAGTCAGCGGCATTGTTTGTGGTTGGAAGCCATTTGCGTGTCAGGGTGGGCGCCTGTTTCCTTGTTGTGGCAAATCAGGAGAGGGAGAAGGAAGGGCTTGACAATCCTGTGGTTCATGATACTGATATGGCTGTCCGCGTGGCTGTGGGGGCGCTTCGGAGACTAATTGCAAAGGACCTGGGGAGGAAATAAGGGTGATGTTGAAGACAGAGATTCAGAAATTGATTGAGGCTGCGATTGCTCAGCTTGAGTATTCCTATGTGCCATATTCCGGCTTTCGGGTTGGCGCGGCGCTTTTGGCACAAAACGGCAGGGTTTTTACTGGATGTAATATTGAAAATGCGGCATACACTCCGACAAACTGTGCCGAGAGGACAGCATTTTTTAAAGCAGTCAGTGAAGGCGTCAGAGATTTTCGGGCAATCTGCGTGGTGGGAGGTCCACAGGGAAGGCTTGCTTCATACACGCCGCCCTGCGGTGTCTGCCGCCAGGTGATGATGGAGTTCTGCCGCCCAGAGGAATTTGAGATTATTCTTGCAAAAAGTAAAGAGGATTATAAGGTCTGTACCTTGAAGGAGTTGCTGCCTCAGGGGTTTGGACCGGAGAATCTATAAAGGGGGTGAAATTTATGGGTAAATATAAGAGGATATTTGTAATCGTAATCGATTCACTGGGAATCGGGCAGATGCCGGACGGGGAAAAATTTGGTGATATTGGAGTGAATACATTGGGACACATCTCAGAGGCGGTTGACTCCTTTCACATCCCAAACCTACAGAGGCTTGGGCTTGCTAATCTGACGCCTCTTAAGCAGGTTGAGGCGATTGAAAACCCTCTGGGCTACCAGGCTGTGGTGCGGGAGGCGAGCAATGGGAAGGACACCATGACAGGACATTGGGAGATGATGGGAATCGAGACAAAGACGCCTTTTCAGACATTTACGGACCATGGGTTTCCTCAGGAGTTGATTGCAGAGTTAGAACGCAGGACAGGGCATAAGATTATCGGAAATAAGAGCGCCAGCGGGACGGCAATCATTGACGAGCTTGGAGAGGAGGAGATTGCCACAGGCCATATGATCGTCTATACATCGGCGGATTCTGTATTGCAAATCTGTGGAAATGAGGAAACCTTCGACCTTCAGGAATTGTACCGATGCTGTGAGATTGCCCGTGAGCTGACCTTGCGGGAGGAGTGGAAGGTAGGGCGCGTCATTGCAAGGCCCTATATCGGCAGGAGGAGGGGGGAATTCGAGCGCACAAGCAACCGCCATGATTATGCGCTGAAGCCCTCTGGCGCGACGGTGTTGAATGTGCTTAAGGACAGCGGCTTTGATGTGATTTCTGTGGGAAAGATCGTTGATATCTTTGACGGAGAGGGAATAACGCAGGCTCATAAGTCCAAATCCTCTGTTCATGGCATGGAACAGACGCTTGAGTTGGCACAGAAGGATTTTCACGGGCTATGTTTTGTAAATCTCGTGGATTTTGATGCGAAATGGGGGCATCGAAGAAATCCTAAGGGGTATCGGGATGAGCTTGAGAGTTTCGACGAAAAACTGGGGCTTCTGTTAGAAGCGCTTCAGGAGGAGGATCTTCTGATGATTTCTGCGGACCATGGGACAGATCCAACGTATACGGGGACGGATCATACGCGGGAAAAGGTTCCGCTTTTAGCATATTCTAAATCTATGAAGGGCAGCGGGAGGCTGCCTGAACAGGAAACATTTGCGGTGATTGGCGCCACGGCAGCCGAGAATTTTGGCGTCAGTATGCCGGAGCATACGATTGGGACGTCGCTTCTTCATTTTCTGAAATAAAAGGCAAAAGAATCAGGAGGTAAGATATGTATCAAAAATTACTGGCTTGTGTGGAAAGTGTACATAAAAAAACGGATTTTAGACCGGAGGTGGGGGTGGTTTTAGGCTCTGGGCTTGGGGATTATGCAGATGGGATTACCGTTAAGGCAGTCGTTGACTATACGGATATCGAGGGATTTCCGGTATCAACCGTCTCGGGGCATAAGGGGCGTTTTGTGTTCGGGTTTGTGAAAGAGACGCCTGTGGTAATCATGCAGGGAAGGGTTCATTATTATGAAGGATACGCCATGTCAGACGTGGTTCTTCCCATCCGTCTGATGGGGCTGCTTGGGGCAAAGAAGTTGATGCTTACCAACGCGGCAGGCGGTGTGAATGAGAATTTCAAACCAGGGGATTTTATGATGATAACAGACCATATTACCACAGGAGTTCCCAGTCCTTTGATTGGACCGAATATTGATGAATTGGGGCAGCGCTTTCCGGATATGAGCGAGGTGTACAGCAGGCGGCTTTGCGGGGTTATTCGGGAAGCCTCGGCAAAATGCGGGATTGGGATACAGGAAGGTGTGTACGTGCAGTTTACAGGACCTAATTACGAGACGCCTGCGGAAATCAGAATGTGCAGAGGGTGGGGCGGTGACGCAGTAGGAATGAGTACCGCATGTGAAGCCATGGCGGCGCGGCACATGGGACTTGAGGTGTGCGGGATTTCCTGTATTACTAATCTGGCGGCAGGCGTTTCGGACGCGAAATTAGACCATAAGGAGGTTAAGGAGACGGCGGACCGTGTATCGGCTGATTTCAAAAAGCTTGTAACAGAAGTGATTGTGGGTATGTAGAAGTTTGATATAAGTATTTGAAAGGGTAGAGAATGAATCGGGAAATAATGAAATATGTTGACCATACTCTGTTGTCTCAGACGGCAGCCTGGGAGGAGATTAGGGAGGTTTTGGAGGATGCCATGAAATATGGGGCAGCATCCGCATGTATTCCTGCCGCGTATGTGAAGCAGGCGGCTCAATATGTAGGAAATAAATTGCCGGTTTGTACTGTGATAGGTTTTCCTAATGGTTACAGTACCACAGAGGCGAAGGTATTTGAGGCGAAGGATGCCATTGAAAAGGGCGCGTCGGAGATTGATATGGTGGTGAATGTCGGTTATGTGAAGGATCGGCGGTATAAAGAGGTGGAGGAGGAGATTCGTGCCGTCAAGGAGGCGTGTGGAGATAGAATTTTAAAGGTGATTATCGAGACCTGCCTTCTGACAGAGGAAGAAAAGATTAAGATGTGTGAAATTGTCACCAGGGCGGGGGCGGATTATATCAAAACGTCTACCGGTTTTTCTACGGCAGGGGCTACATTTGCGGATGTAGAGCTGATGAAGCGGCATGTGGGGGAAGGTGTCAAGGTGAAAGCGGCAGGAGGCATATCGTCCTTTGCAGATGCAGAGGAATTTGTGCGGCTTGGCGCTAAGAGACTTGGAACCAGCAGGCTTATAAGGCTTCTGAAGGCGGAGGAATAGCCTGCAAATAAAATCGTGCAAAGTCAGGGGAGATAGGCTTTGCACGATTGGTAGTATTTTTATTTCATAAAATCAAACAGATTCATCTGTTTGCCGTTCCCTTCATTTTTATATTGTCTGGCCTTTTCCTTCTGAACCAGCTCTTTCGGTAAATCCTTCAAAAATGACGATTCCTCTTTAGAGGTGGTGAGAATCAGAGCTTCCTTCGCCCTGGTAACGCCTACATAAAACAGACGGCGTTCCTCCTCTGTGTCCGTCGTATGCTGTCCGTTTTCAAATGGAATCAGTCCTTTTCTGACTCCAAAGATGAGAACCGCCGGAAACTCCCGGCCTTTTGAGCCATGGAGAGTCATGAGTGTGACAGCGCCGGATTTGTATTGCTTATTACCACAGCGCTTCAAGTCGCTTTCTACTCCAAACTCCAATGCATCCATAAAATCTGCCATCGTCGGATAGTAGATAGCTGTCTGGCACAGCTTTTGAACGGCTTTATCCTTTTCCAGATGCAAATCCGATACCCATTCCTCCAGGATTTTCACAGGTTTTTTCTTTTTCAGTGACGGCATATATTTTTCTGCCATATTGTCGAAGATACTGTTTGTCAGTTCCCCTTTCTCAAGGTTCCATAAAAGCTTCAAGGCTGTCTGCCCCGCAAGACTGTTTCCCTGATGCAGCAGGCTTTGAAAGAAGCTTATGGTTCCTCTGACAGCAGGCTCGGTCAGGTAATCGTCCCTTCCTGAGACAATATAGGGGATACCCTCTTTTTTGAGGCAGCCCTCCAGGAGATCTGCCTGACGGTGGGTTCGGTACAGGATGGCAATGTCGTCAAAGCTCTGGATGCGGCCTTCGTTTTCGGGAAAGACCTCCTGGGCCTCCAGCATCCCGATTCCACCGGCAAGACGGTTGACCTCTTTGGCTATGAAGATGGCTTCGGACGCCGCGCTGTCCGCCGTAACAAGCCTGACTGGGCTTCCGTCTGGACGGTTGGGATTTAAGCTTCTTATGTCTCCTGGATTTTTTGAAATTATCTCTGACGCAAAGGTTAAAATCTGCGGCGTTGAGCGATAGTTTTCTTTAAGGACAATCTGGCGGGCATTGGGGAAATCTTCTGTCAGCCGTTTGAAACAGCCTGCGTCAGAGCCGCGGAAGCCATAGATAGACTGGTCAGAATCCCCAATAACAAACAACTCTTTTCCGCCCTCGTTCCATGCCTTGACAAGTTCATACTCAAGAGGGCTTATATCCTGAAACTCGTCCACCAGAAGATAGGAAAAACGCGGATTGTTTCGGGCAATGCTTAGGGCCTCTATCAGTATGTCGTCAAAATCCAGCAGATGCCATTCCTTAAGAAAATCCTGATACGCCTTTAATGCGTCTGCAAGGTGGGGCGTTGATATTTCATTTTCTGTACTAAAAGATTTGTAAGGTCTTGTCTTATAATCTGATACAACATTTAGAAATCGGGAGACGCTCATATCCAGGTGGAAATCTTTTATAAGCTGTCTTGCCAAATCCCTTGTTTCTGTTTCACCTGCAAGAGAATCATCATTGCCGTTTTCTTCAAGAAGCTTCCAGGCAATAGAGTGGAAGGTTCCAATGGTAAGCTTCCTTGGGGCGGTACTTCTTCCTAATTGCTTTCGGATGCGTTCCCGCATTTCTAAAGCAGCTTGATTGGTAAAGGTAACGGCTGTGATGCAGGAGGGCTTAACCCGCCTTGTCTCCAGAAGATGCAGAATGTGGGAGACGAGGGTGTGGGTTTTACCTGTCCCAGGACCGGCGGTTACCAGGGTAACGCGGTCAATAGCCTCTATGGCCTGACGTTGGTGCTCATTTGTTACAGGATTTTGAAGTGTATCTAAAGCCTTTTCATGGTTCGCCTTTTTCTGTGGGATATCCGGTTTAAAAACTTGTCCGGAGTTTGGAAGGTTTGGCTCACCTTCAGGCGTCAGCTTCGTTTGCCCGTCAAACAGGCTTAACTGTCCATCCAGACGGTCTATTTCTTCCTGTGTAAACAGGCGGATGGTGCCGTATTGCCCGTCGAAGCCAGGAATTCTAGTCACCGTTCCCTCTCTTAGCCTTCCGATGCCTTCTGAGATTAGGATACCAGACACGCTGCGTATTTCCTCAAGGGGAATCTCCCGCAGTATAGAGAACTCCGGCCCCAGTTTTTTAAGCATATTCTGGTACTCCCTTTGAACCTTGACGCTTGCAGAGGAATACCCTGCACAAGCCCCGATGATTTCAGGCAGGGGAACCAGGCTTTCAAAGAGGGCGGCATGCTCATTTATGTAGCCTTCAGCTCTGTCAGCCATCTGCTCAATGCGGTGGGATACCCCGATGGTAAGCTTCCGTCCGCATACAGGGCAGACGCCTCCATATTTTTCCGCATCAGAGGGGGCGAGGCAGATGCCGCATTTCCGGTGTCCGTCGTAATGATATTTGCCCTCCTCCGGAAAAAATTCAATAGTTCCCTTAAGCCCTTTTCCGGTCTGAAGCGCGTCCCTTAACCCCTCGTAGGACAAAGGGATATCCAGAAGGTTGGCCTCACGGCCAAGCTTTGCAGGGGAATGAGCGTCTGAATTCGAGATAAGCTGGTAACGGTCAAGTGCAGAAACCCGCCAGTTCATAGGAGGGTCAGAGGAAAGCCCTGTCTCCATTGCATGGATATGTGAGGATAAATCCCCGTAACACTCCTCCACAGAATCAAAGCCTGAAAATGCGCCGAACAGGGAAAAATGGGGCGTCCAAATATGGGCGGGCACATATACTGCTTCAGGGCACATTTCCAGAAGAATCTCTAGCAGGTCGTGACAGTCTAAGCCCAGAATAGGCCGCCCGTCGGAGTGGATATTGCCGATGGCCTCAAGCTTGCGGGAAATGTTCTCGGCGTCCTCAAGACCAGGCAGCAGAATCAGGCTGTGCACCTTGCGCACCTTATCATATTTTTTGTAGATAGAGCTGATTTCTCCGGTAATGACGAAATGGGGCTTCGTGGTATCTCCGAGGAAAGGGTCTTTGAGCCGGTACTCGTCTTTTAATACGTAGAGCCCGTTCCCTGTGGGCGTAAGTTTTTCTTCAAGCTCATGCCTCCATGCCGGATGGGTGAAATCTCCGCTTCCCACGATGCTGATGCCTTTCCGTCTTGCCCACAAATCCAGGCTTTCCGGAGTACAATCCTTGCTGGTTGCCCGTGAGTAGCGGGAATGAATATGTAAATCTGCTATATACATAGGAATACCTTCTTTCCGAATCTTGATCTATTACAATCATAGATAGAATGTGGGCCAAGGTCAAGAGGATTTAGAAAAAACTACTTTTTCAGATAAAGCATGTCGGGATTAGGAAAAATATGTTATGATAAATAATATAACAGCCGTTCAATGTTCGGAAAGGGTGGTGTAGCCGTGGATACAGAAGGACTGATTCTGTCTGGCGGCAAGAGCTTAAGAATGGGGGGCAGACACAAGGGAAGCCTTACATTTCAGAAGGAAACCTTCACGCAGCTTCTAATAAAGGAATTAAAAAAAGAGGTTTCATGCGTAAGGCTGTCCTACGGGCAGGAAATACAGGAAAACCACAGTGAATGTCCGGTTGTCATGGACATTTACCCAAACTGCGGGCCAATAGGAGGACTTCATGCAGGTCTTAAGGCGTGTACCTGTGATTGGATGCTGGTTGCAGCCTGCGACATGCCCTTTTTGAAAATAGAGTTGTTCCGTTACTTAAAAAAACAGCTTCAAGAAAAAAAAGACGCCGGGGAAGTCTACGACGGCGTGGTGCCTGTGACTGGGGGACGTATCCATCCGTTGGCGGCTATTTATCAGACAAAGATATCGGAGGTGCTAAAGGCTCAGATGGAAGAAGGCGATTATCAGGTCAGGACTGCGCTTAAACGTCTGAATATATTATACATAGACGTTGCGGGAATGAGCTGTTTTGAAAAAATGCTTCAGAATATCAATACAATGGAGGAATATGCAAATATTAAGACTTGAGCAGGCGCAAAGCCTGCTGCTTGACAGGGTAAAGAAGATAGAGGAGACAGAAACCATTTCTTTATGGGAGGTTTCCGGCAGGGTGCTTGCCGAGGACATTTTCGCAGGGCACGACCAGCCGCCCTTTCCCCGTTCGCCTTTGGACGGCTACGCGGTGCGAAGCAGGGATATCGCCAAAGCGTCAAAGGAATGTCCCGTAAGGCTGACTGTCATTGACGAGGTAAATGCCGGCTCTGTAAGCCGCCAAAGTGTAACCAGGGGAACGGCGGTGCGCATTATGACGGGCGCGTCCATTCCAAAGGGGGCAGACTGTGTGGTCGGCCAGGAGGATACGGACTACGGCGAAGCGGTGGCAGAGGTGTATGAAGCCGTCGGGGCATATGAGAATTACTGCTATGCAGGCGAGGACTACAAGGCAGGTACCAAGCTTTTAAGCAAGGACATGGCGTTAGGCTCTGTGGAGGCAGGGATTTTGGCAAGCCTTGGTCTTAAACAGGTGCAGGCGTACCGAAGGCCGAGAGTGGCGGTGCTCACCACAGGGGATGAGCTTTTGCTTCCGGGAGAGCCTCTTTTAGAAGGGAAAATCTATGATTCCAATCTGTATACACTGGTGACAAGACTGACAACTCTTGGGATGAACGTGGTTCGCACAGGACGGTTGGGCGACGATGTGAAGGACGTGGCGGCATGGATTGAAGGAACAAAAAGGCAGGCGGACATTATTGTGACTACTGGCGGAGTGTCTGTGGGGAAAAAAGACATTATGCATGAGGTGGTAAGACGTCTGGGATATGAACGGATTTTCTGGCGGGTTGCCGTGAAGCCAGGGATGCCGACCCTGTGCGCGCAGTACCAGGGAGGACTTTTAATCTGCCTGTCAGGGAATCCCTTTGGCGCTGCGGTGAATCTTGAGCTTCTCCTCCGTCCCCTCCTTGCGAAAATGTCCCAGAGAAACGAACTGGACCTTAAGAGAGTTAAGGCAGTTTCAAAAAGCGAGTTTCCGAAAAAAAGTACGGTGGACAGATATGTACGTGCATATTTTGAGGGCGGTGAGGTTCGGATTCCCAATGGCTCAAATGCATCGGGAATCCTAAGCTCTATGTGCGGCTGTAACTGCCTGATTGAGCTTCCGGCAGGGACGCAAAGACTTTCAGAGGGGGACAGGGTATGGGTGATACTGATGTAACGGAAAAGAAAAGGCAGAGGATTGTGGCTGTCTGCGGGGTGAAGAATTCAGGAAAAACAACATTGCTGTCAAGGCTTGTGAGAGAACTGTCAAAAGAAGGACTGAAGGTGGCGGTCATTAAGCATGACGGCCATGATTTTACCTGTGACGTGTGCGGAACGGACAGTTACCGTCTCAAGGAGGCCGGCGCCTATGGAACGGCGGTTTTTTCAGATTTTCGTATTTTTCTCCATAAGACAGGCTTCAAGGAGAATGAGAAAGAATTAATCGGGATGTTTCCGGAGGCTGATATTATTTTCATAGAGGGGATGAAGGAAAGCAGTTATCCCAAGATTGAAGTAATCCGAGAAGGGATTTCAAGAACTCCCGTCTCCAATCCCACGGGGAGGTTTCTGATTGTGACGGACAGAGACAAGACAGAATACAAGGAAGAAACAGCCGGATTTGAGGAGCTCCGGCGGATGCTTGAAAAGATACGAAACAGATGAAAAGAGAGAATGCGATGAAAGAGATGAAAACCACGGATGCGGCAGGACAGGTGCTCTGTCATGATGTAACCCAGATTATCAGAGGTGTGACGAAGGATGCAGTATTTCGCAAAGGGCATATCATTCAGGAGGAGGATATCCCCCTTCTTTTGAGTATGGGAAAAGACCATATCTTTATCTGGGAGAAGGAGGAGAACATGCTTCATGAAAATGAGGCGGCATTGTTTCTTTATTCCCTCTGTGAAAATAAGCATATGCATCCGTCAGAGGTAAAAGAGGGGAAGATTGAGGCCATTGCGGACTGCGACGGACTTCTGAAGGTGGACCGTGAACGCCTGAACCATGTCAATGCATTGGGGGAGATGATGATTGCTTCCAGACATGGGAATTTTCCGGTGAAGGCGGGAGATAAGATTGCGGGGATGAGGATTATCCCCCTTGTGATTGAGAAAGAAAAGATGGAACAGGCGAAGGCAGTTTGCGGCGGCCCGATTTTTGAGCTGAAGCCCTATCTGCATAAGAAGGCGGGGATTGTAACCACGGGAAATGAGGTCTATCACGGACGGATTCAGGATACCTTTACCCCTGTAATCAAAGAAAAACTGGCAGAATATGACGTAGAGCTTGTAGGACATGAGTTAAGCGACGACAATCACAAAAGGATTACAGCCTGTATCCGAAGGCTTGTGGGCCAGGGGGCTGACCTGATTCTCTGTACAGGAGGCATGAGTGTAGACCCTGATGACCGCACGCCTCTTGCCATCAGAAATACAGGGGCAAGAATTGTGACTTACGGCGCCCCTGTGCTGCCCGGCGCCATGTTTCTGCTGGCGTATCTGGAAAGAGAGAAAAAAGCCCGTTTTGAGGGCAGGCGCGGCGATATTGCGATTATGGGGCTTCCAGGATGTGTGATGTACGCGAAACGGACTATTTTTGATCTGGCGCTTCCACGGATTATGGCAGGAGAAATATTGGAGGCAGAGGACATTTCCGTATTGGGAGAAGGCGGGTTATGCCTGTCCTGCCCTGTGTGTACATTTCCAAACTGCGGGTTCGGGAAGGGAGGCGCTTGATAGATGGAGTTAAGCCATTTTGACAGGGAGGGCAATGCCATTATGGTCGATGTGACGAAAAAAGAGGTTACTGACCGCACGGCGGCGGCAAGAGGCAGAATCCGAGTCAGCAGGGCGGTGTACGAGGCGGTGGAGAAGGGAACCGCCGCCAAGGGGGATGTACTGGGAGTTGCAAGAATTGCGGGAATTATGGCAACAAAGCAGACGGCAAACTTAATTCCTTTGTGCCATGTCCTAGAGATTACCAAGGCGTCCGTTGATTTTCGTTTGCTGGAGGAGGAATGTGAGATTGAGGCGGTCTGCACCGTAAGGGTGGCGGGAAAGACGGGGGTGGAGATGGAGGCGCTGACCGGAGTATCGGTGGCGCTTCTTACCATATACGATATGTGCAAAGCTATGGACAGGGGCATGGAGATACATGATATCTGTCTGGAAAGAAAGAACGGCGGAAAGAGTGGAAGTTATGAGAGACAGCTTGGGCAGGGAGATTGACTATATGCGTATCTCTGTCACAGACCGGTGCAATCTGCGGTGCAGGTATTGTATGCCGGAGGGAATCGCCTTGTCGCCTGTGAGCGAGCTTCTTACCTTCGAGGAAATAGAACGAATCAGTCAGGCGGCGGCAGAGTTGGGAATCCGGCGTTTTAAGATTACAGGCGGCGAGCCTTTGGTGCGCCGTGGATGCCCGCAGCTTATAGGGCGGCTTCGGAGAATTCCCAGGGTTGAGCAGGTAACCCTTACTACCAACGGCGTTCTTCTCGGAGATTTTTTGGACGAGCTTCTGGAAAATGGCCTTGACGGGGTGAATATCAGTCTGGATACCTTAGATGCGGCTCTCTACCGGCAGATTACGGGATTTGATGAGCTTGGGAGAGTGAAGGAAAGTATTTATAAGGCAGTAGAAAGTGGGCTTCGGGTGAAAATCAACACGGTTCTCCAAAGAGGGGTGAATGCTTCTGAATGGGAGGCTCTTGCCGGAATTGCAAGGGAGATGCCTGTGGATGTGAGGTTTATTGAGCTGATGCCGATTGGTTTTGGAGAGAAACAAAAAGGGGGCGATGGAAATGAAATACTTTCCCTCCTGCGGGAGAAATATCCTCAAATTGAGAAAGACGATAGGATACATGGAAACGGGCCTGCTGTTTACTACCGGATTCCGGGATTTGAAGGGTGTGTTGGTTTTATCTGCGCTGTCCACAGAAAATTCTGCGCTTCCTGTAATCGAATTCGTCTTACGGCCAAAGGGGAGTTGAAGCCCTGTCTGTGCTATGGAGACTGTGTAGACATGAGACGTGTGGTTCGGGAGGAGGCATATCAGGAGATTAAGAGCGCCATTAGGGAGGCTGTTGTCCGTAAGCCTAAGATGCACTGTTTTGAGACGGAGGAAGGAATTACAGAGTGCAGAAGGATGGTTGAAATCGGCGGCTGACAGGTGAAGAAATATAGACAGGGAGGTTGAGGGGAATATGGGAAGAATTGTGGCCATATGTACAAGTGAGAAAAAAGGAACACAGAAAACAGAGGCTTTGGCTGCCGTCCTTCGGGCGGGATGGGGAATCGAGGGAGACGCGCACGCAGGAGTCTGGCACCGTCAGGTAAGCCTTCTTGCGTTGGAAAAGATTGAAGAATTTAGGGCAAGGGGTGCTAAGGTGGATTACGGCGCGTTTGGAGAGAATCTGGTGGTGGAGGGCTTTGCGCTTTCAGACATTCCGGTAGGTACTTGTTTCCAGATTGGGGAGGCTTTGGTGGAGTTGACCCAGATTGGCAAGGAATGTCACAGCCATTGCGCAATTCATCAGGCAATGGGGGACTGCATCATGCCGAGGGAGGGCGCATTTGCCAGGGTGGTAAAAGGCGGCAAGATTCATCCAGGGGATGAAATCACAAGGCTTCCTTTTGATGTGAAGAAGCCTTTTACCGCAGCCGTCATAACGCTGAGCGATAAGGGTTATGCAGGAGAACGGGAGGATTTAAGCACGCCGGCGGCCTGCGAGCTGTTAAGGCTGGCAGGATATGATGTGGTGGAAGCCCTTCTTCTTCCGGATGGAGAGGACAGGCTTAAAAAAGAGCTGATTCGTCTGGCAGACAGGCGGCAGGTCAATGTAATCTTTACCACAGGGGGGACAGGATTTTCCGAGCGTGACGTGACGCCTGAGGCTACGGAGGCAGTCTGCGAACGCATGGCAATGGGGATTGCGGACGCAATTCGTATACATTCGCTTACAATCACAAAGAGGGCAATGTTAAGCCGCGCGGTATCGGGGATACGGAAGAAAACATTGATCGTCAACCTTCCGGGAAGCCCGAAAGCGATTCGGGAGGGGTTAGAGTATATTCTGCCGTCACTGGGCCATGGACTTGGAATTCTGAGGGGAACAGAAGGGGAATGCGGAAATGTTTATTAATGGCGGGAGGAAGAAGGTTGAAAAGAAGAATTCTGATGGCGGCTTTTGTAATCCTCGTACTGTCAGCCATGGCCGGCTGTACAGGACACAGACACAGTACGATAAAAAGGGAAAAAATCACTGAAACGGAGATACAGGTGTTTATTGCCGCAAGCCTGAACAGGGTGATGACTGAGCTTGGGGAGATATATCATACGTCGCACCCAGAGGTAAAGATTACTTACAACACCGACAGCTCAGGAACGCTTCTCACCCAGATTAAAGAAGGCTATGAATGTGACATCTTCTTTTCCGCCGCCCAGAAGCAGATGGATGAGCTTGAGAGGGAGGGACTTGTCCGAAATGGGACACGGGTTAATGCGGTAAATAACCAGTTGGTGGTGGTGACAAGGAAGGACAGCGGCACACGGGTGAAAGGAATTGATTCTTTGCCGGATGCCGAGAGTGTTGCGTTGGCAGGAGGAAGCGTTCCTGCGGGCCAGTATACAAGACAGGCGTTGATGAACCTTGGAACTTTATATAAAGTAGAAGACGTATCGGCTATTACCACGGAGGAGATCTCATATGCCCTTGGAGGTGTAGAGATTAGCGAGCAGGACAACGTAAGCAAGGTTTTGTCCGCCGTAATTGATGGCTCATGTGAGGTGGGAACTACATACTATTCAGACACCTATGGGTACGAGGACAGACTTACGATACTGGAGGCTGTAAGCTATGGGCTGACGGGCGATGTGCTCTATCCCATTGCAAGGGTGGTAAATGAAGATGCAGACGAGGCCCAGAACGCTGCGGCTGATGATTTCCTGAAGTTTATACTCTCAGATAAGGCAAAGGCCGTGTTTGAAGCATATTATTTTGATACGGAAGTGGAATAGATGATAATTGACATTTTAAGAAATCTGGATTGGAGTCCTCTGTATATTTCCTTGAAAACAGGCATAGCGGCCACGGTTGTATGTTTTTTCCTCGGCTTATTCGCGGCAGAAAGGGTGATGAGGCTGCCAGCGGGGAGGAAAGCATTGGCAGACGGAATACTGACGTTGCCCCTGGTGCTTCCGCCTACGGCTGCGGGCTTCTTTCTATTGCTGTTATTCAGCAGAAGGCATCCCCTTGGAGGTTTTCTGTATGAAAATTTTGACGTGAAGGTGGTGCAGTCGTGGCTTGGGTGTGTCATTGCGGCGTCTGTGATTGCGTTTCCCCTGATGTATAGAAATGCCAGGGCAGCCTTCGAGCAGGTGGATGTGAACCTGATTTATGCAGGGCGGACCTTAGGAATGTCTGAGGCTCAGATTTTTTGGAGGGTGACGGTGCCTACGGCCTGGCCGGGAATCGCGTCAGGGACGATACTGACGTTTGCCCGCGCACTGGGAGAATACGGGGCTTCTTCAATGTTGGCGGGAAATATTCCAGGAAAGACGGGAACGATTTCCCAGAAAATTGCCATGGTGATTCAGGACGGCGACTATCTGACAGCAGGAGTGTGGGTGGCGGTTGTCCTGGCGATTGCATTTATTGTCTTGTTTCTGATGAATCTGGCGGCAGGAAAGGGGACAAAGCATTTGAAACGCTGGTAGGTCTTTAGGAGTAGAAAATGGCAATATACATAGATATTAAGAAGAAATTAGAAGATTTTTCCATAGAACTTCGGCTGGAAAGCGGTTCGGGACGAATCGGAATCCTTGGGGCTTCCGGCTGCGGGAAAAGCATGACGCTGAAAATGCTTGCCGGCATTGAGACGCCCAAGGAGGGTAGAATCCGGATTGGGGACAGGGTATTATTTGACTCGGTAAAAGGAATCAATGTCAGGCCTCAGCGAAGAAGGGTGGGCTATCTTTTTCAGAATTATGCCTTATTTCCCACGATGACCGTTGAGCAGAACATTGCCGCGGGGTTAAGAGGAAGGAAGGAGGAGAATCAGAGGCGGGTAAGGGAGATGGTGGAACGGTTTGGCCTTACAGGGCTTGAAAAGAGAATGCCTCATGAGCTTTCCGGCGGACAGCAGCAGAGGACGGCCCTTGCCAGGATTATGGCTTATGAGCCGGAGGTGCTTCTGCTGGACGAGCCATACGGGGCGCTGGATTTACTCCTCCGCGAAAGATTACAGCAGGAATTGTTGGAGATGTTGAGAGGGTATGAGGGAACGGTGATTATGGTTTCCCATGACAGGGACGAAATCTATCGCTTCAGCGACGAGCTGCTTGTGATGGAGAGGGGAAGAACGGCGGTATTCGGAAAGTGTGGGGAGATTTTTGACAATCCCGTGAAGCTGGAGGCGGCAAGGCTGACCGGATGTGAGAATATCTCAAAAGCGAAGCTTCTAAGTCCGTATCAACTGGAGGCGGTGGATTTCGGCATTGTTCTGCATACGGACAGGAGGATTCCAAAGGATACGGCATATGTTGGGCTTCACGCTCACGAGTTGGTTCCGGTGTGGGGAGAAGGCCAGAAAAATTGTATGAAGGTGCAGGAGAAAAGTATAACAGAGTTACATTTAGAGAGGCACTATCATCTGCGCCCAGAGCATGGGACGGGAGAGTCTGTCTGTTGGTCTGTACACAGAGATAAGTGGACGGAGTTGGACGAAAGAGGGATGCCGGATTATCTTATGTTTCCAGAAGAAAGGCTTCTGTTTTTGAAATAGAAAATGATATGACAAGGCCGCCGCAGCCCGTCTCTCTAAAGCTGCGGCAGCCTTGGGAATTTACATATTTTCTACAATGTGACGCGCCACATACACCCCGCTTGCCGAGGCATGGGAAAGGGAGTGGGTAACCCCGCTTCCGTCACCGATCATGTAAAGCCCGTGGTGCTTGCTTTCCAGATTCTCGTCAAGCTCTACCTCCATGTTGTAGAATTTAACCTCCACGCCGTAGAGCAGAGTATCGTCGTTGGCAGTACCGGGCGCAATCTTGTCTAAAGCATAAATCATCTCCATGATACCATCCAGAATCCGTTTCGGCAGTACCAGGCTTAAGTCGCCCGGCGTGGCGGCAAGGGTAGGCGTCACTAATCCTTCGCGGATTCGCCCCGCCGTGCTTCGCCTTCCTCTTACCAGGTCGCCGAACCTCTGGACAATAACGCCGCCGCCAAGCATGTTGGAGAGCCTGGCGATGCTCTCGCCGTAACCGTTGCTGTCCTTGAAAGGCTCGGAGAAATGCTTGGCTACCAGAAGCGCGAAATTAGTGTTCTCCGTCTGGTGCTCTGTACCCTCATAGCTGTGGCCGTTTACGGTGACAATACCGTTGGTATTCTCATTTACCACAATGCCGTAGGGATTCATGCAGAAGGTCCGGACATTGTCCTCGAACTTCTCGGTGCGGTACACAATCTTACTCTCATAGAGTTCATCGGTCAGATGGGAGAAGATAACCGCCGGAAGCTCTACACGGACGCCGATATCCACACGGTTGGACTTGGTAGGAATGTCAAGGTCTTTGCAGATAGTCTCCATCCACTTGCTTCCGCTTCTGCCTACTGAGACAATACATTTTTTGCAGTCGGCAGATTGCCCCTTGTAATGGACGCGGTAACCGTCGTCTAAACATTCCAGGCTGTCTATTGCAGTATGGAAATGAAAATCTACTTTGTCCTTCAGTTCGTTGTATAGCTGCTCAAGCACGATATAGTTGATGTCTGTCCCCAGATGGCGGACAGAGGCATCCAATAGCTTCAGCTTGTTCTGGAGACAAACCTTCTTAAACTGAGTTCCCGCTGTGGAGTACATTCGCGTCTTTTCACCGCCGTGGCTTACGTTGATGTCGTCCACGTAGCGCATCAGCTCAAGAGCCTGCTCTTTGCCGATATATTCATAGAGGGTTCCGCCGAAATCGTTGGTGATATTGTATTTTCCGTCTGAAAATGCACCTGCGCCGCCAAAGCCGTTCATAATGGCGCAGGTTTTACATTTGATGCAGGACTTTATTTTCTTGCCGTCGATGGGGCAATGCCTGTCCTTTAGCGGGACGCCGGCCTCAAAGACAGCGATTTTCAGTTGGCTGTTCTTCTGCATTAACTCGTATGCCGAGAAGATGCCGCCGGGACCTGCGCCTACGATAATTACGTCATAATTCATATTCTATTCCCCTTTCTAAAAAAGCCATAACAATACAACTATAAGTTCCTTATCCCAGAACTTGTAGTCAACTGTTACGGCAGTTGGTAGACACGCTCATCCAATCATGAACTTATACAAGTTTTCACTGTCCTCCATTATAGAATGACAGAAAGCTTTCGTCAAGGCGATTCGTGCAAATTATGTCGGCATCTGCGTTTATAGTGCAGGAATAGCATGAGCGTAAGCAGCAGGCACAATCCTTCTGCCAGCGCAGACGCCCACCAGATTCCGTTTCCGCCGAGCAGAGCCGTCAAAAGCTTGAGGCTTAAGGCCACAAAGATGAAGCCCCTCCCCAGGGAAATCGCCATGGCAGACTTAGGATACTCGATTGCCGTAAAGAACCCTCCTATGATAATGTTGACGCCGCAGAGCAGAAAGGAGTAAGAGAAGGTATAAAAAACTCTCACGGATTCCCTGCGCAATTCTGAAAGCTCAGGAGAGATAAACAGGCTGACTAAGGGAGACGCGATCAGTCTGGATATCATAAACGCGGCAATGGAAAATACAGCGCCGAAGCAGAGAGCATATTTGAGAAGCAAGCGGTACTTCTTTGGAAGCCGTCTGCCGTAGTAGTAGCTGACTAACGGCTGTATCCCCTGGGCAATGCCGGCCATGGACATGACGATAATGGTGCTTACATAGGTGACGATGGTATAACTGACGATAAATTCTTCATTCAGGTACGCCAGAATCGCATGGTTAAACAGGAAGATGACGATTCCTGCGGAAAATTCTGTGATTCCGGAGGACAGCCCAATCTTTACGGTACGCCAGGTAAGGGACAGTGACGGGGAAAACCGTCTAAGCTTCATATGCGTCTTTTTACTGCAAAAATGTGTCAGATACAGAAGCACCACAATCAACTGGGATAACCCTGTTGCAAATGCCGCGCCCCAGACACCCTTGTGGAGGACGATTACAAAGAAATAGTCTAGGATACAGTTTAAAACAGCGCCGGCTGTGACGATGACGGTGGCCTTCATGGGATACCCGTCTGTCTTAATCAGCACCTCCAGGGAGTATGAGCAGATGAAAAAGACGCTGAAGCAGGCAATGGTGGTGATGTAGGTCTTTACGTATCCGGCAGTCAGCTCTGTCGCGCCGAGGAAGGAGGCGATTTCTTCGGATTTCCAGAGGACGGCGGCAGTAATCAGTATGGACACAAGGATTGTGGTAAGGAGGTTCTGGGTAAATACCTGGTTTGCCTTCTGCTCTTGCTTTTCTCCAAGGAGGATTGCAATGACGGTGGAGGAGCCCACGGCAAACATCAGAGCCACGGAGAATAAGAGGGTTACAAAGGGCATTGCGATATTGACGCCGGACAGCGCAAGTTCTGATACGCCTCTGGCAACAAAGAGTCCGTCAATCATTGTATAGAGCGCATAGACCCATTGTGCAATGAGAGAGGGAATAATAAAGCGAAAGAAATCATGCTTTAAGGACTTTTCTTCTAATTTCATGATAAAACCTCCTGTAAAATGTAAATCATTGCTTTATATTCTAAACCTTAGTATAATACTAAGGTCAAGAGAAATATTAAAAATTTGTGTGGGTAGAATATGAGTAAATATTTTAAAATAGGGGAGATTTCAAAAATGTACCATATCGGTACAGATTCCCTCAGGTATTATGAGAAAATCGGTATTTTAAGCCCCAAGCGGGGAGAGAATCAATACCGTCTTTACCGTACAGAGGATATCTGGCGGCTGAACGTTATAAGAGAGCTTAGGGAACTGGGCTTTTCCATGGAGCAGATTGGCGTCTATCTCAAGGAACACACCGTAAGCACCACCAGAACCCTTCTGGAGGAGGAGTTGCGTATGATTCAGGAAAAGCAGGAGAAGTTAAGGCTTCTTAAGAAGAATGTGGAGGAACGCGTCCGTATGCTCTCAGAGTGCGGCGAACAGGTAATGGGGGAGGTAAGGCTGCGGCATTTGAAGGATCGGCGCTGCCACTATATTAATGAAGGCTACCGGCAGGACGAGGAGATGGATGTGCTGATTAAGCAGCTATTAAATAAGAATCCAGAGACACTATATGTTATAGGAAGCAACCGGATTGGCTCGGTTATACGCAAAGAGAGCGCAATGAATGGTCAATGCAGGGAATATTCAGGGGTTTTCATGATTGATGATGAGGGGGATTCGGTGATACAGGGAGGGGATTATGTGACCCTCAGCTATCGGGGAGACTGCGGGCAGAATTATTATTTTCTGCCGAAGCTTCTTGACTATGCTAAGGAGAAGGGATACCGGATGGCGAGCGATGTGTATGAGCTTCTTTGGGTGGATATCCATGTGTCTGAGAGAGTGGACGAGCATATCACAGAGCTGCAGTTTCGGGTGGAGGTTTAAGTATTTGTTTTATCCATGAAATACAGTTGTAAAATTTCTTGATGGATGCTAGAATGAACGAGAAAAGAAGGCTGTAAGGCCATCCATATCAACAATTTTCGGGGATGCAAAAGAAAAGAGAGGGACAAAGGTATCATGTTGGAAAAATTGAATAGTAAGAAGAAGGAAAGTCTGACGCAGAATGCATATATTGTCATCGGATGCCTGACTTATGCAATCGGCCTGAATATGCTGATAACGCCGCTTGACCTGTATAACGGAGGGTTCATGGGAATTGCGCAGTTAATCCGTACATTTCTCGTGAGCGTGCTTCACGTGCAGATGCCGCCGGGGATGGATATTGCGGGCGCCATCTACTATATTTTAAACGTACCCTTGTTTATCATGGGATTTCGGGTGATGGGTAAGGGATTTTTGATGAAGTCCCTGTTCGGCACAACGGTTATCAGTATCTTCCTGGTGTTGGTTCCTGTGCCGATGTCGCCGATTATCGAGGACTATCTGACAGCCTGTATCATCGGCGGAATCATTGCAGGCGCCGGAAGCGGAATGATTCTGCGCGGACGGGGAACCGCAGGCGGTCCGGACATTATCGGTGTGTGCTGTGCGAAGAAATACCGGAATATCAGCGTGGGACAGGTCAATATCCTGTTGAATCTGGTGGTATACGGAATCTGTCTCTTTATGTTCGATATTGAGATTGTTGTGTACTCCTTAATCTATGCAACCGTATTTGCTCTGACGGTTGACAAGGTGCATATCCAGAATATCAATACGAGTGTGATGATATTTACCAAGAAACTGGGGATATCCAAGGCGATTATGGACCAGACGGGGCGTGGCGTCACCACCTGGGACGGAGAGGGAGCCTACACGCAGATGCGGTCTTATATCCTGTTCGTTATGGTGTCAAAATACGAAGTGAACCAGATCAAACACATTGTACATAGCATTGACCCCAATGCATTTATGATTCTGACGGAAGGCTCCACGGTAATCGGGAATTTTGAGAAGCGGTTATAGCGCGCCGTATTTCCGGTAATCCTCCTCAAAATGCTGAAACTGTGCGGTAAGCGAGGCAAGGGCTGATTCGGAAAGGCTGTCAATCAGTGCAGTCATATCAGCCTTTGTCTTTGCCGGATTGCAGGGAACCTCCAGGGCAAAGTCGCTGTATGCCCGCAGTTTGCTGAAATACATTGCGGTGTCAGGCTCCTCATGCCCGCCGCGGCACATCTGGTACATGGCGACGCAGTCAGTGGCGTCCAATTCCGTACATTCCCGACAAATCCATTTGCCAAGATAGTAAAAAGCAGGGCCAATCTGGTATAAGAACCCTGGGGATTTTAATAGTTGTTCTGTTAGCATAATAGCACCTCCATTTTTCATTATACAAATCTTTTGTATCAGATTCAAGTAGATTCCTGACGATTGTGAGCGTATGCGCCATAGCGTGTCCAAAGCAGGTGAAGAAGCCCTGCCCCAATAAGAATAGATAAAAGGTAGGATACAATTCCAAAGGTATTTCCGAACATTTCTGCAATATCCCGATATACGATCTGCCCCATCTGGTAGTAGGGGCTGATATAGAACATATTGATTTTCCCGTATGGATGGAAAACCAGGTTAAAAAATGTTGCAAGCAGGCAGCAGGCAAAGAAGAAGCCTGAGGTTTTGGCAAAGCCCTTTTTGGATATGTCCGCCCTGCCTGTGCGCCCGGCATAAATCCCAATGATAATCAGAAGGATGTGCCATCCAAAGGAATGAATGGTCAGCGGGGCGTAACCATAATACAGGCCGGTGGTATCAAAAAATGTAAAGATTCCGCCCAACAGCCCGAAATCCATGAGGAATGTCAGCATCAGGCTTAAGAGCCGTTCTGAAGTTATAATTGGAAACATAAGGCAGATGTACATTGGAATACTGCACAACTGAAAGGGGAAATACCACCAGTTATATGAGCCGTGATTTAGGGTGTAAGTGAGACAGTATTGTTTCCATAGCTCGCTTAGAAACATCAATAAACCACAGTAAAATAGAAAATTTTTACATTCTATGCTATGCTTTTTCATGCGAATCTCCCATGATGACAGATGATTTAAGGTATGCTATAATAGTAAGGCTTGTGTTAGGGGACTGTCAAGGATAACTGTGGCGGCTCTCAAGAATTTTGTGAGGTGGTATGAGAAAATGAAAACAAAGAATGCATTGATATTGGTATTGACCGCATTTATCTGGGGAACGGCGTTTGTGGCTCAGAGTGTGGGAATGGATTATCTAGAGCCATTTACCTTTAACGGAGTCAGAAGCCTGATTGGAGGAGTGGCGCTGCTTCCGTGTATTGCGCTTCTTAAGATGTTGAATAAAAAGGGCAATGGAGAAAGCAAAGCCGGCGGCGGGAATATCCGTGAGGACAGAAAGAATCTGGTGTTTGGCGGGATTGCCTGCGGGTTGCTTTTGTTTGCTGCCAGCAGCCTTCAGCAGGTGGGAATCCAGTATACCACGGCGGGAAAGGCGGGATTTATAACCGCCTGCTATATTGTGATTGTCCCTGTGCTTGGTATATTTCTTAAGAAAAAGACAGGGGTTAAGGTGTGGGCGGCGGTTGTCATGGCTCTTGCCGGTTTGTATTTTCTGTGTATGACGGAGAAATTTACCGTTGGAAAAGGGGATTTGCTAATCTTTGTCTGCGCGTTGGTATTTTCCGTACATATTCTTGTGATTGACTATTTTTCACCCAAGGTAGACGGGGTTAAGATGTCCTGTATCCAGTTCTTTGTGTGCGGGATTGCGTCCCTGCCCTTTATGCTTTTGTTGGAGACGCCCAAAATAGGGGCAATGGCAGCCGGATGGATGCCTCTTTTGTATGCGGGAGTGCTTTCCTGCGGCGTGGCGTATACTTTGCAGATTATCGGCCAGAAGAATATGAATCCGGCGATTGCGTCGTTGATCTTAAGCCTTGAGTCCTGTTTCTCTGTGCTTGCAGGATGGGTTGTGTTGGGAGAACGGCTTTCTATGCGGGAGTCTCTGGGATGCGTGCTGATGTTTGCGGCAATTATCCTGGCGCAGCTACCGGAGAAGGCGAACGGGGCAGAACAAGCGTAAAAAAGTCAAAAAAGTATCGTTTATTGTATGGATAGCGTTAGAAAGTCTGGGGAAATTATAATATAATAGAGTCCAAAAGATGGGAACAAGGAGGCAGGCAAGGTATGATACGAAAATATGTGTATGGAGAACCCTTTGAAACGGAAGCTGTCGTGACGGAGATGGCGGCAGAGAGGGGACAGGAAGCTCTTAAAATGGGACAGGTTTCTTTAAAGGACGGTTTTACATTTTCTTATGAGATGGCAGAGGACGACATTGTCTATGGCCTGGGCGAAGCGAACAGAGGGCTGAATAAGAGGGGATACTGCTATATCAGTAATTGTACGGATCAGCCCAACCACACGGAGGATAAGCGTTCCCTGTATGGCGCGCACAATTTTATCGTGGTATCTGGGAATAAGAATTTCGGATTGTTCTTTGATTATCCGGCAAAGATTACATTTGATATTGGATATACAAGGTCAGAGCTTCTTAAGGTGAGCTGTGAGGCGGCAGATTTGTACCTTTATGTGATTGAGGGAGACTCGGCCTATGACATTGTGAAGCAGTTCCGCAAGATGATTGGCAGAAGCTATATCCCGCCGAAGTTTGCCTTCGGGTTCGGGCAGAGCCGTTGGGGATATAGGACGAGAGAGGATTTCCTCAAAGTCGCGGAGGGTTACCGGAGGAACGACATCCCCATTGACATGATTTACATGGATATTGACTATATGGAGGATTATAAGGATTTTACCGTAAATAAAGAAAATTTCCCCGATTTTCCTGGGTTTGTACAGGGGATGCGCAAAAATGGAATCCGCATGGTTCCGATTATTGACGCGGGTGTGAAGGTGGAGAAGGGCTATCCGGTGTACGACGAGGGCGTGGAGAAGGGCTATTTCTGTAAACGTGAGGATGGCAGCGAATTTGTGGCGGCTGTATGGCCTGGCGATACACATTTTCCGGATGTGCTCAATCAGGATGCGCGTAGATGGTTTGGCGGTAAGTACCGGCTCTTAATCGAGCAGGGGATAGAGGGCTTCTGGAATGATATGAATGAGCCGGCGATTTTCTATTCCCGCGAAGGCATGGACGAGCTGCTTGCTGCCCTTCGCAAGTATGCGGGGGAGGACGTGGAGAGACTCCCTATGGAGGAATTGGAAAAGGTAACGGGTATTTCCAATTCTCCGGCAGATTACAGACGGTTTTATCATTGTGTGGATGGGAAACGGATACGCCATGATAAGGTGCATAACCTTTATGGCTATAATATGACCAGGGCGGCAGGGGAGGCTTTTAAGGAGATTGCCCCAAATAAAAGGCTTCTGCTGTTCTCGCGCTCCTCTTATGTGGGGATGCACCGCTACGGCGGAATCTGGACAGGGGACAATAAGTCCTGGTGGTCTCATATCCTGTTGAATCTGAAAATGATGCCGTCGCTGAACATGTGCGGCTTCCTGTACGCAGGTGCAGATTTGGGTGGGTTTGATGCGGATGCTACCAGAGATTTGGTGCTTCGGTGGATGGCTCTTGGGGTGTTTACACCGCTTATGCGTAATCATGCGGCAATGGGAACCAGGGACCAGGAGGCGTACCAGTTTGAGGGTGTGGAGGATTTCAGGGGTATCATTGAGACAAGGTATCGGTTAATTCCTTATCTGTACAGCGAGTATATGAAGGCGGCGCTGAATGATGAGCTTTATTTCAAACCCTTGGCGTTTGTTTATCCAAAGGACTCTTTTGCGGCAAATGTGGAGGATCAGGTAATGCTTGGGGATGAGGCGATGATTGCGCCTGTGTATACCCAGAATGCAAAGGGACGGTATGTCTATCTGCCGGAGAGAATGATGCTGGTGAAGTTCACGAAGGAAGGGCAGTATACGGAAGAAATTCTGGAGAAGGGGCATCATTTTGTGGAGGTAGCTCTTGACGAGGTTCCGTTGTTTATCAGGCAGGAAAGATGTATTCCTTTGGTGAAGGCTGCGAAATGTGTGGAGGAGTTGGATACTACGCGTCCGGAAATGATTGGCTTTGCGGGTGCGAAGTATGTGCTCTATGAGGACGACGGGTTTACGACGGAGTATGAGAAGGAAGGGCATTACCGAGAGCTGAGTAAATAGGCTGTTGACATATGGGGAGTAAAGTCTTTCTATTTATAAAGAAATTCATCGGCTTTGCCGGTGAATTACATATCACACCCACGAAGCGGTGGACAGCGTTACCCGCTAAACACTGTACGGTGTGCGGCATTGAATATGTCCCCGGCTCTGGCATATCAAAGTATTGCCCTGCTTGCGCTAAGAAGATACAGAGGGAGAAATCAAACGAGTGCAAACGCAGGAGTAGGGAGCAGAAAAGGATGGTATGTGTTGAACTGTCTGAGAAAAGTAATTTATTTGATAGTTAATTGAAAGAGTCTTAGTTTTCGAGTATAATATAGGTGGTTTTTAATGCTGATAATATTTTAGAGAAAAATTTTAGAAAGGTTTTTACGAATATGGAAAGAAATTGTTTGGTAATTAGTGATGCGGTTCTTTTAGATAAGCTTGAATATTTTCTTTATGACTATTCAGGGGTTGAATATAATAATTTGGATATTATAGTAAATCATTTTATTGGCAACAAAAACGATGAAGAGAGAATAAAAAGCAAAGATAATATATATGAATTAAGAAAAATACTTTCGTATTATAGTACAGATACACAATTAGAAGAAAAAACACTTGATAAGGCAGTTGATTTATTTTTGCTATTTTTACGTACATATAGCATTGAAGCAACTATGGGGTTAAATGGTTTATTGGATACTATATGGAAATCAGGTAAAGTGGGTAATGAATGGAATTGTGTTAAAAGAATAACAGGTATATTAGCAGCTGTATATTTATTATATTTTGTTCATAAAGCTAAAATATATGATAAAAATAAAACTGAAAAAAACATGAGAGAGATTTTCCGAAAAAATATCAGTTTCTATACTATGGAAGATAAAAGGTTCTTAACTCAAATTTTTATGATTGAAAATCAAAATGATTGTTTGACTTATTTATTGCATTCTAATTTGAAATGCTGTGATAAAAGTGAGAAATATACAGTTGATTCAGAGCGCATTATGGCAAAACAATTTTTTAGAATATTGAAAAAATTTAAAAACGCAGAAAGATATAAAGATGCTATGTCTTTTTTAGAAGAAAGTGAACATTTATTTAGAAGGGTATCGGATTTAGAAATTAGAGGATTTTGGGATAAGCAAAAGGCGGAACTTTTATTTAATTTAGGGAAATACGAAGAAGCAAAAAATATTCAAAATAAATATATTAATAAATTTAGAGAATCCCAAAATGTTTTCGATTTATATAATGGAGCAATATATTATGCTTGGGCAGCCAATTATAAAGAAAAAGATGATGTAAACTGGAAAATTTACATTGAAGAGGCATATAAATTAATAATTCAGGCTGAGCAACATATTTTACAAGCAAAAGTGTTACAGAAAACGGAGTATAAAGAATTTCTGTATCATGTAATTTTAGAAAAATCTTTTTTACTTTCAGAAAAAAGTGATTATAATGGAGCATTTGAATGTTTTGAAGAAGCATTTAATGAAGCAGATGAGGAAACAAAAAAAGACTCAAATTTTAATACACATTTATGGATATTAATGAAGTACATGTGTTTAAATCCAGAAAAACATGAGATAGTAATAGATTGGATTGAGTATTTTTACAATAATTTTAGTCATAAGAAATTGAAAGAGTATGAAGAAATTGTGGATTTTGTACACTCAAATGAGTATTTAAAAAATAATTCAGAGGCATATAAAAAGATTTATGAGAGTTTAATTCAATTGCTGTTTCATGCTTTAGAAATTCGGCATGAAACCAAAATACGTGATATATCTCAATATGATGTTCTTTATTACACAAAGGCTGAACATCTAAGGCTTTTATTAGAGGATGAAACTTCTGAAAATTGTAATTATCGTTTACCAATGTTTCATGTTTACCACATGAACGACCCACAGGAGGGAAAAATTCTTCGAGGTTTATTGGAAAATGATAAGTTTGTTTCTGTTGATACAGAGGACTTTTCAGATTCTAGAAATCAGTATGAAGAAAACTATATTTTTTTAAAATCATTTTTTTGTTATCCTAAAAAAAGTAAAGAAAATTCTATGAAAGAATTTTTGCCAATGTGGGTACAGTATGGGGATGATGCTAAAGGATGTTGTATAGTATTAAATAATAAAACTTTTGAAAATAGTTCTTTGCGGAGGATAATATATTTAACGGATGATGGAAAATGTGATAAAAAGGATGAAAAGGTAAAAATATTTCTGGATGAATTTTTATTTACATATCGAGATTTAGTTTCTTTCTGCAATCATAAAATTGATTTAAATTCAGAAGAAGGAAAAGAATGTTTTCTTGAAATTAAATCTCTAGCAAAATATATCATTTCGCAGATTTCATATTTATTTAAGAATCAGTCATATAAGCATGAAAATGAAATTCGATTAATATCTAATCGAACAAGTGCGGAACTTGATGATGTGAAAGTGATTTCTGGCAGTATACCTAAAATATATATTTATAATGATTCTAAGACATATATTAATGAGGTTATATTAGGAGCAAAAATAGAAAATCCTGAAGATTATGTATCTTTTATTTACAAACAAGGAAATAAAATGTGGAAAGATGATAAACAGTCACAGATAAAAGTTACTCAATCAACGATACAATATAGATGATATTTGGGATTGTTTATTGTTTGATATGTATTGAACTGTCCGCAAAAAGTGACCGACTTGCTTGGAACAACGCCAAGGTCGTCTGGAACGTCAGGGCAATATGTTCCCAGAGGTTGAAGTCTACCGTTATGTGACAGAACAAACATTCGATGCATACCTCTACCAGCTCGTGGAGGGGAAGCAGAAATTCATCTCCCAGATAATGACGAGCAAAAGCCCCGTGCGTTCTGCCGAGGACGTGGATGAGGTCTCCCTCTCCTTTGCGGAGGTGAAAATGCTTGCCACGGGCGACGAGCGTTTTAAGGAAAAAATGGATTTGGATATGCAGGTGGCGAAGCTGAAAGTCCTGAAGCAGAGTTATCTTTCCGAGCATTACGACCTTGAGGACAGGATACTGAAGCACTACCCGAAGGAGATTAAGGATTATGAGGAACGCATTGCAGGATATGGGAACGATGCTAAGATTGCCAGTCAGCACAAGCCGCAGGGCGAGAATAAGTTCTGCCCGATGACCTTAAACGGCGTAATCTACAAAGAAAAAGCGGACGCAGGTGGGATGCTGCTTGCCATCTGCAAGGAAAACCCGCTGTCACAGCCGATAGAAATCGGCAGCTACCGAGGCTTTCAGATGGAGGTTTTCTATGATACCTTTAACACCTGCTACTGCCTAAGCATTTGCGGAATGAGGAAATATAAGGTGGAGTTAGGTGCCGATGCCATCGGCAATCTTACCAGAATTGAGAATGAAATCGCCAAACTCCCCGCAAGGCTGGAAGCCGCCAAGACCAGAAAGGAGGAAACTATCGCACAGCTTGAAACCGCAAAAGAGGAAGTAAAAAAGCCGTTTGCTTTTGAAAACGAGCTGAAAGAAAAGACGGAACGGCTCAATGACCTCAATATCGAGCTGAATCTGAATGAAAAGGACAACGCCGTAATAGACGACGGGCAGGAACAGGACGACGAACAGCCAGGGAAAAAATGTATGGACAGGGAACGTTAAATCTAGTTTGCACATTTGAATTGATTTATTTTGGGCAGTATAATAAAATTCAATTAGAAAAAAACGGAGGTGAGGAAGAATGTCTGATTCGTTTAGATTTGAAACTTTTGTAGATGCCCACAGCAATGTATTTCATGAATACCTTGGTTCTGTCATAGCAAAGCTGTCCAGAGAAAACGAGGAATACCGTGCCGTGCGAGCCAAGATTGAGGGTTTGTATGAGAAATATCCGAAAGTCTTAGGCGTGTTTGACACGGAAACAGCGGAGGAACTGACCGAGGAAGAATGTGCGGCACTGATTAAAGTGATGGAACTGAAAAACAAACTTACGGACATGGAAATGCAATCAGTTTACTTTCGTGGCTGCTATGACAGCGTGGGGTATCTGAAAAAGGCAGGGATTTTATAACGGACTGACTGAGAGAAGGCGGCGTCAGCGTGAAGTTGACGCCGTCGTATCTACATGGGGGTGTCGGAAAATAACGGTTTATGCCCCTGATATGTAAGAAGGAGACAGTCCCTTAGAAATTCAGGCTTTTTCAAAGCCCTGGATCTTTACCGGACTGTCTCTTTCTTTTTGCGGTATCTATTTTAGGGCATAGAACCCCCTTGTTTGGATTTTGGAGAGCGCTCTTTTGCCTAAGCTGCTTTCTGCTCCTTTTTTCCTTCATATTTTTCAATTTCCTGATGCAGAAATCGATGGTATTTCATGATGTTCCTGCTGATGGCATACAGCATAAACTCTTTATATACTTTTTCCAATCCGTGACACAGTTCCAAAGGGATGCGGTGATTGACGAGTACACGGAGCAGTTGATTGAGGAGGGGTTGATTTAATGCGGACATTGGTTGAAAGTCTGAAAAGGCTGTATGAAAAGGGAAAGCTGACACGGGAGCAGGTTGCGGAGCGTGTCGCAAAGGGCAGTATTTCAGCGGACGAGTTTCAGCACATCACCGGGGAGAAATTTATCGCCCTGGAGGGGAGAGGGGAATGAGTGCGCTTGAGATAATTTCACGGATGTGTGAGGTGACAAATGTTCTGTCAGACATCGTGAACAAACAACAAATCATCATAGAACAGTCGAAAATCGAGGAGGCGGTGAAAGCTGACCTCCGGCAACAGGTAGGCGAGGCGGAGAGGGAACTTGATGTCATCGAATACCATTCACGGAAGTTTTGCGACACCGACGACATCGAGGCGACGTTCGGAAAGGAGACCGCCGTTGACGATTGAGATTGCACTGTTGCTGTCAATTATCTCCGTCGGGTTCGGCGTGTTCTCTGCGGTGTCCTCAAAAATGAGGAATGACCGCAAGGACACAGAGAGCGAGGCAGAGGAAAAGGCAGGAACGCACACACTTTTGGCAACGAAACTCGAACACATCGAGGAGAATGTCAAAGACATCAAGAATGATAGCAGAGAACTCCGCAGGGAAGTCAGAGAACTCCGGGAGAGGGTGGTTGCAGTAGAGGCATCCATGAAAAGCTATCACAAGCGACTGGACGGAATGACCGTTCAATAACAGGAGGGCGGGAAACAGGCAAGAATCAACTCCACGAATGGAGGTAACAGGATAATGAGACCTATATCAAAAAAGGAGCGACGCAAACGCATCCGGCATCAGAGAAAAATGTACCGGATTGAGGAACGGGCAGCAAAACAGAAAAACAAGGTCTCCGGTCGGTTCATGAACCGTGTTGTTATCTGTATGATTCTTGCAGCTTTTATCTTTACAGTCACGATGATAATTGTGTTTGTGCGAGTCGGGTCAGAACCATCGACATTGATTGAGAATGTATTCCGTTTCCTATCGGTAGAGGGCGGGGCGATGGCTCTGATTAAGTCCGTGAAAACGGTCACGAAAAGAAAGTCAAGCGGTACGGATAAAGAAACACGGCATGAGGACGAACCGGGGCATCATGAGGAGGTGCAGGGATGAATTTCATCACGGAAAACTGGCTTGTACTTGTGGTATTGGCAGCGGTGGCAGCAGGAGGAGGCTATACGGTTTATGTGTTCCTCAAAATGCCGTCGGATAAACAGTTGAACAAAGTCAGGGAGTGGCTGCTTTATGCGGTCACAATGGCGGAAAAAAAGTTAGGAGGTGGAACGGGTCAAATCAAGCTGAGGTATGTATATGATATGTTTGTGACACGGTTCACATGGCTTGCGAGGGGCATTACATTTGAAATGTTTTCGATGATGGTTGACGAGGCTCTCGACAAAATGAAAACGATGCTTGAGAGTAATACGGCGATGCAGGAATTTGTGAGCAGTGAGGCGGGTGAATCCGGTGAGTAGGATTTCGGATTTCATTTTCGCAAACTGGCGGACGTTGGCTCTGATTTATACAATCGGGGCAGCGGTTGTATTTGTGGGAGTTCTGTTTTTCTTTTGGTGGATTTGCAGACTGGAGGATAAGGAACGGGAGTTGTGCAGGTATGAGGACGAGGCAAACGGGAGGATGACGGCGGTTATATCCGTATTTATTGCGATTCCGTGTGCGCTCATGTGGTGTGTGATTCCTCTGATTATCCTTGCGGTATGGATATATTACGAGGTGGCAGAGAGATTCCCGGAGATTACGGGGCATATGGCAGATGATTTTGACGATGAAGAAAAGGAGGAAATAGAGTGATTTCAAATTGCGGACATGATGAAAGAGGTAAATATTCTGGTGGGGCAGCAGGAGACCAGACTGGTACAGAATGGGCGGTCATCAAATGGTATAACAGACCGTGGAAATGCGTTCTCCGGCATCCGGACAAAAAGGTTCGGAGCATGATTGCACAGATGGCAAAGGCAGCAGCAAATAATAACATGGTCGGTTATGACCAGTCACAGCGATACACGTTTTGGGAGCATTTGAAAGCATCCAATTACGACCCGGCGAAAATCACGGTCAAGTGTGAGGCAGATTGCAGTTCGGGCACGGCTGCGATTGTCAAAGGCGCGGGTTATCGGTTAGAAATCCAAAAGCTGAAAGATGTGAGTATTTATTGTTATACGGGCAATCTGCGGGCAGCTTTAAAGACAGCGGGATTTGAAGTGCTGACAGAAAGCAAATATCTGACATCGGATGCGTATTTGCTTGAGGGCGATATTCTCCTCAATGATTCCTGCCACACGGCGACGAATCTGACGACAGGTGCAAAGGCGACAGAAACCACAACGACCGCATCGAACGGCGTAAAAGTGGATGTCAAAGTCGATGCAGCACAGAGCAAAGACAAGAATCTTGCGGGTACATATACGGTCACGGCATCCGCATTGAACTTGAGAGCCGGGGCGGGTACGGGAAAGACGATTCTTGCGGAAATGCCGAACGGGGCAAAGGTGCAGTGTTACGGATATTATACGAGTGTTTCCGGCGTGAAATGGCTCTATGTGGTGTATAAGGACATCACCGGGTTTGCATCAAGTAAATATCTGAAAAAGTAAGGAGGACGAATCATGTTATACTATTTAGGCAAAGGAACGGAGTTCAAGAAAGAGGAGTGCAAGGAATACAAGACTTTAAAAAATGCCCTAGCAGCAGCGAAAGACGAGGCTCTCACCGTTTGGGATGAAAACGGAACGGTCGTCGGAGGTCTGACAAAGGCAGAGGACGCAGAGGCGGGCGAAAATGGCTCAAATGAGGACAAGACGGAGAATGAACCGTCTGAATTGCAAAACGGCGGAAATGGGGCAAATACAACGTCACAGACCGGGGATGATGACGGAGGGCAGCAGGACAGTGTTATCATTCCGCAGGGTACAATGAAAGTGACCGTTGTGTGTGACGGGGCGTTGAATCTCCGGAGGTCTCTGGCATGGGGCAATGATAATATTTGCGGTCGTGCGGTACGGGGGCAGTCCTATTATGTGAAAGAGATTCACATGGTAGGCGGAAAGAAGATGGTGAGGACGATTGACGACCTCTATCTCTCCGGACAGTCTGAACACGTCCAGTTTGAACAGTTGTAAAATCCGGAAAAAGTATTACAAAAATCATGATTCCGATGTATAATAAAGCAATAGCGGAGCATATGAGGCTTTTCCGGTAATAAACAGGTAATAAACAAATGCCTTGAAAATGCCGGAAAATAAGGGTTTGGAACTATCCAAGAGAGCAGTTTTTACGAACAAAAAAGAGACAGAAAACCCACAGACAGATTTTGTTTGTGGGTTTTTATGAAATCATCTATTTAACTATCATTTACCAATTTAATAAAATAATCCATTGCAGGACTAATCCATCTATTCTTATTATATCCGCATATAGCAGAAATCTGAATATCTGAAATATCTGTTTCAATTTCTACTAATTCACCGCTGTTTATTTCATCTTGAACAGCAAACGTTGGCAGAAAAGAGATACCCACATTATTTTTAACTAAACTTTTAATTGTGTGTATACTCCATAATTCAATAGTGTAATCAAGCAAAATGGATTTTTGCTGCAAATATTTTTCAAAAATCTGTCTGAAGATACAGCGCTGTTCATTTATGATAAACGGAATAGGGAGATTTTTATTTGGTGTGACAAAATCAGGAAATAACTGCTTTATTTCAGGAGAAGCGACCAAAGATAAAGAGTATTTCCCAAATGGAAGCGTTACAATATTCTCGCCCAATCCACCCACGTCTTCATAAAATATGCCAAAGTCTAAAGAGCCCTTTAGAAGTTCATCACGTATATCATAGCAATTCATAGATTGTAAAAACAGTTTTGTGTTAGGTGCAGTTTGATGAAATTTTTTTAGAATAGAGGGCATTTGATAACATAGCAATGTTTCTCCAATGCCTAATTTTAAGTCGCCCTTATATTTTGCCAGATCCTTTTCAAACCAATGCATTTTTTCAACGGACAGCAATACGTCCCTGACATAAGGACATAATTGTTCTCCTGCCTTTGTAGGCAGCATTTTCCTTCCGATTCTCTCAAATAGCTTTGTAGACAACTCCTGCTCTAGCTGTCCTATTTGAAAAGTGATGGTGGATTGTGTGTAATTCAGTTTCTCGGCAGCTTTTGAAAAACTGCCTTCTTCAATGATTGTCTGAAAGGTTTTCAAGTATTTTAATTCCATAAACGTGCCTCTTAATTTCAATATAATTGAAGTTTTATTTTAAAAACATCAATTTGATTCAATAAATTATTAATGGTATTATATCAGAAAGCAAGGATTATAACAATAATGGCATGTTAAAATGCAAAGAAAGTGAGGAAAAAACTATGAATGTACTTGAGTTGGCGCGTATGGAGGAAAGTGAAATATGTATGGATATTATTACCGAAGGTAAAAACTTTCAAAACGAACAAGGATTCACACAATGGACAGATGATTATCCTAATATAGATACAATCCGAAATGATATTCAAAATACAAAAGGTTATGTCTTAAAAATGGATCATAAGATTGCCGGATATATGTGTGTTGATTTTGAAGGCGAGCCTGCATATGCTGATATTCAGGGAGAGTGGAGGGCTAAAAAGCCATATGCCGTTATTCATCGAATGGCATTTAAAAAGGAATATAGAGGACTCGGATTGGCAGATGTTGCTTTTATGTTAATTGAAAAGCTATGTATTCAGAAGGGCATTTACTACATCAGAGTAGATACCGATTTTTCCAATAAGCTCATGCAGCATATTTTGAAAAAGAATGGTTTTGAAACCTGTGGTAAGATTTTTTTTCAAGGAAGCGAAAAGATAGCTTTTGATAAATTTATATGAGAAAATCTTTACTGATAAATTATAGGAAATATTAATAAATCAGATTCTCTTATCAGGATAATCAATTTTTTATTTGTTGGAAATTATGCTAAACTATTAACGGAACAGTTATCATTAGTCGTTTATTCATATTTTTCAAGAAATAATATACAGGAGATGAGAGAAATGTCTGAAAATGTCCAAATGAAAGCAGAGCATGACGCTGACCTTAAGCAGCTAGGGAGGCTGACCCGACGAGAATTAAAGGAGTTGGAGGAAAAGGAAAAAACTCCGATACAGAAGGTGATGGAGGTAGTCCTGATGATACTCCCCCTTGTCTGCGGAGTGGTTGCAATTTTGGAATATCTGCTGCTTCCTGATCAAAGCAGAAATAAAAATCCAATGTACTATGTGTATGTATTAGTGATTTTTATGATTATCTATTTCTGCTGCGGCTTGATGGCCGCTTATAATAAATGGAAAGGGAATAAGGTATTCTACGAAAAAGTCCGTTTTGTAGCTCCTCTGTGCTCTGCGTTGTTTCTTCTTTTAGCATTATACGATTATCTGACACTGAAAACAGGTACTCTTACACAGCCGTTCGTGCCTTGTATGAACTTTATTATCAATGCGTTTGTGGCTGATTATCCCATGCTGATAGAGTGTACAATACATACGCTTAGATTGTTGATGATCGGTTACTGCATAGGTGTAAGCCTTGGTCTTGTTACGGGTATTACATGCGGTTATTCTAAAAAGGTGCGTTACTGGGTAGATCCTGTAATCAAGTTTCTCGGACCAATCCCGACTTCTACATGGATACCGGTTATTATGGTAGTATCTACTTCGCTGTTTGCGGGAGCCGTATTTATCATTGCTCTCGGCTCATGGTTTGCCGTTACGGTTGCCTCGCTTACAGGTATATCAAACGTGGATCAGGAGTTCTTTGAGGCAGCAAGGACTCTTGGCGCGAATAAGAGGCAGCTTGTTTTCCGCGTGGCCATCCCTCATGCAATGCCGTCCATTCTTCAGGGCTGCACCCAGGCTATGAGCTCGTCATGTGTTGCGCTTATGATTGCAGAAATGCTCGGTGTAAAAGCCGGACTGGGCTGGTATATGACATGGCAGACAGGATGGGCAAGCTACGATAAAGTTTTTGCTGCGCTGTTCGTAATCTGCCTGATCTTTACTTTGGTTACCAAAGTGCTGGAAAGGATTAAACGTCACGTATTGCGTTGGCAGAATGGAGTTGAAAAATAATGGAAGATAAGAAAGTTACACTGAAATTGGACAATGTAAGTAAAGTTTTTGCAAAGGTAGAAAGTGACGTGGTAACACATGCTTTATCTAATGTAAGCGTTACTATGGAAAGCGGAGAATTTATTTCCCTGGTAGGTCCCTCAGGTTGCGGAAAGTCAACCATCCTCCGTCTGGTAGCCGGCCTTATAATGCCGACTTTAGGAAAGGTTACGGTTGACGGAAAAGAGATAGAAGGACCAGAGCCGAACCGCGGCATGGTGTTCCAGAAGCCTACGCTTTTTCCGTGGCTGACTGTTGAGAAGAATATCGGCTTCAGCCTTCAGATGCAGGGGAAGCTTAAGGGAAATGAAGGTAAGGTAGAGAGGATGTTAAAGGTCATTGGACTTGAGCATTTCAAGGATGATTATCCGGGACAGCTTTCAGGGGGTATGGCGCAGAGGGTTGCCTTAGTCCGTTCACTGATTAATGAACCGGAGATACTTCTCCTGGATGAACCTTTGGGCGCCCTTGACGCTTTCACGCGTATGAATATGCAGGATGAGATATTGGGTATGTGGGCACATGCCAAACAGTTGGCGCTTATGGTCACTCATGATGTGGACGAAGCCATTTACATGGGAACCCGCGTTTTGGTTATGGATGCGAATCCGGGGCGTATTGTTGCAGATATTAAGATTGACGAGCCGTTTCCCCGTGACCGTTCGTCTGCGCAGTTCGTAGAATACCGGAATGAGATACTGAATAAACTGCATTTCGGCGGAAAACATAATTAATTACGCTTCTGAAATCGCTATACGATTTTTAGAATAAAAAATACAAAGGAGAGAGAAGTATGAAAAGAGGAAAACTTCTAGCATTGTTACTGGTTATGACGATGTCATGTGGAATTATGGCATGTTCCAAGGAAGAACCTAAAGAAGAAGACAAGCAGTCAATCGCCGGTGACACGAACAATGATGGTCAGATTGACATGGGAACAGATGAGGATGTTGAGGTAGAGGAGGAGAACAAAGCAGAGCATCTTGATTCTTTTGAAGCCTCCACTTCAGGAAAATGGGAAGCAATGTTTACCCCTATCGATATGGAAGGACGTGCTATCGATATGGCAGACTTTGACTTAACGCCTACCGAAGAAGAACTGGAAGCAATGAAAAAAGAGCCTGCATATGGCCAGAAGGTACTTTACTACATGTCGGACGGATGTACGGCAGGTCCTACGGTTGCCGCACACCTTGGTTACTATGAGGAGGCGGGGCTTGATTCAGAGGGTGTAAAGGGTAATTCTTACACAGAGGCTCTTGGTAATAATCAGGCGACTGTTGCGGTAGGGCATATTGCAACAATGCTTGTACCGATTACGAATAATGTTGACCTTACATTCGTTGGCGGCGCCCATATCGGCTGTAAGTCATTATATGTTCTTGCTGACAGTGACTACGATACGACAGAAGACCTGAAGGGGACCTCTATCTCAGTTCCTAATGGTGTCGGCAAATCAGATTACAACATCACCTGCTTACTGCTTGACGCTGATGGAATCAACCCGCAGACCGACGTAACCCTTACGGCTGTTACGGCGGACGCCTGCCTTACGGCTATGACAAACGGCGAGATTTCTGCTGCCCTTCTTTCTGATACGTTTGCATACGGATTAGTAAAAGATGGTACGCTGAAATGTGTCCGTTCTCTTTTGGATGAAGACTTTGCAGATGAAAACTGCTGTGTTGTCGCTATGAACCGTACTTTCACACAGGAAAATCCGGTTATCTCCAAGAAGATTACCCAGGCTGTCCAGAAAGCACATTCCTATATGCGCGACAATCCGGAGGAAGCTACACAGATGCTGCTGGACGAGGGATGGAACGGAGGAAGCTATGAGATGAACGTTATGCTTAACAACTCCCTTCAGTTTGGTTTAGCCCAGGATTTCACAGAGGTTTCACTGAAAGATGTTGTTGAGAGATATGTGCGGCTTGGGCTGATTCAGAATATGGATAATGTTGATGAGATCATGTCAATTGCTTGGACTCCGGTTTTAGATTAATTTTAATTTCTATGACATAATGAGTAAAAATTCCCGTCGAAGCATTCGAGGGGAATTTTTTTGGTGTATGAAAAGGGTATGTGATAAAAAGGAGAGGAAAATGGAGAATAAAAAATGTCTTATTTTTGCAGGAGTAGAGGCTGTACATGCAATATGCCTGCTTCTCGTAGTAAAGGTTATTGCGCCGGTATGTACTGGAATGGTAGAGACGGCAGCAGGTAAGCAGGTGCCTATGAGGTGTCATTATACAAGCGCTGCATTACTATTTTTGGGAGCCGCATTGCTTGTCAATGCAATCCTGTGTGCCGCAAGAAAAGAAATGGCAGTGTGCGGAGTTATGGCTGCCGTGATTTCGGTATTGGCATTTCTGACACTAAGCCCGTCTGTCGGAATGGGAATCTGCCTGAATCCGGAAATGGCATGTAATTTTACGGCGCCGTTTGTTAAAGTTCTGGGAGTAATTGGCGTTGTGATTGGCGGAATTTCTGCTTACTTAGGAATGAAAGAAACGAAATAGAAATAAGAGGTTTAGCAATGAGAAAAGATAAAAAGTTAAACACCTTGAATATGGCGGTTCAGAATCTAAAGGCGAAGAAATACCGTACTGCCTTTATGATGTTCTTTGTGCTTCTAATGTCAGCGACGGTTTTCTTCAGTACGATTCTGATGAATAATCTGAAGCAGGGGATAAAGAGCACAACACAGAGGGCGGGAGCAGATATCATCGTGGTACCGGACGAAGGAACGGAGGATATCAGGGATTCCTTGTTCGCCGGCACACCCTGCTCTGTATTTTTCGATAAGTCATGGAAAGCTGCAGTAGAGAAGGTGGAGGGCGTGGAGAGGGTTTCAGCACAGATGTATGTAGGGACCCTTTCCGCCTCCTGCTGTGACCTTCCGGTACAGATGATTGCCTTTGATCCGGAAACCGATTTTGTGGTTTGGCCCTGGCTGAAAAACCAGAATACAGTAAACCTTAAAAAAGGACAGGTTTTAGTAGGAGACAGAGTGGAGGCAGAGCCTGGAGATACACTCCAATTTTATTTAACAGAGTTTGAGGTGGCAGGGAAATTAGAAAAAACGGGAATGGGCTATGACGGTTCTGTATTTATGACATTTGAAACGCTGTATGAATTAAAGAATTCGGAAACTGCAAAGGCAACGTTGCCGATGGAGGATATAGAAGATAAAGTTTCTATGCTGATGGTGGACATTGCAGACGATATAAAGGATGTAGACCTGATCCATTTAAGGCTTGCCATAGCAAAATGCGGTCCTGAGGGGGAGAAGATGTACGCAGGTTCAACGGACGAGTTGTTGAGTGGTATTTCTCAGCAGGTGAAAAAGCTGTCCGGTTATGGCAATATTTTGACGTATATCTCCCTGATTTCGGCTGCGCTTGCGCTGATTAGTATTTTCGTGCTTACCATTAATGAAAGAAGATATGAGTTTGGCGTATTGTACGCGTTAGGCGCCAAGAAAAGCCAGATGAGAAATATCATTCTGTCAGAGGCTTTGGTGATAAGCGGAATTGGCGGGGTAACAGGAACGCTCTTGACATACGGCCTTGTTGCCGCCTTTAAAGACGTTATAAGTATAAAATTAGAGGTGCCTTATTTGGATATGAGCATGGAGAAGGCCATGCCGGTGGCAGGAATCTGTATTGTGATTGCTTTGGCAACAGGGATTGCCGCGGCAGTATGCTCAGCTTACCAGATTAGTAAAGGCGAAGTATACCGTTTGCTTAGGGAGAATGAATAGATGATTAAGGTTAAGAATCTGACTAAGAAATTTACAAGAAATGAAAAAAAATTTGACGCAGTCCATAATGTGTCACTGGAGGTAGGCGAAGGTGAATTTGCGGCGATTATTGGTCCCTCCGGAAGCGGGAAAACGACCCTTTTCAATATGATTGCAGGCTTGATTACTCCTGATTTGGGAGAAGTTTACATTGATGGCTCTGAAATTACCAGTATGGAGGAGAATGGAAAAGCAGTATTCCGCAACCAAAATATGGGGTATGTATTGCAGGGGAACAGCCTGTTAAACAATTTTACCATTTTGGACAATATATGTATGCCTGCATACTTATCTGCGAATATGAATGAATTCCGGCAGAGGGCGTTGGAATTGCTTAAGCAGATTGGATTGGAGGAATTTTCAAATGAGTATCCGGCTAATCTGTCGGGAGGTGAGATTCGGAGGGTTTCGATTGTCCGCGCAATGCTGAATAATCCCAAGGTGATATTAGCAGATGAACCTACCAGTAACCTGGATCCTGAGAATTCGCATAAAGTGATGCAGATGCTTCAGGATATCAGTAAATCAGGAACCACAGTAGTGCTTAGCACCCATGAATTAGAATATCTAAGCTATGTTGGCAGGATATTTAAAATGGATAGAGGAATATTGGAGCAGTAGTATGTATTTTCAGAGAGTGCCATTTTATCAAGATTAAACGGCACTCTCAAATATCTTTTACTTTAAAAACATCTTAACCAACCGCGCGTTGGCCTTCCTATAAGGCTGATACCTCATGGGCAGGTCAATCCACGTCTTTTTATCCACAATACTTTTCTCATGTGAAAATGTCCGGAATCCGTCCTTCCCATGATACGAACCCATACCGCTTTCGCCAAACCCGCCGAAGCCCATTTCGCAGGTGGCAAGGTGAATAATCGTATCATTGACGCAGCCGCCGCCGAACCCGCACTGTGAAGTCACCCTCCTTACCGCCTGCCGGTCATTTGAAAAGATATACAGGGCCAGGGGATGAGCCATAGACTGGATATTACGAATTGCCTCCTCCAGAGAGTCAAAAGTCAGAACCGGCATCAGAGGCCCAAAGATTTCCTCCTGCATTACCTTGTCGCCAAAGGTAACATTATCCATCACCGTAGGTTCAATCCTAAGTGTCTGCGGGTCGGATTTCCCTCCCCAGACCACCTTCGACGGCTCAATCAGACCTGTTATTCTCTCAAAATGCTTCTTGTTGATAATCTTCCCATAGTCTGTCCGTTCCAATGGCTGTTTACCAAACTGCCGCTGTACCTGCTTTTTTATCTCTTTTACAAGCCTGTCCTTCACCGTCCTGTCACAGTAAATATAATCCGGCGCAACACAGGTCTGCCCGCAGTTTAAGAATTTGCCGAATACAATTCTCTTAGCGGCAAGCTTAAGATTAGCGCTCTTTTCCACAATACAGGGGCTTTTCCCGCCAAGCTCAAGGGTTACGGGAGTCAGATGACAAGAAGCCTGCCTCATGACCTCCCTGCCTACTGTCTGGCTGCCTGTAAAGAAAATATAATCAAAATGTTCATTAAGAAGGCAGGTGTTTTCCGCCCTTCCGCCTGTGACAACACAGATGTATTTTTCATCGAAGCATTCCCTTATGATTCTGGCAACAATCTCGCTTGTACAGGGCGAATAGGCGCTTGGCTTCAGTACGGCGGTATTACCTGCGGCGATTGCGTCCACGAGAGGGTCCAGAGTCAGAAGAAACGGGTAGTTCCAGGGGCTCATAATCAGCACAGTGCCATAGGGAGAAGGCTTCTTATAGCTTCTGGAATGGAACTGCGCAAGGGGAGTCAGCACGGTTTTCTCCTTTGCAAAAGAACGGATATGCTTCAGCATATAGCTAATCTCACTGAGAACGAGTCCGGTTTCGCACATATAGCTCTCAAATGGGCTTTTGCCTAAATCCTTTTTCAGAGCCTCATTGACAGCGTCTTCATGCTTTATAATACTTGCCCTTAATTTTTTCAGCGCCAGAATCCTTGTGTCAACATTAAGAGTAGCGCCGGTATAAAAATATTTCCGTTGGCTGGTTACAATATTTTTAATTTCCTGTTCATTCATAGAGTATCTCCTTTTAAAATCCCTACATTGGCAATTCTTCTATTAATAAATAGTAAAATCTCTCTAACTCCTTTGCGTCCATCAGCACGGGCACAGGATACAGAGGATTTGCCTCCTTATCCGCATAGTGGGAGAGCTTGGGAATGTCTTCCTCTTTGATTTCCTTTACGGTATCCCCGATATCAAAACGTTTTTTCATATCCTTGATTGCTGTAATGAATTCTTCAGCGGCCACGTCATAGGGCGTACCCTCCAAAGAAACGCCTGCGGCCACGGACAGGCGGTATAATTTCTTGTGGATGCGCGGGCCATAGGCTTCCAGTACAAAGGGAAGCAGAATGGCATTTGCAAGGCCGTGAGGCACATTGTACTCTCCGCCCAAGGAGTGGGCGACTGCATGGACATATCCCACATAGGATTTGGTAAACGCACATCCCGCGTAGAAGGAGGCGTGCAGCATATTCCGTCTTGCGTCAATATCGCTGCCGTCGGTATAAGCCTTGTCGATATTCTGGAAAATGAGGCTCACCGCCATCAATGCGTTGGTTCTGGTGCCATAGGTAGTCGATCTCCCGATATAAGCCTCCACAGCATGGGTGAGGGCGTCCATTCCCGTGGTTGCGGTAATAAACGGAGGCAGGCTTAGGGTCACCTTGGGGTCAAGAACAGCATACCGAGGAATCAGGGGGAAATCATTGATTGCATACTTGTACCGTGTCTCGGCGTCCGTGATGACGGCGGCAAGGGTTGTCTCGCTTCCGGTTCCTGCCGTGGTGGGTACTGCGATTAAGAGAGGGAGTTTTTTATGTACCTTTAGGATTCCCTTCATTTTTGCCAAAGACTGCTTCGGCTTGGCGATACGTGCGCCCACCGCCTTGGCGCAGTCCATACTAGAGCCGCCGCCGAACCCGATAATCCCGTTGCAGCCGTTTGCCTGGTACATCTCAAGGGCCTCGGCCACATTTGCGGTGGTAGGGTTTGCTACGGTCTTGTCGTAAATAAAATAGGGAATCTGATTCTGCGCAAGAACCTTCTCAAGCCGCCTGGTCAGGCCAAGGCTCATGATACCCGCGTCTGTGATAATGAGGATACGCCCGCACCCGTGCTTTCGTAAAATGTCCGGAAGCGCTTTCACGCTGCCGACAATATCCGGTTTCCGATAGGGAAGGAAGGGGAGCGCGATTTTAAGCCCTGCCTGGAAGGTTCTGCAATAGAGTTTTCTTAGTTGATTCATGGTAGACAGCATCCTTTCTGGAATAATCATATTGAATTTTATACCAGTGAACCGGAGATTTGTCAATAAGGATTGCCGGAAAATATTATCGGCAAAATGTAAACAAAAATATGAAACAGGTTGACAATATGTGGAAACTTGATATATAGTTATTTCATATTTTAGATAAAGGGGAAGAATATGACGTTTACAGAACAACTAAAAGAAAAAATATTCAGCGGCGGCGAGATTACAAGGGAGGAGGCATTATTACTATATGAGGCGCCTTTGGAGGAATTGTGCCAGGCCGCGGATGGGATTCGAGAGCATTTCTGCAAAAATAGCTTCGATATCTGCACAATCGTCAATGGAAAGAGTGGAAAATGTTCTGAGGATTGTAAGTATTGCGCCCAGTCAGCATACTATCATACTGCCACGAAGGAGTATCCTCTCCTTGACACAGAGGAGATTGTGCGCCAGGCAAAATATAACGCACAGCAGGGCGTGCTTCGGTATTCTATCGTGACATCCGGAAGGGCGTTGAAGGATTCCGAGCTTGAGCAGATGTGCGGGGCTATCCGGGCAATTCGAGAGCAGGTGGATATTAAGGTGTGTGTTTCCTTCGGCCTGTTAAGCGAGGAACAGTTTCGCAGAGTAAAGAGTGCAGGTGCCTCCAGGGTACATAACAATCTGGAAACATCCCGCAGGAATTTCCCGAATGTCTGTACTACCCATACGTTTGAGGATAAGGTTCGTGCCATTAAGGCCGCCAAGGCCGCCGGATTAAGCGTGTGCAGCGGCGGTATCATGGGACTGGGCGAGACGGTAGAGGACCGGATTGACATGGCGTTTACCTTAAGAGAGCTTGAGGTTAAGAGTGTTCCGGTCAATCTGCTGAATCCGATTCCTGGGACGCCCTACGAGGAAAATGAACGGCTGACCGTGGATGATATGAGAAGAATTGTGGCGGTTTACCGCTTTATTCTGCCGGATGCGTTTATACGGCTTGCCGGAGGCAGAGGGCTTTTGGAGGACAAGGGAGAAGGGTGCTTCCGGTCTGGGGCTAATGCGGCAATCTCCGGAGATATGCTGACTACGGCAGGATATACCATAGAGACGGATATGGAGATACTGAACAGATTAGGATATGAAAGGCAATGCTGACAGACTTAACTGTCAGCGCCGTTCTTGTCGTTTGTCACATCGCCGCTGTCCGTCAGAGAGATGGTTTCGCCCAGAAGGGCCGGTTCTGGTTTCACAAGGGTAAATCCCACGTCCTTCAGGCGCGCTAACACCTCCCTGGATTTCCGGTAGGTGTCGCCTTTGTAGACCGCAGTATCACAGGGCACGCCCTGGACGTCCAGGTCAAATGCCATCGCATCATAGAGGGCGCGGTACAGGTGGTACTCCTGGGTCACCACAACCAGGCTCTTTGCCTGGAAGATTTCCTTCGCCCTGTACATGCTGTCATAGGTGGAGAAGCCTGCATGGTCCATGAAAATACATTCAGAGGGCACTCCCTGATCTATGGCATAGGATTTCATTGCATTTACCTCGTCATAATCGTCACGTCTATGGTCTCCACTCATGATGATTCTATCCGCCGCCCCTTCCTTATATAATTGGATACCGGTATTCAGCCGTTCCTTCAGCATCAGGCTTGGATTGCCGTCAGGCTTTACCTGGGCGCCCAATACCAGGATAGCGTCAGCCTTTTTTTCTGATTGTACGACGTCTGCCTCCGACGTGATGAAGTTACCGGCTTTTATCTTCACATAGCTGTCTGTACCAAATAAAACGACGGCGCCGATTAAGGCCGCCATACACCCGTATCGAAACAATTTCTTTATTCTTAACATATCTTTTTCTCCCCATGGTCTTAGCGCTTCTTGTGTAATAGACAGTATAGAAGATTTTGGGACAGGGTACAACCAGGTTAAGAGAATATTAAGCAATTTATTTGTACTGGACGAAACCGGGAATACAGAGTAGAATGTACTTTAATGTATTGTAAATGAGATAGGAGTGAAGGAAGCATGGGAGAACAGCTTACGAGAAGCGATGTAGAGAAGATAAAGGAAGAAATTGAATACCGGAAACTGGTGGTGCGAAAGAAGGAGTTGGAGGCCGTCAAGGAGGCAAGGGCACAGGGAGATTTAAGCGAGAATTTTGAATACAAGGCGGCGAAGCAGGACAAGAACCGCAATGAGAGCCGAATCCGCTATCTTGAGAAGATGCTAAGGAATGCCAGGATTGTCTCGGATACCTCCAGAGATGATGAGGTAGGGATTAACAACACTGTGGAGGTTTATTTTGAGGAGGAGGACGAGACAGAGGTTTACCGTCTTGTTACGAGTGTGAGGGGGAATTCTCTTAAGGGGCTTATCAGTATCGAATCGCCTCTTGGGAAGGCGCTCAGAGGCCATAAAGCGGGTGACCGCGTGAAGGTTAAGACGAACGGAGAGAACGGATATTACGTGGTGATTAAAAAGATTGATAAGACTACGGATGACTCCAATGATACACTACGGAAATATTAATATAGTATTTCTTCCAGGGGTGAGGAAAAGGCGGGACTGCTTTTTCTCTCCCTTTTTTTATAATATAAATATTTTAATAATATGGGTTGACAAATCATATTATACAACATATAATATAAACATCAAAACAATATTGCATAATTTATTATTATATTTCAAGCAAAGGAGTGAGAACATGGTATTTAACACCGGCGCAGCCCTCCTTGACGCTATCGTACTGGCGGTTGTATCCCGCGAGAAGGAAGGGACCTACGGATACAAGATTACCCAGGATGTCAGGACGACCATCGAAGTATCGGAATCCACGTTGTACCCTGTGCTGCGAAGGCTCCAGAAGGATGAGTGTCTGGAGGTATACGACAGGCAGATCGACGGAAGGAACCGGCGTTATTATAAGATAACGGTAAAGGGTACTGCACAACTGGATTTGTACCGCGTAGAGTGGAAAAACTATTCGGTCAAGATTAATGAATTGTTTGAGGGAGGGATAACTGTATGAATCGCATAGAGTTTATGACAGAGTTAGCAGCATTATTACAGGATGTTCCCGTAGAGGAACGCAGAGATGCGATGAAGTATTACAACGACTATTTCGATGATGCCGGACAGGAGAACGAGGCCCAGGTTGTGGAGGAACTGGAAAGTCCTGCCAAGGTAGCGGCGACTATAAAGGCTGATCTTGGAAGCACATCGAAGGATCACGGCGAATTTACGGAGAAGGGTTACACGGATTCCAGATTTGAACACAGAGAGATGCCTGCCGGAAGGGAACAGAAGGAGAATAGTTACCACTATGGCAGCAGTCAGGAGAATGACTACCGCGGGCACAATTATCAGGATAACAGTTACCAGGGAGGCTGCGGTAATGAAGAATACGAGGGGCATGGACAGACGCCGCCCAGGACGAATAGCGCATTGAAGATATTTCTCATTATCCTGCTTGTGATTGTGGGCCTGCCGATTATCCTTCCGGTTTCCATAGCAATTATCGCAGTTGTTTTTGCAGGAATCGTCACATTGGTTGCAGTGTTCGCCTCGTTGGTGATTGTGTCTGTTGTAGTTGCGTTTGTAGGAGTGTGTGTGTTCATAGCAGGACTGGTGAGTCTGGTGCCAGAGCTGGCGGTAGGATTTGCCCTGATTGGAACGGGAATCATCCTGACGGTTATTGGAGTGGTGGCGACAGTAGCCAGCGTAAGGCTGTGTATCATCGTTCTTCCGGGAATCTGCCGAGGCTGTGTGTGGATTTTAAGTAGGCCATTTCAGAGAAGGGCGGTGGTTTAGATGAGGAGAGGTTGGAAGATGTTTTGGATCGTGTGCGGCGCAGCGATAGCAATTGGATTTCTATTCTGTGCAATCGCGTGGGTCATGGGGATAACGACGGATATGGTGTATGACCGGTTTCCTAACGGGATTGGCTGGGTAAGTAATGACAGCGGGCCGACGGCGGAGAATATGCATGAGACCTTCACCGGCGTGGCTGAGATTGATATGGATCTTGCTGCCGGAAAGGTGTACTTTGCAGAGGGAGAAGGCAGCGAGATACGTGTGGATACAGATAACTTAAGCCAGCGTCTTGGCTTCAAGTGCTACATGGACGGCAATGAGTTAAAACTTACCAGCAAAAAAAGATTTTCGGGTGTCAATAATATAGGCAGAGGGACGATTACAGTCTATATACCGAAGGAGATGACGTTTGAGGAGGTTTCCCTGAGTATGGGCGCGGGAAGCCTGGAGGTAAATGAGATTTATACCAGAGACCTGTCTGTGGAGATTGGCGCCGGAGAAGTAGTGATTAACAAGTTTCAGGCTGACGAGGCGAAATTTGAATGTGGCGCCGGAAGCATAACGGCAAGCGGAGACGTCCGAAGCTTGGCAGATATCCACTGTGGGGTGGGAAGCATCGTCTATACCGCGTCCGGACGCGAGGAGGAATACAACTATGAAATCGAGTGCGGCGTCGGCGAGGTCATGTGCGGGAATAACTCCTACTCAGGACTTGGCAAAGACAGGCACATTGACAATAATGCAGACAAAGATATATCTATTGAAGGCGGCGTCGGCTCTGTAATTATAGACTTTGACGGAAGCGGGAAATAGGTGTATTATTTAAAAATATGAATCAGGAGGAGACAATATGGAACCGAGAAAATTATATCGTTCAAGAGAAAACCGCATGATCTGCGGAGTGTGCGGAGGCGTAGCAGAATACTTTAATGTAGATGCAACTTTAATCAGGCTGGTGCTTGCAATCTTCGCGTTTACAGGAACCGGAATCTTTGCTTATATCCTTGCGGCAATTATTATTCCGGATGCACCCACAAGATATTAATCAGAATTTTTTCTGTATATTCGCCCCTACCCCTGTCAATACTGATTAGGAGACTACTTAATTCAATGACAGGAAAGGGGTATATTTATGGCAGTAAAGAAAAACAAGCCGATTAAATTAGATGAGCTGACACAGGAAGAAAAACTAAAGTACGAAATCGCCGAAGAATTAGGACTTCTTGACAGGGTGATGAAAGACGGCTGGAAATCTCTTTCATCGAAAGAAACCGGCAGAATCGGCGGGCTTATGACAAAGAAGAAAAAGGAAATGAACAACGATTGACGAAAAAGTAACAAAAATATTAAATATATTAATTAGTGTGAACATTTAGCGATAAAGGTTGAAAAGAAAAGATCCATTTGCTATAATCGAAAAACTGGTAATAATCATTGACAGGTGAGAATATGGACAGTAAGATTAGCGTTTTGGATATTAATATAGATCATTGTTCAGCAAAAGAAGCGATGAAGAAGACCGTGGAATACATGGGGACAGATCCGGTGAACGTTGTGGAGATGGCGACGGTCAACGGGTTGATGCAGATGGATGGCATGGAACAGCTTAAGGAGGACGTCTGCCGGTTTGACATGGTCCTTGCAGGGGATAAGACGATTCTGGAGGCTGCGGATATTACGGACAGGAAGTGTCTCCAGGAGACGGAGGGACGTGTATTCTTACGGATGTTTATGCGTTATCTCCATAAGAACCACAAGAGAATCTATCTTCTGGTGGAGTCCGAGGAGGAGGGACAGACGTTTTTCGACTATTTGCAGCGGAATTACTATGGCCTCCAGGTGGTAGGGCTCGCGAAGGTATCCGCGCAGAATCGGGCGGATGATATGTTGGTGAATGACATTAACGGCACAGAGGCGGACTGCATTCTTGCGGCCCTTGGCTCACCCCTTCAAGAGGAGTTTATTGTGAAGAACAGAAGCCTTCTGGACGTCAGGCTGTGGCTCGGACTGGGGAAAGAGTATCTCCCTGTGGCGCGGGCCGGCATCGGTCAGTGCCGTCTGGCTCAGTTCTTTGTAAAACGTATTTTTAAGAAGGAGATTGAGAAAAGTAAGCGCAGATAACTTTCGTCACTATGTACATGGCTGTAAATCAAAAGAATTTCTTAAAACTTGAGGAAATCAACAAAAATGTGTGATTTCCTCTTTATTTTTTTGTCTAAATATATTAATATAGTGTCTAGTGATATGCATTTTAACCAGATACGCCCTTTTTTTGTTGTGAATTATGCATATTGAAATGAGGGGAGGATATAGAATATGATATCTAATCAAATACTTCAGAATACGATTGAAGGCTTGAAAGGAATTACAAGGATTGATTTTTGTGTCATGGACACAGACGGCAAATCTCTCGCAACAACATTTTCAGAGCAGCGCAATTATGAGGACGAGGTGGTCGCGTTTGTAGACTCCCCGGCGGACAGCCAGGTTGTACAGGGGAATCAGTTTTTTAAGATTTTTGATGAACACCAGTTAGAGTACATTCTCCTTGCCAACGGCGGCAGCGACGATGTGTATATGGTGGGGAAGATTGTGACCTTCCAGATTCAAAATCTGCTCGTGGCGTATAAAGAGAGGTTTGACAAGGATAACTTTATCAAGAATCTGCTGCTTGATAACCTGCTTTTGGTGGATATTTATAACCGCGCCAAGAAATTACATATTGACACTGAGGTCAGACGTGTTATCTTTATTATTGAGACCAAGCATGAGAAGGACAGTAATGCCCTCGACAATGTACGCAATCTTCTTGGCAACAGGGCAAAAGATTTTGTGACGGCGGTAGATGAGAAGAATATTATAGTTGTAAAGGAATTAGAGCCCAGTGATGGACATGCAGAGTTAGAGAAGACGGCACAGAGCTTATATACCCTTCTTACGGAGGACGGGGAGGAGGGCGTTCTGATTGCATACGGAACGATTGTGAACGATATCAAGGAGGTGTCGAAGTCCTACAAGGAAGCCAAGCTTGCACTGGATGTAGGCAAGATTTTCTTTGGGGACAGAAGTGTGATTGCGTACAGTACCTTGGGGATTGGGCGTTTGATTTATCAACTGCCAATTCCGCTGTGTAAGATGTTCATACGTGAGATTTTTGAGGGGAAATCGCCGGATGATTTCGATGAGGAGACGTTGACCACAATCAACAAATTCTTTGAGAATAATCTGAACGTATCGGAGACATCCAGACAATTATATATCCATCGGAACACGCTGGTGTACCGGCTTGATAAGCTGCAGAAAAGCACAGGGCTTGATCTGCGTGTATTTGAAGACGCCATTACGTTTAAGATTGCGCTGATGGTTGTCAGATATATGAAATATATGGAATCGATGGAGTATTAATCACCAGGAGGAAAGTATGATTGAATTAAGAGAAGTAACGAAAGAATACTCAAAAGGGGTTGCAGCCTTAAATGGTGTGAATCTTAAGGTGGAGCAGGGTGAATTTGTATTTATCGTGGGGGACAGCGGTTCCGGTAAGTCAACGCTGATCCGCCTGATTATGAAAGAGCTTGCGCCTACGTCCGGCACGATTATTGTCAACGGGCAGAACTTAAACCGGATGAAGCGGCGGAAGATTCCTATGTATCGCAGGGGGATCGGGGTTGTGTTCCAGGACTTCCGGCTTTTGAAGGACAGGAACATTTACGATAATATTGCATTTGCACAGCGCGTTACGGAGACGCCGACCAGGATTATCAAGAAGAAGGTTCCGGCGGCGCTGTCACTGGTGGGTCTTGCACAGAAATATAAGTCGTTTCCAAAGGAGTTGTCAGGAGGTGAGCAGCAGAGGGTTGCCATTGCCAGGGCTATCGTGAATGAGCCGGCCCTTCTTCTGGCGGACGAGCCGACAGGTAACCTGGATCCGACCAATTCATGGGAGATTATGAAGCTTCTGGAGGAGGCCAACGACAGAGGGACGACGGTGCTGGTTGTTACACATAACCAGGAGATTGTGAACGCAATGAAGAAGCGTGTTGTTACAATGAAAAAGGGAGTCATTGTAAGCGACGAGAAAAAAGGTGGGTATAAAAATGAGAATTAGTACATTTGGATATTCTATGAAGCAAGGGGTTAAGAACATAGGAAGGAATAAGATGTTTTCCATAGCGTCTATTGCGACTATGTCGGCATGTATCTTCCTGTTCGGCTTGTTCTTTTCCATTGTGGTGAATTTTAACTACATTGTGAAGAAGGCGGAGGAAGGGGTTGCCATTACCGTATTTTTTAATGAGGAGACGACACAGGCCGCAAAGGACAAGATTGGTGAACAGCTAAGGAGTGCGGAGGGCGTCCTGGAGGTGAACTATGTCAGCGCCGAGAAGGCGTGGGAGACTTTTAAGGACGATTATTTCAAAGAATCAGTAGACCTTGCAGACGGCTTTAAGTCTGATAATCCTCTTGGCAATTCAGACAACTACGAGGTCTATATGGCGGACGTATCGAAGCAGAAGGAGGTGGTTGAATTCGCCAAGAGCCTTCAGGGTGTGCGCAAGGTGAATAAGTCGGATATTGTGGCTAAGACATTGACCAGTGTGAATAAGCTGGTGGGTTACGTTTCCGTTACAATCATTGCGATTCTGCTTGCCGTATCGGTATTCCTGATTAGCAATACGGTTACCATGGGTATCACGGTAAGGCGTGAGGAGATTGCGATTATGAAATATATTGGTGCGAAGGACGGGTTCGTAAGAGCGCCCTTCGTCATCGAGGGTCTGCTCATCGGTGTAGTCGGGGCTGTGATTCCTCTTGTACTTTTGTATTTTATGTATGACAAGGCGGTTACATATATTATGACCAAGTTCAGCCTTCTGAACAATATCGTGGATTTCCTTCCGGTGTTTGACGTGTACAAGACGCTGCTTCCAGTAGGGATTGCGCTTGGAGTGGGAATCGGTTTTGTAGGAAGCTTCTTTACGATCCGTAAGCATTTGAAGGTATAAGACCATGTATAAAATAATTGGAGGGGACATATGATACTTAGAAAGAAGGTTGTCAGTATTCTTTTGGTATTCATGCTTTGTTTTGGAATGGCGGTCAGCGCTGATGCGTCAGAGATCAGTGAGACGGAGAAAAAGGCCAAGGAGTTGGAGGATCAGAAGAAGGCGGCAGAAGGGGAGAAGGAGTCTCTTGAGAATCAGTTGAATGAGATTCTTACAGAGATGGATGAGACGAAGGCGAAGATCGAGGCAAAGGAGATTGAGGTCCGCGAGAAGGAGGAAGAACTGGTTCAGGCGAAGATTGACGAGAATGACCAGTATGAGAGCATGAAGAAGCGGATAAAGTACATGTATGAGAATGGGAATTCGCAGTTTATTGAGATTCTGTGCGAGTCCAAGAGTATTGGGGAGTTCCTGAACAATGCGGAGTACATTACGACCATCTCCCAGTATGACCGAAATATGCTGACAGAGTTCCAGCAGATTGTCGAGGCGGTTGCCGAGCAGGAAGAAATGCTGAAGACGGAGTATGCAGAGCTTGAAACCATGCAGGACAGCCTGATTGCCAAGCAGGATGAGCTTAATGAGCTGGTTGCGGGCAAGGAGGAGGAGCTTAAGAAGATCAGCGCGGACTTAGGCGCGACTCAGGAGAGGCTTAAGCAGTTAAAAGAAGCGGCGGAAGCGGCGGCGCGCAAGCAGGAGGAGTTGGCGAGGCTTGCCAAAGCCCAGGCGAATGCCAGTGCCAATGTAAGCGGAGGCGCTGGCGCCGCTGTGGTATCGGGAAATGGAATGTTTACCCATCCCTGTCCCGGATATTCCAGGGTTTCCAGTGAATTCGGATATCGCGAGGCGCCCCTTGCAGGCGCCAGCACAAACCACAAGGGAATGGATTTGGCGGCGCCTACGGGAACGCCTATCTATGCGGCGGCAGCCGGAACGGTTACGACTGCCAGATACAGTAACAGCGCAGGAAATTGGGTCGTGATTAATCACGGCAACGGATTGCAGACTTACTATATGCATGCAAGCGCGCTGTATGTGTCGGAGGGGCAGACGGTGAGCAAAGGGCAGAATATTGCGGCAGTAGGATCTACCGGACAGTCCACGGGGCCACATCTGCATTTCCAGGTTATGCAGAACGGTACGCCGGTGAATCCGCGTAACTATTTGTAGGAATTTCCGGCTGGCATCTTGGACTGAACGGCTTGTAAAATGAAAAAGGTTGAGGGCAGATGAAGAATAAAAAGAGTTTCATGCAGGGGGCGCTTTGCGGCGCCCTTGCTATATTATTGGTTGCGGGGCTTATGTCCTGCGGGTTGAAGGCATACAGCCGCGACAATGTTTCCAGTGATGCGTCCGGAAAGCTTGGGACGCTTAAGAAACTGATTGACCAGACATATCTGGGAGACTTCGAGGAGGAGGATTTAAAAGAAGGTATTTACAAGGGCTTTGTAAGCGGGCTTGACGATCCTTATTCCGTGTACTACGACAAAGACGAGACAAGGGCGATGATTGAGACAACCGAGGGAGAGTATGACGGAATCGGCGCTGTGCTCAGCCAGGATATCAATACAGGCATCGTGACTCTGGTGCGAATCTATGAAGGCTCACCTGCCATGGAGGCAGGCTTAAAGGACAACGATATCCTGTATAAAGTAGAGGACATTGAGGTGACGGGCATGGACCTGTCAGAAGTGGTGACTCATATCAAGGGGGATAAGGGAACAAAGGTAAGCCTTACCGTATATCGTGGTGACGACCATGAGGAGATTACGGTTACGGCTGTGAGAAATACGATTCAGGCGCAGACAGTGGCGCACAGAATGTTGGAGGACGGGATCGGCTATATAGCTATATCCGAATTCGATCTTGTGACCTTTGACCAGTATCAGCAGGCTCTTGAGGACCTGGAGAGCCAGGGAATGAGTAGTCTGGTGGTGGATCTTCGGAATAATCCCGGCGGGAATTATAATACAGTGTGTAAGATCCTGGATCTCATGCTTCCGGAGGGACTGATTGTCTATACGAAGGATAAGGCGGGAAATAAAGAGGAGGAACGCTCAGACGACGCGCATCAGTTCAACCTTCCGTTGGCGGTGCTGATGAATGGAAACAGCGCCAGCGCGTCGGAAATCTATGCGGGCGCAATTCAGGACCATGGCACCGGAACCATTGTGGGGACTCAGTCTTATGGCAAGGGAGTCGTGCAGCAGATTTTTGATTTGAAGGACGGTACCAGTGTGAAGCTGACGATTGCGGAGTATTTTACGCCGAATGGGAGAAATATCCACGGCAAGGGAATTACGCCGGATGTGGAGGTTGAGTACGAGAAGAACGAAGAAAACCCAGAGGCAGATAACCAGCTTGAGAAAGCCATGGAGGTTCTGCGGGAGAAAATGTAGGTTATTGCAGGGAATGAGATTTATCATTCCCTTTTTTGTCCCCATATGATAAAATAGGATACAATATGAAAGAAAGGACATGGGATATGACGATTTTAATTCAGAACGGGCACGTGGTTGACCCGCTTACGAGAATGGACGGCTGTTACGATGTGCTGATTAAGAATGGGAGAATCGAAAAGGTTGCAGAACACATAGATGAAGATGCGGAACGTCTCCTTGATGCAAGGGGATGTTATGTGCTGCCGGGCTTTATTGACCTGCATGTGCATTTCAGAGATCCAGGTCTGGAATACAAGGAGACTCTGGCAACAGGGGGAAGGGCGGCGGTTAAGGGCGGTGTGACGACTGTGTGCGCCATGCCGAATACGAAGCCTGTCATAGACGATGGGGAGAAGGTTTCAAGAGTCCATGAGCGTGCTAAGGGAGAGTCCCTTACCCATGTAATCCAGTTGGGGGCGGTCACGAAGGGCCAGAAGGGCGAAGAACTGGCGGATATTGAAGGAATGGCCAGGGCAGGCTGCCATGGGATCAGCGAGGACGGCAAGTCCGTGATGAACGCGTCTTTATACCGTCAGGGGATGAAGGCTGCCAGGGATTGCAGTATTGTGGTATTTGCCCACTGTGAGGATCAGACCCTTGTTGAGCATGGTGTGATGAATGCAGATAAGAATGCCAAACGGCTTGGACTTAGGGGAATCACCAATTCTGTGGAGGATGTGATTACAGCCAGGGATATTTTGCTTTCCAAGGAGACGGGCGTTAAGCTTCATCTCTGCCACTGTTCCACGGCGGACAGTGTGAAGATGGTGCGTCTGGCCAAGGAGGAGGGGCTTTCTGTGACAGCGGAGGTGTGTCCGCATCATTTTATCTTAACCTCAGACGATATCAAAGAGGATGACGGGAATTACAAGATGAATCCGCCCCTTCGCAGTAAGGCAGATGTGGAGGCTTTGCGCCAGGGCTTAAAGGACGGTGTGATGGATGTGATTGCCACGGACCATGCGCCTCATGCCAGGGAGGAAAAGGACAAGTCTATGGCAGAGGCGGCATTTGGAATTGTAGGGCTTGAGACCTCCGTTGCCCTTACATTTACCTCATTGGTAAAGACAGGGGTTCTGAGTATGATGGATATGGCGGAGAAGATGAGCAGCAATCCGGCGAAGCTTTTGGGACTTGTAGACAGAGGAAGCGTTTCAGAAGGGAAGGCGGCGGACGTTGTGATTTTTGATCCGTCGAGGAACTATAAGATTGATAAGAATACCTTTGTTTCTAAGGGGAGGAATACGCCTTTTGACGGATTTGAAGTGACGGGCGAGGTTGTCTGTACCCTTGTGGACGGTAAGATTGTATATGACACGTTGTCGGGCGGTATGTAAAGACAGGAGGAAAAGAATATGATTAATCAATTAGTAGCAAATATCAGAAAGACGAAGGCTCCCATTGTCGTAGGTCTGGACCCCATGCTTAACTATGTGCCGAAGCATTTGCAGGACAAGGCTTTTCAGGAATTGGGGGAGACGCTTGAGGGCGCGGCGGAAGCAATCTGGCAGTTTAATAAGGCGATTGTTGACGCGACGTGTGATCTGATTCCGGCGGTGAAGCCTCAGATTGCCATGTACGAGCAGTTTGGGATTGCGGGGCTTGAGGCGTTTAAAAAGACGGTGGATTACTGTAAGGAAAAGGGGCTGGTGGTAATCGGGGACGTTAAGCGGGGAGATATCGGCTCTACCTCAGCGGCCTATGCAGTCGCCCATTTAGGACACGTCCAGGTTGGAGGTAAGTCCTACCTGCCTTTTGGAGAGGATTTTGCTACGGTGAATCCATATCTGGGTTCTGACGGGGTGGCCCCTTTTATGAAAATATGCAAGGAGGAAAAGAAGGGAATCTTTGTGCTGGTGAAGACGTCGAACCCGTCCAGTGGAGAATTTCAGGATCAGATGGTTGACGGAAGGCCGTTATATGAGCTGGTGGGCGAGAAGGTCGCCGCCTGGGGAGACGAGCTGATGGGAGACGAATACAGTTACGTGGGCGCAGTCGTGGGCGCCACCTATCCGGAGATGGGAAAGGTTCTTAGGAGAATCATGCCCAAGGCTTATATCCTTGTGCCGGGATACGGCGCCCAGGGCGGAAAAGGCAAGGATCTGGTACATTTCTTTAATGACGATGGACTGGGCGCTATCGTAAATTCCTCACGTGGGATTATTGCGGCCTATAAGCAGGAGAAGTATGGACGGTACGGGGAGGAAGCATTTGCGGAAGCTGCGAGGGCAGCGGTTGAGGATATGGCCGCAGATATCAGGGAGGCTCTTAACCTCCGATAAAACTTTTGCGTGGAGAGAAGGATATGTGTCACAGCCAGGCAATGGACAGGAATTTGAGATTGGCTTATAAGTAGGAGAGATAGCGATGTCAGAGAGGAAGAAAGAGATTGTGAAGGTAGTATCCCAGGAGGCTGTTGCGGATGGGATTTTCAGTATGTGGATTGAGACGCAGGCTGCCGAGAGTGCAAAACCTGGACAATTTTTGTCTATGTATACCAGTGACTCAAGCAGGCTGCTTCCAAGACCCATCAGTATTTGTGAGATTGATAAGGAAGATTCAAGGCTTCGGGTCGTGTACCGTGTGACGGGCGAGAATACGGGAACCGAGCAGTTTTCCAGGATGGGCGCAGGCGATAAGCTCTCGCTGATTGGGCCGTTGGGAAATGGATTTCCCCTTCATGAAGCAAAAGGGAAGAAGGTGTTCCTGATGGGCGGGGGGATTGGCGTGCCCCCCATCTTAGAGCTTGCGAAGGAGATCGTGTGTGGGAAGAAGCAGATTGTAGCCGGTTATCGGGATAAACAGACATTCTTAAAGAATGAGTTTGAGCGAAACGGCGAGCTTTATATTTCCACGGAGGACGGAAGCGTGGGAACGAAGGGCAATGTATTGGACGCTATCCGTGAGAATGGCTTGAGCGCGGATATCATTTACGCCTGCGGACCCACACCTATGCTGCGGGCAATCAAGGAATATGCCGCTGAAAAAAACATAGTATGCTATATTTCCTTGGAGGAGAGGATGGCATGTGGAATCGGGGCGTGCCTTGGGTGCGTCTGCCGTACGAGTGAGCGCGACCATCATACGAATGTTCACAACACGCGCATCTGTAAGGATGGCCCTGTATTTCTGGCAACGGAGGTGGAGATCTGATGAATATGACAGTGAATATAGCGGGAGTGGAGTGGAAGAACCCAGTGACCGTGGCTTCGGGAACCTTTGGCTCTGGTGCGGAATATGCGGATTTTGTGGATTTGAACAGGCTTGGCGCTGTGACGACAAAGGGGGTTTCTAATGTGCCCTGGCAGGGGAATCCCACGCCAAGGGTAGCGGAAACCTGCGGCGGAATGATGAATGCCATTGGCTTGCAGAATCCGGGGATTGACCTGTTCTGTGAGAGAGATATCCCTTTTCTCCGTAAATATAATACAAAGATAATTGTCAATGTATGCGGAAGGTCTGAGGAGGACTACTGTAAGGTGGTAGATCGGCTTGGAAATGAAGACGTGGATATGCTGGAGATTAATATCTCTTGTCCCAACGTGAAGGAGGGAGGGATTGCCTTTGGGCAGAACCCTAAGGCAGCGGAGAATATCACCAGGGCGGTTAAGAAGTATGCGAAACAGCCGGTGATTATGAAGCTAAGCCCGAATGTGACGGATATTGGCGAGATGGCGAAGGCTGTGGAGGCCGGCGGCGCGGACGCGGTGTCGCTGATTAATACCCTGACCGGAATGAAGATTGACATCCGAAGGAGGAGGTTTGTGCTGGCGAACCAGACCGGAGGCGTATCAGGGCCGGCGATTCATCCCATTGCTGTGCGCATGGTCTATCAGGCGGCCCAGGCGGTGAAGGTTCCGGTTATCGGCATGGGCGGGATTGCGTGCGCCGAGGATGCCATTGAGATGCTGCTTGCAGGCGCAAGCGCCGTTTCGGTAGGGACAGCGAATTTCCATAATCCGGCGGTGACTTTAGAGATTATAGACGGCATTGAGGCGTATCTGAAGGAGAATCACATGGAGGACGTCAGGGAGTTGGTGGGCGCGGTACATTTGTAGGGAGTAAAGGCTTTACACTACAATTACTGATTGCTATAATGAAAGCAGGTGGGAAGATGACCGAAAAGGAGATGCTCAAGTTATCGGTAGAAGAATTTTCAAGGTTACAGGGTTATATGATTTTGGCAGACAAGGAATCTGAGTCATATAAGGCAATGAAAATAAGATATATCGAATTGAAGATTATTCTGACTTTTTCCGGCATCAATTTAACAGAGCTTGACAGAATCAAAGAGTAAGCAAAGCCAATAAATAAGGGGGATTGATACGATATGGAACAATATAAGCAGGAATTTATAGAATTTATGGTAGAAGCCGACGTTTTAAAGTTCGGTGAATTTACATTAAAGAGTGGGAGAAAGTCTCCGTTTTTCATGAACGCGGGCGCATATGTGACTGGAACGCAGCTTCGCAGACTGGGCGAATACTATGCGAAGGCGATTCATGATAACTACGGGCTTGATTTTGACGTGCTGTTCGGGCCTGCATACAAGGGAATACCTTTGAGCGTTGCGACGACGATGGCGATTAGTGATTTGTATGGCAAGGATATCCGTTACTGCTCTAACCGTAAGGAGGTTAAAGACCACGGCGATACAGGCATCCTGCTTGGAAGCAAGCTTAAGGACGGAGATAGAGTGGTAATCATTGAGGATGTGACCACCTCCGGCAAGTCCATTGAAGAAACCTTCCCAATCCTCAAGGCCCAGGGCAATGTGGAGATTAAGGGGCTGATGGTATCCTTAAACCGTATGGAGGTAGGAAAAGGCGGCAAAAAGTGCGCGCTTGATGAGATTACCGAGTTGTACGGCTTTCCGGCAAGGGCGATTGTGACCATGGACGAGGTGGCAGAGTATCTGTACAATAGAGAATGTCAGGGCAGAATTATCATTGATGATACATTAAAAACGGCAATCGACGCATATTATAAAACGTATGGCGTAAGATAATCAATGGAGGGAAAGTGATGAATGAGAAAGCATATAAAGCAATGAATTTTGCCGGAGTATCAGGAATTGTGGTTGGTATTATCGTAGCAATCGTGGGGGTTGCGGCAGGAGTCATTTCTATTGTAGGAGGGGCGCGTCTGCTTAAAGAGAAGCGGGGGCTTACTTTTTAAGCTTGAGACAGAGTTTGGATAGAAAGGGAGCCTGATATTTGAGTTTTAAGCGTAGTAAGAGAATCCGGTTTTTCGGGAAAATATTGTTTGTGTTGTATATTGCATTTATTATTTACTTTCTGATATTTTCGGACTGGTACGGACGGACGGGGGAGATGGAGGACTATCACTATAACCTCGTGCTTTTTAAGGAGATTAAGCGATTCTGGAATTATCGCGATAAAGTCGGAATGTTCGCCATGTTCACGAATTTATTTGGAAATGTAATCATCTTTATGCCGTTTGGGTTCTTTATGCCTATGGCGAGCAGGTACAGAAGCTTCTTTTCAACGGTTTTTTATAGTTTTGGGCTGAGCCTGTGCGTGGAGACTTTCCAGCTAATTACGAAGGTGGGAAGCTTCGATGTGGATGACCTTCTGCTGAATACCATAGGAGGGCTTGCCGGTTACGTCATGTTTGTAGTCTGTGCGGCAGTAAGGAGAAGATATGTTAATAGGAAGAAAGATTGTTACAGAAGAAGATAGGGCAAAAGCGCTGGCAAAAGCCAGGGAGAAGCAGAGAAAGAGAATCACGAAGTATGGTCAGGCAAAGCCCCGCCATGCGAGGAAGGGAATCTATTCCTGCTGCTATGCTTTTGTGGTTCTTCTTCTGTTGTTTTTAATGGTTTCAATCTCTTACCGAGAGAAGGGACAGATTGGGATGCTGCTTGGGTTCGTGGGCCTTGGGACTATCGCTCTTGCCGGAATCGGCGCCTGGCTTGGAAGCCGGGGGCTTAAGGAAAGAGAGAAGAATTACATAACGTGTAAGGTCGGGATTGGCATCAATATGGCTGTTTTCCTGGGGCTTGCGGCTATTTTTACAAGAGGGCTGGTCAGATGATATAAGGAGGTTATTCAGATGATAGACGAAAGATATGAGCTGGCGGTGGGGAGAATCCGGCAGATGAAGAATGAGGCTACGGTGGAGGCGCCCTTTCAGGATTTCTTCTACAAGATGGCAGATTTTGTGTTAATGATTGATGAGGTCAGGACGTTGATTACGGGCAATGCCTATTCAAGCCTATCGTTTGCCGAGCTTGAAGAATGGAACCATCGGCTGTATGAGGATATTTTACCGGATAGGTACGGGACAAGCTATGGGAATCCAACCTATGCTGCCAGGCAGTTGGGAGAGGAGTATGGACAGATTTTAAGCTTCCTCTATACAGAGCTTCGGGGATGTATTGCTTATGTGTTTGAGCAGAAAACGGAATATCTGGATATTCTGTTTGAACTTTTGATTGAGATTTATAATCAGTTTGAGGAAGGAAAGCCAGATGTCGGCAGGATTAAGGATATCATCTACTGGTATGCCAGTGATTACTGTGATGTATTCGCGGCGGACAGAGTCCGCGTACAGATTAATCCCAAGGAGTCCTTTGCCGTGGATATTGTCAACAACTGTGCGCTTAATGATTTGCGTTATCTGTATCAGTTCGGGGAATATATCGGTGAAAATGAGTTGAGGACTGCAAGGCATCTGTTAGAGCTTCCGGAGGATGTGATTCAGAAGATGGCGGACGTCTATACAGAAGGTTACCGGATGGGCTTTGTCAATGCGGGGAAGGACCTGTCCAAGAAGGCGGTTGTCGATATCCGCTATGTGCTTGGGTTCGAGCGAGTGATTCGCCAGGCAATCAAGAATTTCGCGGACATGGGCTTAAAGCCTGTTCTCTACCGTGCCGGAGTCAGTGTGCTGACGAAGCGCGGACAGTCGAAGGTGGGCTATTACGGCGGGATTGCCAACAAGCAGTTCGAGTATGACCATCGGAACGACCAGGCGTTGTTCTTAGATAAGAAGTTCGTAGAGAGGAAGCTGGAGGTAATCAAGACCTCCTATGAGCATGATAAGGAGATGGCGCGCAAGTATGCAGGGCCGGCATGTATTGACATGTTCGGGGAAGAACCGTTTATACCGGAACAGAAAGAAGAAGTGATAAAACTTACGAAAAAGCAGGAGGAATTACAGCTTAATTTTTATAGCCGCCAGAGCCAGATTACGAACCAGTATATTCACGGGGATGAGAGAAGCTTTACCATCATCTCATATCCGGTGCCGGAGATCGGGGATAAGTATGAGGAGATTTTTGACGAGATTATCCGAATCAATACCCTGGATTCCAAGACTTACGAGAAGGTACAGCAGACCATGATTGACGTTCTGGATCAGGGGGAATACGTCCACATCCTTGGAGGGAACGGTAACCGGACGGACCTTAAGGTGAGGCTCCTTGAGCCTAAGAACCCTGAGAAGGAGACTGCGTTTGAGAATTGTGTGGCTGATGTGAATATTCCGGTGGGCGAGGTGTTCACATCCCCTGTGCTTGAGGGAACGAACGGAGTCCTCCATGTCAGCAAGGTGTTTCTGCATGAATTACAGTATCAAGACCTTGAGATTACGTTTGAAGACGGGATGATTAAGGATTACCGATGCAGTAATTTTGACGAGGAAAGTAAGAACAAGGAATATATTTTCGATAATATTTTGAATAAACATTCAACGCTGCCTCTGGGCGAGTTTGCAATCGGAACCAACACGACTGCGTATGTGGTGGCTAAAAAGTACGGGATTGAGGAGAAGCTGACGATTCTGATTGCCGAGAAGATGGGACCTCATTTTGCGGTGGGAGATACCTGTTATAGTTGGAGTGAGGATGTGAGGGTGTTTAATCCGGACGGGAAGGAGATCATAGCCAAGGATAATTCGGTGTCTATCCTGCGCAGGGAGGATGTGTCCAAAGCCTATTACCAGTGTCACACGGATATTACGATTCCCTATGAGGAATTGAAGCGCATTGCCGTGGTTACAAGGGATGGACGCGAGATTGTGCTTCTTGAGGATGGACGCTTCGTACTTGCGGGGACGGAGATTCTGAATGAGCCGTTTAAGGATGGACGGTAATTGATTGATGGAAAGGGGTGTAACAAATCATGGTGCCAAAGATTTCGGTGGGAGTACAGGACTTTGAATTTATACGCAGGAAGCATTGCTTTTTTGTTGATAAGACGTATTTCATCAAGGAATGGTGGGAGAATCAGGATATTGTTACACTCATTACGCGGCCCCGACGCTTTGGAAAGACATTGAATCTGAATATGCTTGAATGTTTTTTCTCAACAGAGTATAGCGGCAGGGAGGATTTGTTTGAGGGTTTATCGATTTGGAATGAGGAGGAATACCGGAAGCTTCAGGGAAGTTATCCGGTCATCTTTCTGAGCTTTGCCAGCGTGAAGGGGAATACATATGAGACGACAAGGGAAGGGATTCTGCAGCTTCTTACAAAACTGTACAGCAGACATTCTTATCTGAGAGAAGCCCCGTTTATGACGAGGCAGGATATTGATTTTTTTGATTCTGTTTCGGTTAGAATGACAGATGCGGCGGCGGCATTTTCCGTCCATTCTCTGTCGGATTATATGAGCCGGTATTACGGGAAAAAAGTATTAATCTTTCTGGACGAGTACGATACTCCGTTACAGGAGGCTTATGTACATGGGTATTGGGACGAGATGGCAGGATTTATGCGCAGTCTGTTTAATGCTGCATTTAAGACGAATCCTTATATGGAGAGGAGTCTTATGACAGGAATTACAAGGGTCAGCAAGGAGTCTATTTTTTCTGATTTAAACAACCTGGAGATCGTAACCACGACCTCTGAAAAATATGAGGATTCGTTCGGGTTTACCCAGGAAGAAGTAGGGAAAGCCTTAGTGCAGTACGGATTGTCAAAGGAGGCGGATAAGGTCAGGGCATGGTATGACGGCTTCGCCTTTGGAAGACGGTCAGGTATCTATAATCCATGGTCGATAATCAATTTCCTGGATAAAAGAAAGGCGGTTTCTTATTGGGCGAATTCCAGTTCTAACGCTTTGGCGGACAACCTGATTCGCCAGGGCAGGCCGGAGATAAAGATTGCCATGGAGGACCTTCTGGCAGGAAAAGAGCTGGTTACAGAGCTGGAGGAAGAAATTATCTTTGACCAGCTTACAAAAAGACATGGGGTCATCTGGAGTCTGCTGCTTGCCAGCGGGTATCTTAAGGTGGAGGAAAAAACATTTTGCGAGGATACGGGAAGAACCGTTTACCACTTAAGGCTTACGAACCGCGAAGTAACGCTTATGTTTGAAAACATGATTAAGAACTGGTTTGCGGCTGATTCGGTTCCCTATTCGGAATTTCAGCGGGCATTGTTAGCCGGTGACGTCGATTATATGAATGTTTATATGAATCAGGTGGCGGCACAGACCTTTAGTTTTTTTGATACAGGAAACGTACCTTCTGAAAATGTGAATCCGGAACGATTCTATCATGGATTTGTCCTTGGGCTGATTGTAGAGCTTGCGGGGCGATACAGGATTACCTCGAATCGAGAAAGCGGCCTTGGGCGTTATGATGTAATGTTAGAGCCTCTAAAGCCCCATGATTTGGCTATGATTTTGGAATTTAAAGTGAGAAATCCTCGGAAAGAAAAGACACTTGAGGATACGCTTGCGGCAGCGCTGGCTCAGATTGGCGGCAGAGGGTATGATACAGAGCTTACTTCCAGAGGGATTCTAAGGGAGAATATCCGGCATTATGGTTTTGCTTTTGAAGGGAAAACGGTATTAATTGGATAGAATGTAGACAGTTGGCATTGAAAAAATTGGATAGATAAGGTATTATGAACCCGTGGAGTAGCTGAATTTTAAGAGCAGAGAAAGGATGAAAAGGTATGCCAAGAGTAGGAATTGTGATGGGCAGCGACTCAGACCTTAAGGTTATGAGCAAGGCTGCAGCGATGCTGGAAAAATTAGGGATTGATTACGAGATGACGATTATCTCTGCCCACCGTGAGCCGGATATATTTTTCGAGTGGGCGAAGGCGGCAGAGGGAAAAGGGATGAAGGTGATTATCGCAGGCGCGGGTATGGCGGCACATCTGCCGGGGATGTGCGCGGCGTTATTCCCCATGCCTGTGGTTGGCGTTCCCATGTCAGGCAAGAATCTGGGGGGAGAGGACGCCCTGTTTTCAATCGTGCAGATGCCGCCGGGAATTCCGGTTGCCACGGTTGCCATTGACGGAGGTATGAATGCGGCGATACTTGCCGCGAAGATTCTTGCAACGTCGGATGACGGGCTGTTGAACAAGCTTAAGGATTACTCCAGGGAGATGAAGGAGACGGTTCAGGCGAAGGCAGCGAGGTTAGATGAGATTGGGTATGAGGCGTATTTGGGATAGCTGATGATTTCATAATTCAAGAATAAGGAGACAAAAAGATATGGATTATAAGAACGCAGGAGTGGATATCGAAGCCGGATACAGATCAGTAGAATTAATGAAGAAGCACGTTAAGGAAACCATGCGGCCGGAGGTATTAGGCGGCCTTGGGGGATTTGCCGGCGCATTTGACCTAAGCGCAATCAAGAAGATGGACGAGCCGGTTCTCTTGTCGGGAACAGACGGGTGCGGAACTAAGGTAAAGCTTGCGTTTATCATGGATAAGCACGATACCATCGGTATCGACGCGGTTGCAATGTGTGTCAACGATATTGCCTGCTCAGGAGGAGAGCCTTTATTCTTCCTGGATTACATTGCATGTGGGAAGAATTATCCGGAGAAGATTGCGTCAATCGTAAGCGGCGTGGCAGAAGGCTGTAAGCAGTCCGGATGCGCCCTGGTGGGCGGTGAGACGGCAGAGCATCCGGGGCTTATGCCGCAGGAGGAATATGACCTGGCAGGCTTTGCAGTCGGCGTTGCGGATAAGAAGGAGATTATTAACGGTGAAAATATCAGACCTGGGGACGTGCTGATTGGTATTGCGTCAAGCGGCATCCACAGTAACGGCTTTTCCCTTGTGCGCCAGGTGTTTGAGATGACGAAGGAGTCGCTTAATACATATTATGAGGAATTAGGTAAGACGTTGGGAGAGGCGCTGCTTACGCCTACCAGAATCTATGTAAAGGCGTTAAAAAGCATCAAGGAGGGCGGCGTGAAGGTCAAGGGGTGCAGCCATATTACAGGAGGCGGCTTCTATGAGAATATTCCCAGGATGCTGCCGGAGGGCGTAAGGGCGGTCATTGAGAAAGACAGTTATGAAGTTCCTGCTGTTTTCAAACTTCTGGCAAAGAAGGGAGAGATTGCAGAGGAGATGATGTATAACACATTTAACATGGGTCTTGGAATGGTTATTGCCGTAGAGCCTGACGACGTGGAGAAGACGATAGAAGCAATCAAGGCGGCAGGCGAGCAGCCGTATGCAGTAGGCCGTATTGAAGCGGGAGAAAAGGGAGTAACGTTATGCTAGAGGTAGTGGTGCTTGTATCAGGAGGCGGAACCAACTTACAGGCGATTATTGACGCGGTTGAGGCAGGTACGATTACGAATACCCGAATCAGGGGTGTGATTAGCAATAATAAGAATGCTTATGCCCTAAAGCGGGCAGAAAAACACGGAATTGAAAACATGTGTATCTCGCCTAAGGATTATGCGTCCAGAGAAGAATTCAACGTGAAGTTTATGGAGGCTGTGGATGGGTGGAGGCCTGACCTTATCGTTCTGGCTGGTTTCCTTGTTGTGATTCCGCCGGCTATGATTGAGAAATACAGGAATCGGATTATCAATATTCATCCTTCTCTGATTCCGTCTTTTTGCGGAACCGGCTTCTATGGGCTTAAGGTACATGAGGCGGCTCTTTCGCGAGGCGTTAAAGTGGTGGGCGCTACCGTCCATTTTGTAGACGAGGGGACGGACACAGGACCGATTATTCTTCAGAAGGCCGTGGAGGTAGAGGAGGGCGATACGCCGGAAATTCTGCAGAGGCGGGTGATGGAGGAGGCGGAGTGGAGGATTCTGCCAAGGGCCATTGATTTGATTGCCAACGGGAAAGTAGAAGTTCGGGATGGAAGGGCTGTCGTTTCTTCATAGCCGCCCTCTGTTTAAGCGTAGTTGTGATTATGTTGCTTTGGAAATGAATAAATAATTCTTAATAGATAGAATGGGGGAAATCGTAAAGATGAAAGTGTTGATTGTCGGCAGCGGCGGCAGAGAGCATGCCATTGCCTACTGTGTGGCAAAGAGTGAGAAGGTAGACAAGATTTACTGTACGCCGGGTAACGCGGGGATTGCCCAGTTTGCAGAGTGCGCCCCTATCGGCGCCATGGAATTTGATAAAATTATTGGATTTGCAAAGGAAAAGGGAGTAGACCTTGTCATCGTGGGCATGGATGACCCGTTAGTCGGCGGCCTGGTAGACGAGCTTACGGCAGCAGGCATCCGCGCCTTTGGACCTCGGAAGAATGCGGCAATTTTGGAAGGCTCGAAAGCATTTTCCAAGGACCTGATGAAAAAGTACCAGATTCCCACGGCGGCATACGAGAATTTTACTGACGCCGACAAAGCGCTTGCATACCTTGAGACGGCAAAATTCCCGATTGTTCTCAAAGCCGACGGGCTGGCTCTTGGAAAGGGCGTTCTAATCTGCAATACCCTCGAAGAAGCGAAGGAGGGCGTCAGAACTATTATGCTGGATAAGAAATTCGGCGACGCGGGAAATGAGATGGTAATCGAGGAATTCATGACAGGACGCGAGGTGTCGGTATTGTCCTTTGTGGATGGCAATACCATCAAGACCATGACCTCGGCTCAGGACCACAAGCGCGCGGGAGACGGGGATACGGGACTGAATACCGGAGGCATGGGGACATTTTCGCCAAGTCCGTTCTATACGAAAGAGGTGGAGGACTTCTGTAACAAATATATTTACCAGGCTACTGTAAACGCCATGAAGGCAGAGGGAAGGCCGTTTAAGGGCGTAATCTTCTTCGGCCTGATGCTGACAGAAGAAGGGCCAAAGGTATTGGAGTACAATGCCAGGTTCGGAGATCCGGAGGCGCAGGTTGTCTTGCCGAGGATGAAGAACGACATTATCGAAGTGGTGGAGGCATGCATCGACGGAACGCTTGATCAGGTTGATTTGCAGTTTGAAGATAATGCCGCGGTGTGCGTGGTGCTTGCCAGTGAAGGTTATCCTGTGGCTTATGACAAGGGACTGCCTATCAGTGGTTTGGAGGAATTCAGGAACCATGAGGGATATTACTGCTTCCACGCAGGGACGAAATTTGACGGAGAACAGATTGTCACCAGCGGCGGGCGTGTGCTTGGCATTACGGCGAAGGGGAAGGATTTGAAGGAAGCCAGGGCCAACGCTTACGCGGCGACAGAGTGGGTGAAGTTCGACAACAAATATATGCGCCATGATATCGGAAAGGCTATTGACGAGGCATAAAAATATAGGGTTGTTGGGAAATGACAGGAAATCAGTCATAAGCCAACAACCCTATTTTTAATATATCCCCAGTTTATCAAGGTATTTATCAATCTTCTTCAAACGCTTTTCGATTCCGCTTACCTTATGGCTGATGGTGTCCAACAGAATCTCGGCGACAAACTGCGGCCCGATTAGGGAGTTAAAAAATGCGTTGCTGTCAACGGGAACGGTAATCAGAACGGTGGCATACTGTGCGAGGAGGGCGCTCGGCTTGTCCGTGATTACCACAATGCTTGCCCCTGCTTCCTTAGCCATCTCCGTAGTCACTCTGTCCAGGGAGGAGTACCTGGGAAAACTGAAAACAATCAGGCAGTCCTCCTTGGTGATGTTGCACATACAGTCAATGGGGCTTAAGGCAGCCGTGTTGGTGGAGGTCACATGAGGCAGGATATGCTTTAAGTACAAAAGAAAATAATCGCCAAGGCAGGCGTTGCCGCGGGAGGCGGCGATATACTTGCGTTTACCGGCGACAATAACGTCGGCGGCATCCTCGAAGGCGGCTAAGGTATTGGTGGTAAATAAGGTCTCAAGATTCTGAAGGGCGTTTTTAAAATGGCGGTTGATATAGTCCGAGTTCCGTTCAAGCTTCGCCCGTTTCGCCACACGTTGGGCAGGCACAGTGATGGTGCTGGATATACTTAAGACCTTATCCTGGTATTCCTTTCTCAGCATTTTCTGAAAATCCATAAATCCGCTAAAGCCTAAGGACCTGCTGAAACGGATGACAGAGGATTCGCTTACATTCAGTTTCAGGGCAATCTCGGTAGAAGTCATAAAACAGGCGTCGGCGGAATGGTCTAAAATATACTTGGCTATCATTTTCTGGGTCTTGGTCAGATTGGCATTATGAATCAATTCGCTCAGTTCGCTCATAGAGTACCTCCGAAGTTTTCATGATTTGGTAAATTTCATACTTTGATTTAAGCATGAATTACAGAAATATGCAAGAGAAATTGTAAATACAATTTAGCATTTTTGAAGATAGTTAAAAGAGTGTGTGAAAAAAATAACTTATGTTGAATATTCGACTGACTTGTGTTAATATGATTGAAAAGAAAAATGAATAATATTCTTCATTATTATACTAAAGTGAAAAATATTATTCTTATTGTGTACGGAGGTATGTGAACATGAAAGTTGGAAGCGTAAGGGAAATTAAAAACAATGAGTTCCGTGTGGGGATGATACCGGACAATGTGAAAAGCTATGTGAATGCAGGGCACGAGGTGTATATTGAGAAGGGCGCAGGCGCGGGTTCTGGATTTACGGACGAGGAATATATAGCGGCAGGCGCGACGATGCTTGGCACGGCGAAGGAGGTTTGGGACACGGTAGAGATGATGGTCAAGGTAAAAGAGCCGTTACCGGAGGAGTATCCGCTTTTCCATGAAGGGCTGATTCTCTATACATATCTGCATCTTGCGGCAGATAAGCCCCAGACAGACGCCCTGCTTGCCGCAAAGGTGAAGGGTGTTGCCTATGAGACGCTGATGGATAGAAACGGCGGCCTGCCCCTTCTTGCCCCTATGAGCCAGATTGCCGGACGTCTCAGTGTGCAGGAGGGCGCCAAGTACCTTGAGAAGATATATGGCGGTGAAGGTGTGCTGCTTGCGGGAGTGCCGGGAACGCCAAAGGCGAATGTGGTTATCCTTGGAGGCGGCTCTGTGGGTACGAATGCCTGCAAGATAGCCGTAGGAATGGGCGCCAATGTGACGATTCTGGATGTGAATCTCCAGAGGCTTGCGTATCTGGACGATATCTTTGGGGCGAGAATCCAGACTCTTGCCTCCAATGATGCGAATATCGAGAAGTCGGTGAAGGAGGCGGACCTTGTAATCGGTTCCGTACTGATTCCAGGAAAGGCTGCACCGAAGCTGTTTAAGAAGAAGTACCTAAAGGAGATGAAGCCGGGCGCGGTGTTCGTGGATGTTGCAGTTGACCAGGGTGGATGCGGCGAGACGACGCGGGTTACTTACCATGACGACCCGATCTATATTGAGGACGGGGTTGTGCATTACTGTGTAGGCAATATGCCGGGCGCCGTTCCCAGGACGTCTACCATTGCGCTGACCAATGCGACGCTTAGCTACGGGCTTCAGATTGCGGGCAAGGGGCTTGAGCAGGCTTGCAGGGAGAATGAGGTAATCTATTCTGCGATTAATACCTATGACGGGAAGCTGACGTGTAAGAATGTGGCGGATAGTTTTGAGGGGTATGAGTATGTGGATGTGAAAAGTATTGTAAAATAAAAGGGCTTGATAGTTTTACAGGGCATATCCGAAAAATAGATTTTCGGATATGCCCTGAAATTTTATACTGTTATATGTTTATTTTTTTTGTAAAGATGATAAAATATAGACGAGTTGGAGGTGGTCTGCTTGTCTGTGATTTTCCATATAGACGTGAATTCAGCATATCTTAGCTGGACAGCAGTAGAAGAATTAAAGAACGGCAAAAAGAGGGATCTGCGGACAATTCCTGCCATTATCGGCGGCGACCAGAAGTCGAGGCACGGCGTTGTGCTGGCGAAATCCATTCCGGCGAAAAAGTACGGAATCCGTACAGGAGAACCGGTTGTGAATGCTTTCCGCAAATGTCCCAAACTTGTGATGGCCTCACCGGACCATAAGCTGTACAGCCAATACAGCAAACGGCTTATGGAATTCCTGCGAAGTTATACGCCTGTGATTGAACAGGTGAGCGTCGATGAATGTTATATGGATTTTACAGAGAATTTGAAGGATTACCATTCACCGGTAGAAGGGGCTATGGAGATTAAGAATGAGGTATACCGCAGATTCGGTTTTACGGTAAATGTGGGTATCTCTACTAATAAATTGTTGGCGAAGATGGCTTCAGATTTTGAGAAGCCTAATAAAGTACATACCTTGTTTCCGGAGGAAATACAGATAAAGATGTGGCCGCTGCCCGTATCAGAGCTTTATATGGCAGGCCACTCCAGTGTGGAGACATTGGGGAAGCTAGGGATATTCACTATTGGTGAGCTTGCCGTCATGGACCCGAAGCTTTTGGAGCTCCATCTTAAGAGTCACGGCAGGAGACTGTGGGAGTTTGCCAATGGCATCGGCGCTTCGGTGGTGGAGACAGAGCAGGCAGAGGCGAAAGGGATAGGTAATTCTGTCACGCTTTCTAAGGATGCCCTCACCGAGGAGGAGGCGAGGGAGGTGCTTAAAGGACTTGCCGCCAGCGTAGGCAGGAGGCTTCGCGCGGCAGGCCAGAAAGCGAAGATGCTGAGTGTGGAGATTAAGTATCATAATTTTGAGACTGCTTCCCATCAGAAGCAGCTTACGAGTGGGACGAATCAGGACGAGGAGATTTGCGGGGAGGCAGTTATGCTATTTCAGGAGTTGTGGAATGGGAAGCCAATCAGGCTGTTGGGAATTCGCAGTTCTAAGCTGGCGGAGGAGGGAGAGCCAGAGCAGCTCACGATTTTTGATCCGCAGTTTCAGTTTGACCCCATGAAGGAGAAGAAGAAAAGAATTAACCAGGCATTGGAGAAGGTTCGGAGGAAATATGGTGAGGGGATTGTCACCAGAGGGATAGAAATTGACTTGTAAGCTATCTACATTTATGTTATAGTATGCCTAGAACAAAAGAATCAGATATGGAAGAAAAGGTGATACCAATGCTGATAGAGATTGATTTTAACAGCGATGAAGCGCTCTACGTCCAGCTTCAGAACCAGATTATCATGGGAATAGCCATGAATCTGATTCAGGAGGGGGACTCCCTGCCGTCAGTCCGGCAGCTTGCAAATACAGTCGGAATCAACATGCACACTGTAAATAAAGCCTATGCCATCTTAAAGCAGGAGGGCTTTATTCAGCTTGACCGGAGAAAAGGCGCAGTCATAGCGATTGACATGGACAAAGCCAGGGCGCTCTTAGAGATGAAGTCTCAACTCCGCGTACTGCTGGCGAGGGGAAGGTGCAAGAACATTTCCAAAGAGGAGGTCCATGCACTGGTAGACGAGATATACGAGGAATATGGCGGACTGTAAAATCAAGAAGAAAGGAAAGGACATTCATGAATTATACGGAACAGGCGAATAAGGTGTTGAAGATAGCGAGGGACACGGCGAGGAAGCTCAACCATCCTTACGTGGGAACAGAGCATCTCCTCCTTGGACTTCGGGAGGAATATACCGGAGTTGCAGGGCAGGTACTCGGCATGAACGGGGTAGAGGAGGAAAGCATCCGCAAAGTGGTGGATGAGCTGGTATGTCCGGTGGGAGAAGCAGCTTTGGCGCATCATCCGGAAACCAGCCCGCGGCTTGAGTACATCCTGGAGGAAAGCAAGGCGGAGGCAGCCCATTTCCATTCAGACAAGATTGGGACAGAGCATATGCTTCTTGCCCTTCTGCGGGACCCAGACTGTGTGGCGACCCGTATCCTTCTGACATTGAATATTAATATGCAGAAGATATACCAGGATATTTTCTCCGTTCTGGGCGGCGATCCCAAGGAATATCAGGACGAGATGCTTCAGGGCGGCGTAAGGAAGCGTGAAGGGATGCTTGAGCAGTTCGGTACCGACCTGACCGCGCAGGCAGAGGAAGGCCGGCTGGATCCCGTGATAGGGAGGGAGGCGGAGATTAACCGTCTCATACAGGTATTAAGCAGAAGGACGAAGAATAACCCTTGTCTGGTAGGTGAACCAGGCGTTGGAAAGACGGCTGTAATCGAAGGGCTTGCCTCTCGGATTGCCGCGGGAAATGTGCCGGAGGGGATGAAGGATAAGCGGATTCTGACCATGGATTTGGCGGGGATGATCGCAGGCTCTAAATACCGCGGCGAATTTGAAGAACGGATGAAGCGTCTCTTACAGGAGGTGAAGTCCTCCGGAAATGTCATCCTGTTTCTGGACGAGGTGCATACCATTATCGGCGCGGGAGGCGCGGAAGGCGCCATCAATGCGTCTAACATCATGAAGCCCTCCCTGGCAAGGGGCGAGGTGCAGTTAATCGGCGCCACTACGATTACGGAATACCGCAAATATCTGGAAAAGGATGCGGCTCTGGAGAGGAGGTTTCAGCCTGTCACAGTCGAAGAACCCACCGAGGAGCATTGCCTTGACATACTCAAAGGGCTTAAGAAGCGTTATGAGGACCATCATCATGTAGAGATTGAGGAGGAGGCGCTTAAGGCCGCCGTAAAGCTTGCCAGCCGGTATGTGAATGACCGTTTTTTGCCGGATAAGGCCATCGACGTGCTGGATGAGACATGCTCCAAGGTAAGCCTTAGAGGATTTAAGATTCCGGATAATATTGTGGAGATGGAGTCAGAGCTTGAGAAACTGACTGAGGCGTTGGAGAGAGCAATCCGCAGCGGGGATATACCGGAGGCATCACGGATACACAAAGAGCAGGAGGCAGCGGAAAAGAAGCTTTCACAGGTAAGGAAGCGCTTTAATAAGAAGAACCAGGAGCGTCAGCTTGCCGTGACAGAGGAGGATATTGCCGAGGTTGTGTCCCAATGGACGAAGATTCCGGTACAGAGGCTTGCAGAGACGGAAGGGGCGAGGCTCAATCGGCTTGAAAAGGTGCTGCATCAGCGGGTGATCGGCCAGGACGAGGCGGTAACCGCGGTGGCAAAGGCTATCAAGAGGGGGAGGGTGGGACTGAAAGACCCGAAACGCCCCATTGGTTCTTTCCTGTTCCTGGGTCCAACCGGTGTTGGAAAGACGGAGTTATCCAAGGCGTTGGCAGAGGCCCTTTTTGGAAATGAGGAATCCATGATACGTGTTGACATGTCGGAATACATGGAGAAGCACAGCGTTGCCAAGATGATAGGGGCGCCTCCGGGATACATCGGCCATGACGACGGAGGCCAGCTAAGTGAACGGGTAAGGCGCAGACCCTATTCTGTGATTCTGTTTGACGAGATTGAGAAGGCTCATCCGGATGTATTCAACATCCTGCTGCAAGTGCTGGACGACGGGCATATCACGGATTCCCAGGGGCGGAAGGTGGATTTTCGCAATACGGTTATTATTATGACCAGCAATGCAGGGGCGCAGACGATTATAGACCCTAAGAAACTGGGCTTCAACGTCAAGGAGGACGCGGCAGGGGACTACAAGCGGATGAAGGGAAATGTCATGAAGGAGATTAAGCTAATCTTCAGGCCGGAATTTTTGAACCGGATTGATGAGATTCTGGTGTTCCATCCGCTGAATTCAGACCAGATGAAGAAGATTGTAGGACTCTTGTGTAAGGAATTTGCAGCGCGGGCAGAAGAACAGCTCGGAATCCGCCTTAATATCCGCGATTCTGTGAAGAAGCATATCGTAGAGACTGGGACAGACCAGAAGTACGGCGCACGTCCCTTAAGGCGCGCGGTTCAGAATCAGTTGGAGGACGGACTGGCAGAGGCAATCCTTTGCGGAGAGGTTGTAAGGGATTCAGAGGTGGTGGTCGGACTGTCTAAAAAAGAAATAAAATTTATACCAAAGACTACAAATTCGGACGAAATTGAGATATAATAGGGGTACAAAAGAAGAACCTCAGGAGGAGAGATCAATATGGCAGCAGTAAAAGAATTGTTAAAGACTGAAGAAGACGGAACCCTTAGCTTCGGAGACTATACGCTGGCAAGCAAGACGAAGCTTGACGGATATGAGTTTCAGGGCGATATATACAAGGTTAAGACTTTTGCTGAGATTACAAAGTTAGAAAAGAACGGTATGTTTGTATATGAGTCGGTGCCGGGGACGGCTGTGGAGAACTTTCAGGCAGATGAGGATACGGTTTCTTTTCAGGTGTCCGGTATGAAGGACGCACAGTTTACATTAGAGCTTGGGGCAGACAGCGAATACGAGGTATACATGGACGGAGAAAACGTTGGGGTTATGAAGACGAACTTAAGCGGGAAGTTAAGTGTCAGCGCGGAACTTGAACCGGATCGAAGCGTGGCAGTTAAGGTGGTCAGAAAGTAGTAAGTATTGAGAAAAATGAAAACAAATTGGGGCTGCGTAAGCGGCCCCTTTTTAAGCGTATGGAGGAGAGCAGATATGGCAAAAGCAAAAAAAAGCGTGTATTTCTGCCAGAATTGCGGACACGAGGAGTCGAAGTGGCTTGGACAGTGTCCGGCGTGTAAGGAATGGAATACATTTGTTGAGGAAAAGGTAATGCCTGCGGCGGTAAAGGCGGTAAAAGCGGCAAAAGAGCGTGGGGAAGCCCAGATTGTAACCTTATCAAGCATTGAGACAGACGAAGAAGACCGCATGAAGACCGGTATCGAGGAATTGGATCAGGTTTTGGGCGGGGGGATTGTAAAAGGTTCTCTGGTATTGGTTGGAGGAGATCCCGGAATCGGTAAATCTACCCTGCTATTGCAGGTCTGCCAGCGTCTTTCGGCGGCAGGGAGGAAGCTGCTCTACATATCCGGAGAGGAGTCGTTAAAGCAGATTAAGCTGCGGGCAAACCGGATGGGAGAGTTTACGGAAAACCTCTACCTTCTGTGTGAGACCAGCCTTGATATGATACGGGGAATCATTGAGCAGCAGAAGCCGGATATGGTGGTTATCGATTCCATCCAGACCATGTATAACGAAGAAGTAGGCTCTGCGCCTGGAAGCGTTTCACAGGTGCGGGAGTCCACCAATATTTTCATGCAGCTTGCGAAAGGCTTGAATATCTCCATCTTTATTGTGGGGCATGTGACAAAAGAAGGAACGGTTGCAGGGCCGAGAGTGCTTGAACATATGGTGGATACGGTCTTGTATTTTGAGGGGGACCGTCATGCCTCTTACCGGATTCTCAGGGGCGTGAAGAACCGTTTTGGCTCTACCAATGAAATCGGTGTTTTCGAGATGCGAAAAGAAGGGCTTACGGAGGTTAAGAACCCCTCTGAGTTCATGTTAAGCGGAAAGCCCAAGCACGCGTCTGGCTCTGTGGTCGCCTGTGCCATGGAAGGAACCAGGCCCATGCTGATGGAGATTCAGGCATTGGTGTGTAAGACGAATTTTGGAATGCCCAGAAGGACGGCGGCGGGGTTAGATTATAATAGAGTCAATCTTCTGATGGCGGTACTGGAAAAAAGGCTTGGCCTGCCTCTGTCCGGTTATGACGCCTATGTAAATATTGCCGGAGGAATCCGGTTAAACGAACCGGCGGCAGACTTAGGAATCGTGCTGGCCATTGCCTCAAGCTACAAGAACCGTCCCATTGCGGAGGATGTAATCGTATTCGGGGAAGTGGGATTAAGCGGGGAGGTGAGGGCCGTCTCTATGCCTGAGCAAAGGGTGGCTGAGGCGAAGAAGCTTGGCTTTACCACCTGTGTGATTCCGCAGGTGTCCGTGAAAACGGTAGGGAAGGTGGACGGAGTAAAGGTAATCGGCGTAAAGAGCGTGGGGGAGGCAATCAGCGTCGGACTGTAATTAAGGAGAGATAAGGATTATGATACACATAGCAATCTGTGACGATGAACGTACGCTGGTGGATTCCTTAAAGGAGTTAATCAGACAATACGGGCTGGAAAAAAGCGTGGAGATTAAGATTACCATTTATTACGACGGACTTGAGCTGATTGAGAAATACGACACCACCATCGACCTGATTTTCCTGGATATCCAGATGAAGCTCGTAGACGGGCTTCGGGCGGCAAAGCGGCTGCGCGAGATGGATGAGGGGGTAGGTATTATCTTTCTGACCACCCTGACCCAATACGGCCTGGAGGGGTACAAGTACCAGGCGTTGGACTATATTATCAAGCCATTGAAATACGCCCGCCTGAAATCAGAGCTGGACAGGTTCCTCTCCCGCCGAAAGAAGGAGGAAAGCCCGTTTATCGTTGTAAATAATGACTCAGGAAAATATAAAATCCTGCTTGACAGCCTCCGGTATGTGGAGACATTTAACCGGAATCTGTTGTTCCATTCCGAGCAGGAAAATATTATCTGCTATAAGAGCATGAAGGAGGTGGCAAAGGAATTGGCGCACCATGGCTTTGTGCGGTGCCACAGCGGATGTCTGGTGAATCTGGCCTATGTGAAGGGTGTCAAAAAATTGGAGATTTCTCTGATAACGGGGGAGAAGCTGGCCATCAGCCAGCCAAAGCGAAAGGAATTCATGGAGAAACTGACGGAATACTGGGGTGACAGGCTATGATAAGATTACTGGATTTGATTTCTTTTCTCTTACTGTGGGGAAATGCGTTGGTCATTTTCCTGATGCTTCGTACTTTTCTGCCTATGAGGAAGCCGTTTATATTGGAGGTTGGGGCGTTTCTGGTCTGCCCCTTTCTTTTTAACGTGGTGGTATATTCCAACGATCTTGCGGGGCTTCTATGGCCGCTTCTTGGATTTATCCTGTATCTTGTGCTGTTTTATAAGGGAGGCTGGATGGAAAAGCTGACGGCTGTGATGGTATTCTATCCGGCTGTGATAGCCGTGAATTATCTCATGGAGGATACAGGGTTAAGGCTGTTTTTCTGGTTGACGGATGCACCGGATTCTGCCTATGACGGATGGACCAGAGAAACCTGGCTTGTAAGTACCTTTGTCCACGCCTGCTTTCTCCTTTTAAGGATGCTGTTCTGGCTGGCTGGATCAATCGTTTTGCGGAAATATCTGCTACAGATTATGAAGAATCTCACCCTGCGGATGTGGATGCTCGTGGATATTCTGCTGCTTGCGCCTATGGTATCTATTTTCACGATTATTTATTTTATGCCGGAGGAGATGGCTATCGTATATCCTATCTGCGGGGCTTCGATATTTTCCAGTTTTGGAGGCATTTACCTGGCGGCTTATATCAGCAATTCCCTGAAAACCGAATACGGCGCCAGGGAGTTGGAAATGAAGCTTGCTTACCTGCACGATAAAGTCAGCGAAGAAGAACGGGTGCGCAGTATTTATCATGATATGAAGAACCACCTGCTTGTGCTAAAGGCACAGGAGGGCCATTCCAAGGAGGTGGGGGCGTCCATAGAGAAGCTTAGGGAGGAAATTGAGGATTATGAAGCCTACTATCATACGGGAAATGATTTCCTGGACATCATTATCCGAGATAAGATGAAAAAGGCAAGGGAGAAGCAGATTGATTTTCAGGCGGTTATCCGTTTTGAGGCGGGGGATTTTATAGAGCCTCTGGATATCAGCGCCATTTTTGGAAATGCTCTGGACAATGCGATTGAAGCCAGTGAGAAGCTTTCCGAGAGTATGCGTCTGATTACGGCAAAGGCGTCCCGAATTCACGATATGCTGGTGGTGGCTGTGGAGAATAATATGCAGATAGAGCTGCCCCAAGACCGAAGGACCAGCAAGGAGGACACCTTCCTTCATGGGTTCGGGCTGTCCAATATTGAGAAGGCGGTAGAAAAATACGACGGCCAGTGTACGGTAAAGGCAGAGAAAGGGAAATTTGTGCTTAAGGTTATGATTCCGATTCCGGAGTAAATCGGTTTACATCATAGATTTTACCTCGTAGATATTAGTTTAATCATTTCATGTGGCTGAAATCTGCAAAATAACGTAGGATATTTTCATAACAAATCATACCCTTCAGGTATAGAAAAGAGGAAGCTGTTATGAGTATTTTAAGCACAACAAATCTTACGAAGCAATACGGAAAAGAACCCAATATCGTAAACGCCCTAAACGGCGTCGATATTTCCATAGAGCAGGGAGAATTCGTGGCGATTATCGGAACCTCCGGAAGCGGAAAATCGACTCTGCTCAACATGCTTGGGGGCCTGGACCGCCCTACTTCTGGAAGCGTGCGGGTGGACAATTTTGAACTTGGGAAGCTAAACGACGAAGATTTGACGGTTTTTCGCCGCCAGCGTATTGGATTCATTTTCCAGAACTATAATCTGGTTCCGGTCTTAAACGTATATGAAAACATCACCATGCCAATCCGCCTTGACGGCAAGAAGCCGGACAGGAAATTTATTCAGGAGATTATCTCCCTGCTTGGTCTTGATGAAAAAATCTACAACATGCCAAATACCCTGTCCGGCGGGCAGCAGCAGAGAGTGGCGATTGCGCGGGCTCTGGCAGGGAAGCCTGCGATTGTCCTGGCAGACGAGCCGACGGGAAATTTAGACAGCCGCACCAGCGACGAGGTGATTGAGCTTTTAAAGGTTACAAGCAGGAAATACAGCCAGACAATCGTTATGATTACCCATAATCCGGAGATTGCAGCCCAGGCAGACCGCTGTATCCGGATTGAGGACGGCAGGATTTGCGAGTAAGGCGGTGGGGAATATGAAAAAGACAGCAAATGAGCAGCAGGGAATGATAGGAATACTGACGATACGATGCCTTAAAAAGAATCGGGGCAGGAATCTGGTGGCAATACTGGCGGTTATCATGACGACGATGATGTTTACCACATTGTTTACGCTGACCCAGAGTTTGGGAAAGACTATGACGGAAATGTTTCTGCACCAGTCCGGCACCAGCGCGCATGCGACGTGTAAAGACATTACGGAAGCCCAGATAGAAAAGCTCGCGGCTCATCCGGACGTGAAGAAATGTGGAAGGAGTATCGTGGCAGGGGTGGCCGAGAACCAGAGCCTTGCAGGACGGCAGGTGGAGATTCGCTATGCAGACGAGCAGTACGCAAAGGACGATTTCGCTTATCCGGTTACAGGAAGGATGCCGCAAAACAGCGGGGAGATTGCTCTTGATACTTTGGTTCTTGAAAGGCTTGGGGTTGGCTGTGAGCTTGGAGAACAGGTGAACCTTACATGGAAGAAGGATATTAGGTCAGATGAATTGACAGAGAGCACCTTTACCCTCTGCGGATTCTGGGAGGGGAATCTGTCAGTCTATGCAAGTATGGCGTGGGTCAGTGAGGAGTTCGCCCTAAATGCCTGCGGCGGCGCGCAAAAACCCAAGGACGGCCAGGTATGCGGTATGCGTATGGTTGGTATTTCCTTCAGTGATACGAAAAATATTGAGGAAAAGACAGCAAAGGTTCTTTCAGACTGTGGGCTTAACGAACTTGAGTTTAGCACGAATCTGGCATACTCCGATGAGGTACAGGAGAGTATTTTCACGGAAAATCTTTCTATGTACGGCGGGATGGCGCTTGTATTTATTGCCGGCTATCTGATTATCTTCAATATATTCCAGATATCGGTTGCCTCGGATATTCAGTTTTATGGAAAGCTAAAGACTCTGGGTATGACAAGAAAACAGCTTCGCAGGATGATACTCGGACAGGGGTGTCTGGTGTCAATGGCAGGGATTCCGGCAGGTCTGGTGCTTGGATATCTTCTTGGAATCGTACTGTTGCCGGTGTTAGTTTCCAGTCCAGGGACAGATGCGTTGGTTTCCGCAAATCCAATCATTTTTATTGGTTCGGCCTTGTTTGCATTGGCGACTGTGCTGTTTTCCTGCCTGTTGCCGGCACGGGCGGCGGGAGGGGTTTCCCCTGTGGAAGCTCTCCGGTATACGGATGCGGACGGTGGCTCTAAGAGAAAGAGCAGAAAGGGTGAAAACGGCGCGTCTCTTTCGGGGATGGCCTGGGCAAATCTGTGGCGCAACCGGAAGCGGACGGTTCTGGTGGTAGGCTCGTTGACCCTTGGGATGGTTCTGATGAGTTTCTTCTATGCAAAAAATGCAAGTTTTGATATGGAGAAGTATCTGATTGAATTTGCCGTGGCAGATTTTCAGATTGACGATGCGACAAATGAACGTGCCGGCGGTTATGACCCCACAAGCCGTACGATAGATGCGGGCCTGATTACGGATATTTCTAAGCTCAATGGGCTTGAGGAAACCGGACGTTTGTACAGCCGTGAAATCAGTATGCCTGTAAGCGCTCAGGCATGTGAGAATTTCAAGGGTTTTTACACAGAGGAAACTTTGGAGGATTTTGCCTCCTATGACCCTACATTTTCGGAATGGAAGAAGAAATATGACGATATGCTCTTAGGCGGCGAGGCTGTCCACACGGTCTACGGGGCTGACGGGCTGATTCTTGAGGCGGCCGCCGGTAAGCAGTATGTGATGGCGGGAGAATTTGACGCCGAGAAATTTGCCGGCGGAGATTATGTACTTGCCATTGGGCCGTCGGCAAAAGGCGAAAAAAACCTTCCCACCTATTCTGTGGGAGAAAAGCTTCAGATAGAAGGCAGGGAATTTACGGTCATGGCAGTATTGCTTCCGTTAAGCCCGATGGTAGAGGGGACCAGGGCAGTTTTTGATATCCCGTTGGTGATTCCGGCGGATACATTTACCCGGTTGTGGCAGGAAAGCAATCTGAGAAAATTTTATTTTAATGTAGCAGACGGCCAGAGAGAAAACGCATCCAGGCTTCTGAAAGAATATCAGCAGACAAAAGCGGCAGGGATGAACATTGTCTCAAGGGAATCCATTAAAGAACAGTACGAGGCGGAAACCCGTTCCTCTGCCGTGACGGGGTACGCCATCAGTGTGGTAATCGCGTTGGTGGGAATATTGAACTTCATCAACAGCATGGTTACGGCGATTATTTCCAGAAAGAAGGAATTTGCCATGATTCAGAGTGTGGGGATGACGAAACGGCAGCTTCGCAGGATGCTGACCTTTGAAGGGCTTTATTATGCAGGGATGACGCTGGCGGTTTCTTACGCTTTGGGCGTGGCTGTGGTCGGTGTGCTTGTGCGCTCTATGGTGGCTGACGGGTATTCTACGTTTCGGTTTACCTTGCTGCCGCTGTTTGGATGTACACCGATCCTGCTGGCGCTTGCAGTCCTGATTCCATATATCTGTTTTAAGAATCTTGAAAAACAGAGTGTGGTGGAACGGCTGCGGATGGCAGATTAATGTCACTCTTTGGAAAAATTTGGAAAAAGGCTTGACATATATAGCAGAAAGAAGTATCAAAATAGAAGGAGATGGTAAACGGAAATCGAAAGAATTTTGGAGGAGTAGATTGTTATGGAGATGGTTCTCAGACTTAGGATGCCAGGTGTGAGTTCTGTACACTGTGAGAGGGTTGCCAGAGCAAGCCTGCTCATTGTGCTGTCAGGGATTTTGTATTGCTGTATCAGGATGTATGGGGGAGATATAAGAATAATCTCAGAAGATGCTGCGGTATACAGCAAGGCAATGATGGAAAAAGAATACATTTGTGGAAATGTGATGGGAGTATCCATGGGGGTGTGTGGACAGGAGATAAAGAACACAGCAGGACAGAGGATAGAGGAATACCGGCAGAGCGTCGGAATTGTGGGGCGAGTGGAATATTCAGGGCAAATGAAAGCGGCGGATACAGAGGAGGAAGGAGTAGCATCATGGAGCTTTGGCAGGATGGAGAAGCTGTGGCCATCAGAGAATTCCGGTGATACAGGGATAGCGGAGCCGGAGGATTCTTTGGAGAATGATTTTCAGAAGCCCGGAGGTTTTTCAGGAATTTTGGAGGATAATGATAATGTTGATTTGCCTCCAATTCAAGATGACGAGGAGGTCACGGATAAAGTTGACGAAATCAGGGAGATTGGCGGGTTCTTTGTGGATGCTCAGGGATATATTGTCGGAATTACGGATTCTCTTGTATTAGTGGACGGGATTTTAGCGATTGCATCAGACGCGGAATGTGTCGGAATCAAGGCAGATGCATTTTGTGGTGTGGAGGAAGATGTGTTTGAAATCTATATTCCGACAAATATATGCGAGATTGAACTGGGGGCTTTTGACGGCTTCGCCAATCTGATGTACATTGAAGTGGCAGACGGGAATCCGTATTATGAGAGTATAGACGGGATTCTTTACTCAAAATCTGGGGAAGAAATCGCATATCCCGCAGGCAGATAAAAATATTTAAAAAAGTTTAAAATAGTTGTTGACAAGATATGACAAATATGGTAATCTAATTGAGCTGTCAGGTGAGCAAAGAAATACAAAAAACGACAGCAAAATAAAGTTTGAAAAAACTTGAAAAAAGTTGTTGACAAGCGACGAAAGATGTGATAATCTAATATAGCTGTCGCAAGAGAAACAACGAACAGTAAAGAACCTTGATAATTAAACAATAGACAACAACCCTGAAAATTTCTTAAGAGAAAATTTCAGAACGTGGTATTAAATAGAAGAAAGAAGTTCGGCTTCGCCGGATGGATTTGGAAGTTTAATGCCGACCTTAATAACAGTAATAACGGGAAAAGAAAAAGCGAGCATTTTTCTTGACC